>Ga0126338_10000463_pt1 | contig 21887 bp, 18 predicted proteins | sample OrbCmetagenome_2_FD_92529 | JGI IMG/M metagenome (GOLD analysis project Ga0126338, IMG submission 92529) | Coral microbial communities from Petempiche,Puerto Morelos, Mexico - Orbicella C C metagenome | ecosystem: Host-associated > Invertebrates > Cnidaria > Coral | place: Petempiche,Puerto... | reverse complement strand
TCTTGTACTTTACAAACAATTTTCTTTTTATATACATATACCTATATAATTATACAACTTCCTTCACGGTAACTCTTTAGGTCTTTTTTAAACTCCTTTTCTTTGATCATTACTCACCCTTTGTTTGACTTCGCTCCATTTGCACAACTTGAAACTCCAGCGCCTTAGAGGAATACGTAGTCAACAATTCATCAAACGCCTTCACTGTGCATCCGTGATCACCAAGGCTCTCAACATCTTCCATGCAGCTCACATCAACCTGTGAACAGCACAAAGACATGTAGAACAAGAATGGACGAAGTACCCTAATGGAAGGAGCCATCCAGGTTCTATCCCCGGCGAGGTCATTTTGTACTGGTCTATCAAAAGGTATTTACTTTTCAGTGCCAGGCTAACATGCAGAAATGTTAGAAGAAGCCACAACACATTAAGGGAGCAAAAATAGTCCCAACAACTAGTTCTTGAAACGTGAAGTTGGGGACCTCATTGACTCACCCCCCCCCCCCCCCCCCCCCCTCCCTCCCTCACTCAATCCCTTCCTCGCCCCCCCCCCCACCCTCCCTCCCTAGGGCTTCAGATAATAGAAAACACTGTAACCTTTAACCTATTCGCCATACCTGGATGCGCTGAAAGACTTTAGCGGCCCACTCAACCTTCATATTCATGAGAAGCTGCTCTAGCAAGAGGGGAGGCCTGGAGACAAGGTGCTCATAATGCGGCCGCGCGGGGTCTGGTAAGCACAGTAGTGCTTTGGCGCCCATCTTGGTGCACAGTAACTTCTCTATACGGATTGGAGACAGCAGGGAGGGGAGGTTGGTGAGCATGAATTGAATTATAAACAATGTTTGACCGACGTGAAGGTTCTGAGATAGAAGAGACTCGCAGATGCCAAGAGACATTTCATGGTCTTGAAGCCCCTCTAAGATCCTGTAAGCCTTCATGTGATCCTCTGCGCTCTCGGCAAGCAGGTGCTTTAGTTGACTTTCTTTGATGGTCTGTTTCAAGAAAACACCAAGTGATAACAGTCGAGTTACAATAAAACTTGTATTAAACGGACCCCATATTAAGCGGATACCCAAAATTCCCAAAATTTTCTTCCACAGACTGTAAAATAAACCTGCATTCAGCGGACATCTCTGTTAAGCGGACGCGGACACCAATATTAAGCCATTTTTTTGCACAAAACCTACAATAAGCGGACACTTCAAGGGCATTTTACCTCTAAAGGTTCAGCTGAGACTCCTTTAACATTGTTCAGCGATTTCGTTTTAAAGCTAAGTGATTATTCCAGATTGAGGCATTGACTGATTGGACATTGCGTTACGAGCAGTCTTTGAGCTCACAGTGTTACACTGTGTTACAAAAGGGTTAATAATTAACTATTATTGCACAATACATTTGAACTGTTTAGAGCGGACACCCTGTATTAAGCGGACCCTAATGAGGGTCCCAAGGGTGTCCGCTAAATACAGGTTTCACTGTATAACCAAGTACAGTTGAACCTCGCTATTTCGAACACTCAGAGGAAACAGAAAATAGTTCGAAATAGCGAGAAATAGCAGATAGTAAATGTCAGAAGAACAAATCCAAAGGAAATGTTTTTTTAAGTTCGATAAAACGGGAAATTCAAAATATCCGAGTTCCGAATTAACGAGGTCCAACTGTAGTTATTCACCAACACTACAAAGCCTCGCGTGTTTGGAGTTGATAAGCTAGCAACAATAGGCTACTTTGAATATGTTGAAATTTAGCTCCATAGTGAGGCCTAGAGGAACAAACAAGAGAAAAGGAATAAACATGCTCATTCAATTTCTATCGATAGTGAGTAGCGTAACCAATCAGAGAACGGCATTCGTGACAGAACGCCAGTGAATTTACACTAATTTCGTGTAAGTTTGCATCTATGCATTCCTTGTTGTGCGCCACTTTGTCTATTACCCAGATAATTAAGTGTGACCCGAAATCCATCTAACAAGTCAGACACTGACATCAGTCAAATCCTGTTTATACAGACATTGTTAACAAGCTCTCCGTATCAAGCGCGTGATTGTTTGCTAATTTTGCAACCCGTCCGAATTAAATCATGCGCGCAAGATTATTTCAGGTAATTTGACCACAGCCTAGTCCAGACTGCAAATAATTGAGTTAAAAAAGTATCTCTGACGGCCAAATTCAACTCAAATTCAAATTCAACTCCCCTCTTCCCACTCCTCTGAATTTTTCTTATTCAATTTAGTATATCTAAACTGGACAGACAGCACGTACTCTTATCACATATACAAGTATAAAAGCTGAGGACCAAAACATTGCAGTAATAAGGAGGCGTCGATATTAAAGCGGCTGGTTTGGACTAGAGATGCACCCTCGCTGATAACTTAACTTACCTTGTGAAAATGACCAGGAAGATTGTGAAGCTCAGCCCAGTCCACAGCGAGATCAAACTGTTGAACAGACAACAAAAACTCCATAACATTTCGCGGTTCTTCCTCGGACATGACTGCCACACCTTGCCACTGTTTGAGACTTAACAAGGAATGCTGCTGTTTTTGTTCCTGCTGGGTGGCTTGAAACTGAGGGGACTTGGCACACCGAGAAATCTGGGAAATGAAATATTTGAGAAGTGCCGTCATGTTTTTGAGTCTTCGCAAAACTCTTTTGCTACTAAATATGCACCTACCAAAATGAAGGTATGAAAGGCAGACGTGCAGACAGACGACCAGACGGACGGACAAGCAAGCAGAGAGGGAACAGCAGGATGGACAGACAGACAAACAGAAAGACAGACAGACAGACAGACAGACACGCAGGGACGCAGACAGACGGACTGACGAATGGAAAGATTGGAGGGCGGCCATAAGGACAGGGAATACGGACAGGGACGGACGGACGGACGGATGGACAAAGGAACAAACGAACAGTATCTCACTCAGTCAGTCAGATAGACAGACAGACAGACAGAAAGACAGATAGACAGACTTGCAAACAGAATGACGGACAGACACACAGAAAGACGGACAAGAAAACAGTGACCAAGAGAGGCAATGGAACAGAGTAGCGAATGCTATAGGCCTGTAGACAATGAAAGCAACACTAAACATATTGAAAGCAAGTATACTCCTGATTGTGAGGCTTGAGAAGGAAAGCACTGGCAACAAAACAAATTCAAGGAGGAAATTATGATTGCTACCTTTTGATACAAGGATATCTCCTTTCTCTTCCTCTCCAAGTCTTTTGTCAAGACAGTGTTTTTGGTGGGACGTGACAGACACAGGTCGATTAAGTCAATACAGGTCTTAGCGTTCCACTCCTTCAGTTTTCTCATCACTAAACGCGTCAACTGATGGTAATCTTTGATCCGAGGTAGAAGAGCCCAAGGTTTCTTTTGTACTACGTGATTTAACTTTAATTCTGGAATCTTCAACTGATGATAAACTGTTTTCAGTGTCTCGCGTAGCTCAGATCTCGTTCCTCCTTTGCTCAGAATAGCGGAGCTCAACAAAAAGTCGATGGCAGGGCCTCCGACTCCATCCCCGCGAAGATTGGACGAACTGATTAACTCCAAGAGTTCTTCAAAATAACCTTTGCGCAAGAAAAAGTCACTGGCCCTGAGAAAAGCATTCTGTAGCGACCGACTGCCTTCAGGGGCCAAAGACACGGAAAACAGCGAGATTTCCGGCGGGTGGGTCCCTCCTTGTAAGATCTGAAGGTTTGAATCGAGCTTAATGAGGTCATAACTGCCACAACTGCCGCCGGCTTCTTCTAACTCCGCTGGAGTCAACATTTCTGCTATCATGTAGAGCTTGCAAACAATGTACCTCTGAAGAACTGGAAATTTCGCAGTTTTTTCCAAAGCAACTTTGAAGGGAAGCTCGATTGTTTCGTCCACAGGTTCACAATTTTCGCTTGAGGTTTGTGCAATGACTTCTTCGGAAGTCTGCATTTTCACGGGTGCGGAGCACACCAAGCTCGCCAAAGCAGCAATCAACGGTGACTTTTCCTCTAAATACTCCAAAGTTACGTCGTTCAAGCTGAATAGTCCTCTTTTCTCAACCCTCCTTGACCGCGCCAGAACAGACAACTCCATGCTGAGAAGACTGTCCGGGACAGAGTTGGACCGCTGGAAGACTGAGGCCGAGGAAGACCGCTCGAGCATCGCAGACTCAAACCTGTAACCAAAGGTCCAACAAAATGGTGTAAATGCGATTTCTGTGATGTTGGGAAGCATTTGTTGAAGCACTGCGGCGGTATCGGGATAAAGATACGGCTCCAGCTGTAGCAGAAGAGAAACATCAGGTTCTTTAGGAGAATCGGGTCCGGGTGGATCTAGTGGTCTTATTTCAAAGTCCTTCCTGTACCAGTGAAGGATCTCAGGCAGGTTTATCTGTCCAGTTTGCTGGTTCAATGATACCCGGGAATTTAAGTAAGAAACTACAGCGGTGGAGAGCTGCGCGTCCAGTTCATCTACGTCAAACACCTGCAAATAAACCACTGGCTTAAAATAGAAATGCATCATGATTATCTATTGTGAAATGTTGCTTAAATAAGAAAGTAAGGTTAAGTATGCATACGAGCCAAGTGGCCCATCAGGCGGGAGCTTATCCCGGTTTCTGTAGCAAAAAGCGACTAGGAGTATTTCTACTTCCCCCTGGATGGGATGTTAGTCCATCGCAGGGTTACCCCCAGCATTAAATTCGCCGGTACCCATTTATACTCCTGGGTGGAGAGAAGCACTGTGAGAGTAAAGTGTCTTGTCTATAAACAAAGCTCAATGTCCCAGACCAGGGCTCGAACCTGGACCGCTCGATCCGGTGGCGAGCCACTAACGTGCTCAACACCCGCGCCATTTTCTGTTCCATCTATTCAGGCCTACTGTTCATAAATTATGTTAACTTTGGAACCGTTAGGAACTCGAAATTGATTAGAAATTACTGCAGCGTATGTTGAAAGAAAACGAACCCGAATTTAAAAATTTACCTGAAGCTGAGGGGAAGACACACAGCCGTCACAGATTGCAAAAATAATTCGCTTCTCAGAAGTGGCGAGCTTGAACCTTCTCTTGTCGTCATCAGCATATCGTTCTGAAAGTTACAAGTGGAAAAGACTCTGTCACATGGTGCCACAGACATCCCATTCCCTGTCTTTTTCCTGATAAAAATATAATTTCCCAGACCAAAGAAGTAAGAAACATCAGATATAGTGGCGGTTTCTAGCCTCCCCTTTGAGCCGTCCTTTCCACCTATTCGTTAAGACATGATTTTTCAACAAATATTTTTTCCCTGCCCATTTCCTGACCCGTGGCAGCCCTGTGTTTATGAAGTTGTAAAAGAATAAAATGGACAAGAAACAGCGGTAAGAGTGGAACCCCAACTTATCGCAGCACCCGCTTAACACGAGCTGAATAAGACGCCTCCTTATTACGGGCGGTTTTATGACGCGTTAGCTTACAGGAGCATTTTGAGCTATTTTGGCCATGGACAAAATTACCTTTAAACTGAAGGAAACATGAAAGTAATAGTTCACGAAGATAGAAAAACACCAAAGAGATTATAATAAATCATAACGAAGCAAGGATGGTTAAGGACGGAGAAGATTAATACGGATTACAAACGGCGAACTTAACAAATTTAGGCTGAATTTTTCAAGATGCGAAACCGTGATGTAGCTCCTTTAACAGTTTTGGTGGAAAATAAACCATTTTGTTCATGAACTCCTCGTTAGTACGAATTCCATCTGTGTCCCTTAGTGATGTTCTGTTAACGAAGCTAATTGAAGGCGGTTGCCAACTCATTGCTCACCTCTCCCTCAATTTTGAATTATATTAAAACATATATCGAAATGGCGGCAATAACAGTTAGTTTCGATTTACTTCGGGTTCAACAAGTACTTTTAAAGATCACTGTATAAGATATTTCCTTTGATCCGTGCATGGAGGCAGGACCGTAGCTAGTAATAGGCAAACTGTGGCCCTTACCTTCGTCATTTCTTTAAGTGGGAAAGTGGGAAAGTGGAAAATTGCTAGCAAATAAATGTACAAACAAAAAATTGACATTCCCTTAGTCATAATTGTTTTTCTGGATACGGCCCTGAAAGGGATAACAGTGATGAAAGTACTGTGTGGCGGCAAAATGTGTGAGAGACTTCCTGAAAGGCACAGATCTGTTACTTCGTGCAAAAGAAAAAACCCCATTGAGGTTAGTTGAAGTTAATCCCGACACCTCACTGCTTTGTTATCACAACATTATATTACCTGGAAAACACATAATCACTCCCTCTCCAAATGTACTCGGCGGCACCAGACCTTTGTGTAAAATAACGAACTGCAGGTCGAACGCACTGTCAATGAACATACAAACAGTAGATACAAGTGAATATATGAAAGATCATATTTGAACTACGGAGGAAGATATGAAGACATAATTGATCATCGCAGTTATACACACAACTTAGCCAGCTGTGAAATTAAAGCCTGAAAAAAATCTCTTTCTCCGCAGTTCAAATATATGATCTTTCATATATTCACTTGCATCTTCACCATCTACGGGTACATTACGAACTCGCAAAGTGACTAGCTCCCAGTTGGCTCGATAGCTCAGTTGGTAGAGCACTGCACCGGTATCGCAGAGGTAATGGGTTAAAGTCCCGCTCAAGTCTGAATTTTTTCAGGCTTTAATTTCACAACTGCTAAAGTTGTTGGTCATTGATGTCTTCATACAAACAGTAGGTTAGTTCATACGATCGATGAATTGTTACTTAGGTAGAAATAAGGAAGCTTTCTTGGAACTAACAATCAACAGTTATTGAAGAATTATGATAGCCAATTTTCCATGCGTATACGGAGTCCAAAGCTACTTTTGGTCAGCAACTGTCTTATCTTTTGGCTTGGAAAGGGAGGATTTTAAAAGCTTGTGACGTTTACCAGCGGTAGTTTTGGCGGGAACTAAACACGACGTATGTTTGACCGCTGTAGCTTCGGAGTGTGTCATTCTCACCTGACTATGCCCAACTGACCGATACAGTAACAGTGCTGCTTGAGAAACGCAATCCTCTCTAGGGCGGTCAAGGGAACTGAATCTCCACTTCTCCCCTCCCCTCCAGAGCTTGACAGTGCATCCATGAGCCGGGTAAATGAAGCATGCCGGGAAATGTGACATTCCACTTCGCTCATCTCCTCTCCAGAGCCGTCCGCAAACTGAAGCAGTGACGCATGCGCAATCAGAAGATTGAGGGTATTGACGTAGAAGCATACCTTAGCCGCGTCCGAGCTCAGCGAGTCAAGGTTGACGCTCTGAAGTTCACCAGTACCCCGCGCGAGAGCCACGAATTCGTCTCTCCTGGTGACATTAGCCACCGTCTTTGAATCAACGATACCGCCCTGAGACTTGGCCACATCTGAAAGAAATAACAAAACATTAGGGACAGACCATTATTTTTTGAGCGGGCACTGGGGGGTTGGGCAATTTTCAGGGGCATGACATTTTTTTTCTCACCTTTAGGTCGTGCTTTACTTTTTTTTGCTGGGCACTAGCTTGTGCAATTATTTTTTTTCAAAACGAAAAACACAGGACCAGGATAGTATTTTTTTTCTCCATGGCTCCCCTTGAACCATTTTTTTTTTTAGCAATTTTTGCTGTGCTGGAATTTTCATTCGGAAATTGCCCAACCCCCAACCCCCCCACCACCCCTCAAAAAAATAATGGTCCTTCCCTTAGAACCCTTTTCATAGTTAATACAGGATAGGGATTATGAAGCACGGCAAACTTTAAAGGAACAAGCGAAGATGTCGAGATTTAACATGGACGGTCCATTGTTCTATGCTTACACGTCATGAATGAATTACATAGCCAAATTGTTTCTAAGTAAACAGTTATTGTGTTTTTTGCACAGACAAAAACTGATCATATAATAAAAGAATTTTATCGGGTTTCATAAGCATTCCCCTCCATTAACGGTGGTGGTACAAATCGGTAGTTTTCATGCATAATATTGCAAGTTTCCCTCCTATAGGTGGTATGGTAAACAAGCTGTGGTTATTTGTTTTGGCTTTAAACAAAAACATCTGTTTGATTTCTTTGGTTCCAAATCATACCAATAACGCATACATCACAAAGGTAAACAAACGTTCATCTGGTTTGAAATATTTATGTATGATGTAAGGGAACGAACAAACTAAAAAGGGTGATTTATGTCATCGCTAAGCTCTGACGTGCACTCTTGTAGAAATCTTTGAAATGAACTAAATGTACTTTGCAATTTAAATCACTTGGCGAAAACTTTTTTTTACTGTCACTTAAGCTTTGCTCAGCGACTCTCGCGTTCAACCGAATTGTCATGACATGTGTAAAGGGTATTCACTTTTCTCTTGGTCAGTCAAATGCAAGATACCTTTGAGTAGTTCAACCATTCTGGACAACAAATCCCTGGCGACAGTGTTGGGATCTCGAACGCTATCTGTCCAGCGGCTTCCAGTATTCAGAATAACCGGATTAGAAGACGGCCAGCGGACATCTGTCAAAAACAGAACATCTTCATATAAGCATATGTTGTTCTTCAACAAAACGGAGACCCATTCATTCAGTTTGGAACTAAACGCACAATTTGGATCAGCATACAGACTCCAAAAAGTTTAACAAAACGCGGTTATTTGCGTTAAATTGCGCACTTGTTTGTCCATAGTTTGAGTTTGAAAGCACGTGTTTGTGCACGAGTGTGTTTCCAAACTCGTTCCCAGGGTCCCTCATCTTCCTGCCCTCCCTTCTCGCTCCGGGAGGGTGGGAAGATGAGAGATCCTGGGAGGGAGGTTGGTGTGTATCATGTCAGATAGGGGTGGGTTGGGGGATGGTTTGTCGTACCTCGACGAGAGATCCCACCCAGTGAAGACACCGCAGGACAGCAGTTGTACACGATGACCTTCGAGAGGTTGACATGCAGCTTCTTTGCCACAGCCTCTAAACTGATAAAAGAAGTACACCTTTGTTAGCTTGAATATAAACAAAACAAGGTTTTTCGCGTTCGCAACTGAAAGAAAAAAACGTACCTATTGCCTCACACAAAAACGTGGAACATTTAGGGAACGTGTGCGACCCAATATTATCGCATAGTAGCTCGTGTTTTTCTGTACAAAGGAACCTCGGTTTAACAAGCCTCTTCATAACGAAGTTCTCGATACAATGAACGATATTCGTTGCTCCAGTAATAGTAAAATATAATACATGGAAAAGAACCCCGATATGACAACCTCATTTTAGCGAACAAATTCTGCCAGTTTCTTGGTCCTTCGTTATATCGAGGTTCCACTTTGTACATTGAAGAGAGAGAATGTTTTTCTCCCATGCAGGCGTTATTAGTTATTTTCAACAGTTGATCTGCACCACTTTAAAACCTCTATTTTGTTTCGTTCTTGTTAATCTGCACCTCATTTGTTCTAAGGGCTGGGAGCATTGTTTGTGTTCTTCACCTGTTGTTTCGTTTGGCCCATTATAAAGAACGTTGTAAACGATGTTGGTCGGCCCTACTTTTAGATCACTTCCGGTTTCGGAAATTACAATATTTAGAGAGGAAGCCACGTCAGCCTTAGCTGGTTTTCATGCAGGTCCTCTATCCTGGTCGAATTGGATTGGAAATCCCAGGAGGGTCTAGACATAACCAATCATGTGACGCGGATTTGCTCACGTGGAGAGCCCTGACGGCCTTACACACGCGTGTCCATCCTCCACGAAAACATCCACACAACGCGCGTGGGCCCACGTGTGGTAACATTATCTGCGCAAGAACTGAGCACCATGTCTCAAAAATAACCTGAGAGTAGTTGCCTTGTTATAAGGCGTGTATGAGAAATTAACTCTATCACCCGTCATTCTCTCTTGACTTTTAAACCCGTTCTTACTCCACTCTGCGCTTAGCTTCTACACTAGATTTTTGCTGCTAAATATTTACAAACATTCACTACCGTACTGCAAAGACACGATTGATCATCGCAGTTATGTTCACAACTTAAGCAGCTGTGAAAATTAAGCTTGAAAAAAAATCAGGCCTGAACGGGATTCGAACCCATGATCTCTACGATACCGGCGCGGTGCTCTACCAACTGAACTATCACGCCAACTGGGAGCTGGTCGCGTTGTGAGTTCGAATATACACGTAGATGGTGAAGATACAAGTGAATATATGAAAGATCGTACATTATGATCTTTCATATATTCATTTGCATGTTATAACTTTTTTAAAATCTAAAATCTTAAATCATTAGCAAGCGCAAGTGTAATGACTGACTACCCACTCTTTTCCAACTTTGCTTAGAAGTTGCCTCACTTCAAACTAAGGCTGAATCTCTCACGTTACCTTTTTGGAGCAATGTTCTTTTCAAACATAGGCTTTCCAAGAGTTTCTGCAATGCCTTCATTTAACACGACAAATGGATTGGACACTTTGAGCGCACTGGGACGATTCAGGTCTATATCAGTAGGAACGTTAGACGCAGAATCTGGAAAATGAAACATGAATCAGGTTTAGAGACAAGAGTGAGAACCGACTTCGTATGTCATGGACAAATGAGTGCATTTAATACAAAGTATACCACGCGTTCAACCGCGTACCTCTGAACACCACTAAATGATGATTGTCAAGACATTCTAAATGCACTTTTCATTCAAATACACATTTGCCGGGTTTTACGACAAGGTCTTCGAAAAGCGCTTCCCGGCTCTCTAAAAAGAAATGCAAGTTTTAACATACCTGCTGCCTTTGCCTGCTGCCAAAACAACAGCAGCGTCGCCAAAGCATCGACGTGTTTAAACAAACTTTTCATGTAGTCATATCTCTGCTCCAGTCCTCCTCCAACAGCTGTGGTCACGTGACTAGCCCCCTCGACGCAATCAAACGCTTTCTGCAACTCGATCATTGCGACTCTCACCGCCAGGCTCTTCTCCATCAGGTTGAACGAGATTTGCCTGCCAAGATGTTTGTGGCCTGCGATTTGTTTAGAAACCTCATCCACACTGCGAATCAGCGGGTCGCCATCCTCTAACGCCTGCTCAAATCGTCTGCAAGAAAAAAAGCGCAAAATGCAAGTTCTCCCTCGTGCTCTTGACTCCTTTCTTACAGAAATGGTTGGGAGAATAACTGAAAAAATCACCATGGTTCTCCTCTGGTCATCTTTTTCTGCCGTGTTATTTTGTGATCGATCGCTGTCCGTTCGTTTAGCTGATGCAACTTTTACAACGGCATCAGACGCTGTTTAAATGGTTAATTTGGTTGAACTTCTCAAATAAGAGCATACCCCAACCACTTTCTGTTAGAAGGATGGGAAAGAACAGTTTTTCTTCGTGAAACAACCCAGCCAATCAAAACAGCCGAAAACGGTGGATCCACGTAAAACGCGCTGCATTAAAAGTTCGACAAGTGTTCTTTTCGGGCACCTCGACCTGTTCAACAAAACCATTTGCGGATGAAACCGTTTATGGCAGCAGAACACGACCTAAGAACTTAGATTATAAAATAACTCTTTAATGCACTGTATCCGCGATAAGTTTCTGCAATAAGACTTACTTGAATGCCTCCTCTTGACTAGCGATAAGTTTTCTGTGTGCCTCCATGTCCTTAGGACGAATAGGGTGGGTTCCCACGAGAAGAACCTCTAAAGCATTAGGCTTCGGAGTGACAGAGATCGTGATACCACCAGTTGGGGCCTGGGCTCTACCACGTGACTCTTCCTGATTAAGAAGCTCCTCTAGTTGGTTCATAAATGGCTTTACACCGGGCAGAAGACCAGATGATTTGCTGGAAGAAGATGAGGGATCTAGAAGGCAAAAGAACATTGCACAGTCAACAGGCTAGCTCAGTCAAATGTGATGAATAAATGTCCCTCTCTCTTGGAGTGCTCACTTCTCTTCCAAGAAAGGAAACGTCTGAGACTGGAACCGAAAAAGTCCATAGTGGTGACGTAGCTCAACAGTAACAACCAATCAAGAGAAACTACACGGATCTCTGTCTAGCTAATCGGAATGGAATTTTTGGTTGCGGAATCTGCATTCTCATCATTTCTTGAGGTTAGGGGGCGTCAGCAAAGAGAGATTTCTTTTCACTAGTCGGCTTTGCCACCTGTTTTCACCTCAGAATCACCGAAGGAGAGGCAGGCTAAAAAAAATATTAAAGAAAATATTGCGCTCTCAAACAATAATGCTGATGGCGAAAACAGGACTCAATTTGAATACCACAAATTATTTGTTATGGTTTCTCATTGAAAAGGACAACCTTTTATATCTTAATATAATACACTTGTTGTATGAGACTCTTCTTACCTCCTATTATGCGACTTTTCGCCATCTCCAGCAAGGTCTTACAGACAGACCACGATACAGCCGCTGTACACGCCAGATCCACACATAACATTGTTGGAACCATTTGCGGATCCAGGAACTTTACCAGTGTTGAATTCCCACTCGCCAAGTCCTCTGAGCTGAGACTGGGATTCAACACGGCCGACAGAGACGGTATCGACAACAACTTGTCAATCAGATCAGAAACCATTGAAGTGTTAGCACCAGAGGCTGCTGCCATGGCAACGGCTCCAAGGGCGCCTAGCGGTTTACGAGATTTAGAAAGGCCCTGTGTTGGAAGACGCCTCACTTTGGGTTGCAAACTCTCAAGATCTCTCAGCGCCTTACCGTACTTCTCTGCAAAAACTGCGGCTTGCGCACTGGGCTTCTCAGCCATGTTAAACATTTTAATAACTTGAAGGGCGCGTTCGTAGTTGTCCTTTCTCATACACATGTAGATAAGCGTGTCAGGCGAGGAGAGCATGCGCGCTATGATGCTGTCATCCTTGATCAGCGAGCTGGCTCCTTCTGATGCTGAAGTCCGTGACGAAAGACGGCGTCTCTCACTTTTCCTCTTCCGCGTTCTTTCTCTGTTCTCGTCCGTTCCTACATAAACACAAAATACCAAGGAGAATGCTAAGTTGTCACGAAAGTTCCATTCAAATCGTGTGGCAGTTTAATTTTGACAGTTTAATATGCCCTTTTTTAGATTGCGTCATTCGGGACATCAAGGAAAAATAGAAATCGGAAGTCCTCACTTGAAAGTTTCAATCAGTTCAGTCGATGATTACCAGATAATTAGCACCAGACTGAATACCTGATTCAACTTATCAACAAAACATATAAGCTTGCGTGTCATGTGGTTCCGAGATCAAAGAAAATGTTTAGAACCGGTTGAAAGCCAATCAAATTAGGTTTCACTAAGTACACAGTCAGAGTGCGAGAGAAGACGAATCTTCTGACTGAAGTTTGCGAAGAATGGCCTGTTGAGTCTTGGCATTCGCAACAAAGTCTTGTTTTCACTAGAGACAAAAGTGTAAAAGCTTATGAATAACTGCACCGATTACAAATCTTATCCTTTACCTGTGGATACCTCCTGGCTAAGATGAGCGCTTGATTCTCCTGAGTTTTCTTTAGATCCTGTTGCTCTACGTCTCTGCTTTCTTGGCATTTCTAAATGGACATTTTACCAAAAAATTGAAAAGATAACACACATTCACAAGCATTCAATTTTACCTATCCATAGCGCGTTATGTTGGCATTTGAATGATACGTAAATGACAGCTTAGCAACATACATGTAGCACACCAAAAGATAAATACCGGGGTTAACTGCCAGGTCGATCAAACTTCTCGAATTCTATGTTTTTGCTTTACCTGCAAGTTTACGAAGTAGCAACTTACTGGGCTAAACCGTTTTTTAATCTGAGCATGGGAGGTCCGTTTTATTTGAAGAGATTTCCCGAGATTTTACGTCCGCAATTAATCGAGCATGTTCCTAACGAGCAAAAATGGGTGTTGGGACCAGTGAAGCTGTGACTTCATAGTCGTAACGTAAAACTACACTGTATTTCAAAGATGTTTTTTCCTTCCTTTCCGTAGTCGCCAAAGTAGGGTCAACACCCGGTTGGAATTTTAAAGGCTTATACCAGTTTAAAATAGCATTTCACTAACCAATATGTTATTTCGTCCGCTAAAATTGACATTGATAAAAAAAAAAACAGTCCTCACCACTTGAACTGTGTTTCAGTGTATCATCTGAGCCTTCATCTTGACCTTCCTCTGCCTTCCACTTTGCATCTGTACGTACCAACTGTTGGATCTTCTTGGCCAGTCTTCTCCTGGAGTTCCTGATCTTCTGATTGTTGGTGCTGTCATTCCACGACACCAACTGAAATCTCCACTGAGCTTCATTGATGAACTGTCCCAGACGTGAAATGCGCTGTTCCATGGTGTTGCGAAGCACTGAGGTCTGAAGGAAGTCTTGGCGCTTTGAGAATGACTCGGGTTTTTCTGAAAGAAAATCAAAAGCACTGCAATAATGAACACTTAACACGGTAACTGGTGGTTTCGCCCGATGTTAGTTCGCACGGACTGGAAGTCCCTTTTGCGCGAACTGAAAGTTTAATGGATGTGTTAACTTTTCTTTCTTTAAACTAAAAGAGCAAAAAAGACAACATTGTGGGCATAATGAAACAAAATTACACAAAAAATGCCTATTTCTCGTTCTTTGATCCACTGACCACGGAGCTAAAATTCCGGTCAACCGACTATCCGTCCGGGCGACCTGGATTCGGGCAAAATGACTTTCGGGCGAAACAACCGTAATTCCTTAACACTGACTGTGGGAATAAGACTTCATTGATTTGACATACAACTCGGGCTAAACTGAGCAACAACAGCATGGATTAAAAATACTATCCTGGCAGAGCAAAAAGTTACGTTTCGAAGTCAAACTACAAAAATATCCTGATGCTAAACAATTAAAATTCGCCAAACCTTCACAAAGGAAATCATAACCGTGACGGCGTTTGGATGACTCCGAGCTCAGTCTTACGATGTTGTTTCTCCGTTTTCTACTTAGTTTCAGTTTCGATTAAAAAGATACATCAAGCACTCGAGACAGTGTCTTATCACATTTCGAAACATCTGAAAGTTCGTCAAAATACTCCGCTTCGCGTTGTATTTTCAATTCTCTTCTCGGTGTTGGGAAATGTGGTAAAACCCGGTCTCGCGTGTTTGATATGATTACTTCCAGAACGAACCTTTCTTGAGTTCAGAGAACTTTGCCGTATTCAGCTCCATCAGACACTCCTTGAGTGTCTTCAACAAATCTGGAACAATTTCATCATCTACTACAAATTCACATTTTAAATCGTTCTCATCAGGCAGGGCAGCTCTCGACGACCCTTTACTAGAATGAAGATTGCCGCTTAACGAATCATTCTCTGATTGTCTCGTGTTGACCGGCTCAGTCGCATCTTGTGACTTGAAAATAACTGATCTTTCTTCTCCATTTATCACCTTCTTCAAGAGCGCGGAGTCCGATTCAGATTTGGTATTTTTAAAGAGCTGTCTGCGAGATACGGAGTCTAAAGCTAATGGTGCAGTGGTTTCTTTGTGCCTCTGTTGAGCGTCAGAAGTTGGAGACATTGCACTAGCTGGACTCGAAGTTTTCTCCTGATCTTTTACACTGCTGTGTGGAACTGCACCATCAAACGACAAGTCAACGGAACTAGCAAGGCTCTCCCAGCTTCCAGTGCGACTACTCTTCGACAAACTCCTCGTTTCTTCATCCATAGTCTCAAGATCATCGCTTTCATTTTGCTGGACTCTCCCTTCATAAAGATCCTCATAAGTGCCAAACAGGAGGCTAAAGATGTTCTCCAGAATTTCAACTCTGTATGTCAAAGGATAGACCTGAGCCAAATGCTGCTTTCCAGCATTAAGCTTATTTGCTACTTGTCCACAAGACGACCGTTGCTGAGAAGCGATGCCTGGATTTCCATTCGCACGTTCACTTCTCCCTGGCGCTAAAGTTTTAGCTGTCTGTTCGTCAGCAGATTCGCCTACTGTTTCCAAACTATCGTTCACAGAGGTCTCTTCTACAGACGACGTTATAGCTTCCATAAAATTCCTTAGAGCACAATAACTGTGGTACAGAAAAATATCTCTCTGGACTTCGGGATGAATTTCCGAATCTTGTCCTCCTTTCTCCGCATTCTCTTTGGAAACATCTTCAGCCTGTTGTGGTTCATCTAATCTTTCCTCCTCGACTTCTGTTGGGCAGCTTGTGGTTTGATTGGCATCCAGAGGACTAAATACGGGCCGCTTCCTCAAAAGTTCAAAGACTTCCTTTTCGGGAAGATGAGCGAGACTGACAGACTTGTGCAACACGTGTAGTACCGAGTGAGATTCAAGGCCTTGGAACATTTCTGATGCTTGCTGATGGCGTGTCGAGCCTGATTCAGATGATGCAAGTAGAGGACTGTAATAAAAATTCAACAATGGTGAGATTTCTTTGTGTAACCTGCAGTTCTTGGGGTGCTAAATCGGGAACGCTATTTCTAAACGGCGTACGAGTGTAAGAAGCAGCTTCGGAGAAACGATTCAATTGTATTTTAGCACTACCGTGGCAAGCTACCAATTACATGTCCATGTACGAAGGCAAAGATGAAAAAAAAAAATCGAGATTCAGTCATTTACTCTTTGTTTCAGTTTTTGGTACTGCATGTCAAACTCTCTTCTTGATTCATGTTACAACTTATACTTGAACTTAGAAATCCTGAAACTAGCTATTCTTACCGAGCTTTCTCTGTACACCACTGAACCAGTTGAACTTGATAAGCCAGTTTCTGACAGGCCTGATACAGCGATGGGTGTGCAGCCTCCTCCTGAATTTAACAAAATTTAAATCGAGGATTTTAATCATCACACCATAGATCGACTTTTACTTGAGTGTTACCTTACTAACCCTTACTATATTACTTGATTAACACAAAAAATTCCCGCCACTTTTTCATCCGATCAGGAGTAAAACCAAAACCACGCAACTCGCTCGCACACATTTTCCCGCCCTTTGCTTCAGCTACATATATTTACCACTGTCACTGACAATGATTGGCTCATTGGGCTGTCTGTGTCCTTTGCGATTGACTAGGCTGATTATTAAATGGTTTGGTTTTACAATGTTCAATTGGAAACTGCTGTAATAAAAATATAGTGTATGGTGTAGATCATGTTTGATATTTAACTCTTAGTAACTTTCGAAAATTATTTGTGTGAAGGCCGACAGGAAGTGAAAACAATGCAAATAACATATCATACAGTAGGATTCCAGAGAGCCTCCAGTAGATTCTTGGCATTCTCGCAACTGTAGCAGTAGGGCCAGCCCAGAAGAAGCACAAGCGGCTTAAGCCGAGCAAATTCCACGGGAGACAAAAGCTGTGTCAGACAACCAAAGTCACCCTCCTTAACAAAGACAAGAGCTGTTTCCTGAAAAATAAAATAAAATGATTTGGAAAAACCAATGGCAAAATTGCCAGCTCTCTTCCTTTGCCCACTTCTTCAAAGGGTTATCTGGGATTTAAACTCACTGGGATTCACATGTACTGATAAATAGCCTGTGAATGGGTTCCGGCTGAGGGTCTGACCGCAGCTGGAAGGGCCAAGAAGGACCTAGCTGAGCATGAAGTGGCTGAGGGGGGAAGGGTGTTGGGGTTTGAGATTCCCCCCCTCTCTTCTCCCTCCTCTCTCTTCTATCTTCATTCCTCCCACTTTCTCTTTGCCCCATCTTTGCCAAGAGAGCCTGTTCACAACCTTACTGATTAAGTACATGTAACTCTCTAAAGATCCATGTATCTCTAAGACATTGCATGGATCTCTACAGAACTGCAAGATTATTTTGCATTTTTTTCACTCAGATCTTAGACACATGTATCTCTCGAGGAGGGGAATGATTGATAACACCCTGACAATAATCTCTTTTCAAAGCTTGTACTACTATGTACATTATTATTTTATGTACGTTTGAAGAGCATAATTCCTTAGAACTGACTAAATATAATTTCATAAATGTTAACTCAGAGACAATGCTTGTCAGAGGTCATCTCCCTCACATGACTGATCACAGGTTTTTCATGACTCTCCTTAGCAACACCTTGTGACTTGTACAAGCAACTGCTTGCTTACAGTGCTAATTATGAAGTGATATCTGCTTTACATAATGTATATGTTTTACTTTCTTTGATTAATTCTGAGATAGTTCTGTTACAACGGTTTAAAAGACTATGGATTGCCATCTTGTACATGTGTTTACAAATAATTAATTTTAAAACCGTTAAGTTCAATTTATAAATAAATTCCCTGTTGACATGCATCTGTTCAGTAACAGATCACAGATGACATCAAATAATTAAAATGTGGTAAGAACATCACTGACACACTTGCCTAATGGCTTGTGTGCCACTTTCTCGTTCTAAGTACATTTTGATGTCTTATGTGAACAGACACTGTCACCTTGTCTATCCAGGCCAATGTCTTGAATAGTTAAGTTCTTCAATTTGGATCTTGCTTTGTAAAGGTCATCCCTGACCAGACGACAAGTAAATTTGACAATTTTGGGAGGAATTGCAGTGTCCCTTCTATCTGCTCAGCTTGTTTAGTTTTCTTTCTATTCTGAGTAGTTTTTTTCTTTTCCCCAATTAAGTTAATTGTTTTTCTGCTGTTAATTAATATGTTTTGTAGATCTTACAATAAAATGGACGGCTGTTGTTGTTGTTAACTCCACAGCAAAATGGAATCTACTTGACATGTTTTATATTATATAGCAAAAATATAAACATGTATATTAATGACGACATCTATATGTCTGTCCTCCAATAGATAAATTATACATGTATAAGAACCAATCAATATGTGATAGAGATTTCACTTAATATTATAATACATTAAATTTCTACTCTAACTGTCAATCTTACCACTATATTTTCCAAGATATGATTTCCATCCAATGCATGAAAAAACAAAAATTTCCAAGCTTCTCTCCTATCTTCCATGAAAGACTGTGAATAACAAACTTGAACAAAGGGACTAACTAGTGCAGCTTGTCGTTTAAATTCTTGCAGAGATGTCCTCGACAGTGGTAATTCTGGAGGACCTTCTACATAAAACCGCATTTGGTTTTCAATGTAACAGAACTTTTCAATCAAATAAGTTGAGGGTTGGCTGAGAAGGCAGGAATACAGCATGCCCTTGTCGAGTTTACTGTGCTTGTGAATGCATGTTCGGTTTATAAGACTCTTGAAAAGATCATCTATACACTTAGATAGGCTAACCATTTCAGGGCTTGGGTTCATGTATGAGAGCATCTGATAAATAAATTTGCATCGTTTCTTGATAGAATCAACCGGGCTTTCCACTGTACCAACTGCAGCTGGGTCAATGCATTCTGCTTCCACAACATCAGAGTCCAAGGCTTTCAGTTGTTCATTAATGAGATCTACGTAAAGTTGTTGTAGCAACTGATTATTTTTCAAAAACCCTTTGCCTTTGGAGGTGAGGTCATTAACCACAGCTCGCCCAAACTGAGGGCTCTCAGAAAGGAGCTGTTTCAAGTATGACAGGGTAGAAGAAGGAAGATCTGACACTCCTGATGCAAACAGGTCAGGGTCCCTGTAAACAATCTGGCTGTGATAGTCATCAATATCCTGTATAAAAAGTACACAATCAAAACCTTTGGTCCATTCCAAAATATACAAATAAATTACACACATTTAGGGAGGAAAACCATTCATGATTTCCAAGGTGGGACCTCTGTATCCAGATTTAAAAATCGTATAAGAGCAAGCAACTGATCATGATAGATTCATGATCACTTTTCCTAAAAGTATGCAGAACATTTGTTACATATGACCTAAGCTAGACTCGTACATATACCGCCTAACTGCTAAGAGTGCATGTGATAAAGCTCAGTGGTGGCAACTGTGACAAGCATGTTGATGGCTATAGGTTTAACTTGTGTTGTGAGATCTTGGAAATTTTTCAAATTGCCAAGTAGCTTGCATCATTAATTGATTAAACAATATCTTTCTGTTTGTACCAAAATTTCAACATTTGCCATAAAATTGATATAAAAAACATAAGCCCAAATAAATGAAATATTTAATGTTTAATCTTGTCGCCAGTCGATAAACTTTGTATGCTAATTACCTGAATTACATTCTGAGGAGCTTCTTGACATGCAAGGTAGAGAAGAAGACGAAATTCTACCTTCTTCACAATTGATTCTGGAATCTGATCCTGTCAGGTGATAAAAGGTAACTAGTATTACACAATTTAAAAATTTACTTAAAATGTAAAAGGAGGTACAAATTGATCACACTTGCCGGATGTCTCTATCAATGGTGAATAGGCCATACTTGCAACTGAGGCTAATCCTCCATTGCAAGCTATTTCCAGTCCAGCTCTGAGAATACAAATATGGCCTTTTGTGTACCGCAGTGAATAAGCAATTCCATTCATTTGATTTTTAATTCAATGGCACTAGAACTTTACATACCATAAGTGATCATGATACTGCAACAAACAATTATCATGCTTTGGTGTGGACATATAATCATAATTGTTTTTGATCCTTTTGTGTTACAGCATTGATAACTGCAGCATTAATAGACTGCTATCACCAGTAATTACAATTAAAAATGTTATCAACAATAAATTAGCAATAACAAAATACTAAGAACTTACCTCTTCATTAGTGAAAAGATCCAAATACTCCACCAAACACAGCCATGATAAATGGAATGGAGAAGGAATGGACTGTGACCCATAACTGAAAAAATGTACGAAACATGTCAGGACTGAATTGAATGCACTGAGTGCAAACACACCTATACCCACCCCATGGAAGGTCATTGGAAAATTTCATGGGAGTGGGGGACCTCGAAAGCCAACAATAACTTAAAAGAAAGTATGAAACTCAACTGGAATTTCCACAGAGGTTAGGGGCAGCCCCAAAGGGTATGGTTTTTAAATAGAAAGGGTAACGATTTTGACCATTTTGGTCTTAAATGGGTTATGGTTTTTGCACTCTAAGTTACTCTAATCTTGGATTTGGTATGTTTTTTAGAAGAAGCTACTTTTTCATCACTATCAATAAGACCATCAACAAAAGCCCTTAAAAATGCCTTTAACATCAGTTTGAGCTATCTAATATAAGACAGGTCTGAAACAGGGTATTGATTTAAGGGTTAATTCCTTTATAGGGTATCAAAATAGGGTAAGAAAGGTCACAGATTTTGGTCTTAAACAGGATAAGGGCTTCGGGAAATAGGCCGCACACCCCCACCTGATTTTGCTGAGAGTTCACCCCTTTCACGGGGTTCAAACCAAAAGAAAACTTCAGTGAAGGGATAAAGTTATTTTCTGAAATAATTCAATAGACAGTCTGCGGACTTCACTTGAGCAACAGAATTCCATATCAAAAAATTGTGATTGGCTAAAAGGTGATTACCATACGGTCATCATTTGTCAATGACATATCACACTCATGGGATGAGACTTGGAACAGTTCTGTCCACCGCATATACATGTGGAGTTGCTAGCCACAAGTTGATCTTTACATACAAATGATATGGAAACAGACTGACAGACAGACAGTTAGACAGACAGACAACTTTATCTAATTTACATCAGGGTGGTCCTCTCAGAAGCAAATGCACTTGTTATCAATAGAAGCCTTGATAAAGTCCTTAAAAGACAAGTTAGCTTCTTCATTGGAGTTTTTGGATTTCAAGCAGTAATGCTCAATTATAGTCAGATTATTTAATCACAGAGTGTTTGCTTGATGAATGTGTTGAAAGAAAAAAAACGTTCTAAACATTAACTCTGACTTGATCAATTCATGCAACCCAACTAGATTGCACAGGAGGCTTGGGCCATTTTTGACACCTTCATAGCTTTAATTCTTCCCACAAATAATTTTCCATCAAAATGTACAGCTTTGAAAAATGAAAAGCTTTCTAGACAACAGGAATCAGATAGTTCTGATTGCTTTCACCTCATCCTACCATTT
>Ga0126338_10000462_pt1 | contig 21889 bp, 7 predicted proteins | sample OrbCmetagenome_2_FD_92529 | JGI IMG/M metagenome (GOLD analysis project Ga0126338, IMG submission 92529) | Coral microbial communities from Petempiche,Puerto Morelos, Mexico - Orbicella C C metagenome | ecosystem: Host-associated > Invertebrates > Cnidaria > Coral | place: Petempiche,Puerto... | reverse complement strand
TTTTTTTGAGAGTTTTTTTTGTTTTTTTTTATTTTGTTTTTTTTGGTTGTGGGGGGGGGGGGGGGGGTATTATGGGGCTGGGAGAATTCGAAACAGTTAGCTGTCTCGAATTCTCGGTATCCGTTTAAATGAGGCTATGTAAACATGGAAAAGTACTCTATTACTTTAATAAATAAATAAATAAATAAATAAATAAATAAATAAGTATACATTTATATAGCGCCATTTTCCACTAATTGTCCATGGCGCTTTACAATACTTTAAAATTGAAAAACCAGAAACTGCAAGGGACCGCATACGATAGACGCTGCCAACGTAGGATCTACAAGAGATCTGATCAAACAAAAAAAATGTATTGCTCTAGCCTGCTTTTAAACTATTTCTAAAAAAATACGCCCGAATCTAAAACGTCACAGCCCTGTTTACTTACTCTCATCACCAAACACACCTATCGACCAATGGGAGCGCGCGTAGTATCGCAGATATTTTTAAACAATAGACCACAAGTTTTTTATGGTTTATAGGCTGATAAACCACGCGGGACGTTGGAAGAACACGAGAAGAATTCTTATTGTATGGCTAGCTCCGTGAGCCGGCAAGATGTATCAAATCCTCAACCTCGTTCCCAGGGTCTTTTCCCTGGCTTGGGGGCCCCACCCCCAAACCAGGGAAAAGACCCTGGGAACGAGGTTGTCAAATCCTGCGCTGTGATTGGCTACCCGAGCGGGCAAGATAGAGCTATCTTGCCCGCTCGTGACTACCCGCCGTGCCCCGCAAGAAAAATTTCCCCGAAAGTCATATAATAAATAATTAATTGACCAAGCTTGTTCGGTCAAAATGGCTTGATATTGGCCTCGTTCTTTTTTTGCGAGTTTATAGACCTCGACTCCGTCTCGGTCCATAAACACGCAAAAAAAGAACTTGGCCAATATCCAGCCATCTTGACCTCACACTTGGACAATAACCCATAATAAATCACGAGCCGCTGGCGAGTGATTTACGAATTCTTCGAGTGTTCTGCCAACATCCCAAGTGGTTTATCATGCCTCTAAACCATAGAAACTTGTGGTCTATTGCTTTTATATAATCGGTGCTTACCATTTAGCAAAAAAATCCGTAAATTTGGGTTGAAAGTCAAATGGAACAGTAGTTTTCCGGAAAATCCGTTCGGAAATTGTAGACTACCTTCAGAGGTAGTCCTCTTTTTCCGTTCGGAACGGAACGGCGAAAATTTCCTTACCATTTGGTAAATTTTCCAGTTTCCAGTCTCTCATCAGCCGAAAACAATTACGAGAAATCGAATTGCAAATGGTAAGCGCCATCTCGTTCGGTTGGTTTGCCGATTTTGGAAAAACCCTTACCATTATACAACGGTCATCCCAACCGGTTTAATCTGACAAATGGTAAGCACCCAATAATTCAGAAGACACGCGAAATTCCCATGAGTTTACTGGCACAATAAACCATAGCTGATTGACCAATCAGAGCGCGAGCATTCATTTGATTATTATATAAAATCTGATAATCATAACTGTGGTACGTAATGATTGAACATTGCCAAAAAAAAAAAAAAACAACGAAAAATAAAAACCAGCCACAACAAATGCCGTGACCTGCCTGCCTCATCCGACCACGGTCTGAGGTAAACACATTTGATCTACTCTCGAGAGCCCAGACCAGTATCGTAAATTGAGGGATTTCGTGACCTGAAAATCGTCCTTTGCTGCGTTGTAAACAGCTGCAAGTATTTGAGGATTATAGAGCTCGATTGATTTCTGGAACCAGCACTTTTTAGGTCTTTTCAGTTATGTCAGGAGTTGTTTACAATTAAGCATGTCTGCGGAGGATTAGACGCACCGCTTACATGTAGCTTGTAAGACTTCAGCGTTGCTCTACGACGGACCTCAGATTTCGGGAATCGTCCTTCAAGGCTTGATAAGTCTAAGGCACCCTGTTGTGTTCTCCGTGATGTTTTGTCCAGTAAAACATTGCACGAGAACTTGAGGACACTTGAGTCACCTGCAATGTATCGATGTTCAAGTAACACGACTTCATGCATGTTTTTGCCTGGATTAAGACAGTCGAGGCGAGTATATTGACTTACCTTCGGTATAGCGCTTCAATACTCGGCTATTGCCAGCTACAGACACAAGACACAGTCCTTCTCGGAGGTTTGTCGCGATTCTTTCAGTTATTGTTTGCTACTTCGTAAAATGATCAGGACAGGATCGATCTTTTGTTGTGACTATGGCCAAAGTTTCGTCTGACACGCCTCGTCTTGCACTCTGTCTTTTGACCTGGGCATTTATCCAAAGTAATGAAATATGCTGTATTGAAGCTGTCACCGTCACTAATGCGTCGCCGGACCACTTGTGATAATCATCAGATCAGTGAATTACCAGACCGTCAGTATCGACTTGGGTCAAGAGAGGTGTTTCGAGTATCTCTCTGTACTGCGAATCGCTGCATATAGATTTCATAGTCATTATTCCAAGACTAGCAGATCACAGACTAGAGAAGAACTTTCAGATCCGATCTAGTCTTGACGACGGTAATTAACGATGTCGTAAAGTACTGTGTTACTATAGCGCGAGAGCAAAGAGGGCAGATTAATCCACGTCTCATGCAAATGCAGTGACTGAAGTCAGTGAATAATTTGTTTACGGTTTACGCTTCAAATGGATATCGCATGTCCCGAGAAATCTCCAAAGGTTTGTTAATGAAGTTCTATCAGAGCCTCATGTGCAGAAAGCCGTGAGAATTGTTCAATAAGGAGCGTGAGAAAAGGATACAGTGTGTTGGAAATGGTCCAAAAAAAAAAAATAATGAATCGAAAAGGCACGTATAAATTTACAAGGAACACCGTAACAAAATAGAAGTACTTGACTCAAAAGACCCTAAAGAAAGAAGGGCGGGAAAATTCAGTCAAGCCCGCGTGTTTTCGGTCAGCCCCAGTGAACAAATGCCTGTCGGTCTGGACAAAACCAGAGACTTCTGATTGGTTGAAATGTGCACATGTGGTCAAGTTCAATGACGGTTTGTGAACGTGCCTAGAGAACCGGAGCGGGGGGAGGTAGGGAGACTTCCATGTGAAAAAAAGATAGGGATGCTCATCGTGCGCAGGGGTTTAAAAAAGCGGTCTGGTACCTCTTCTGGTGTTCAGCCTGAAAAAGTCCACAGCAGGAACTTTCGCGGTGTCTTTTTACCGAAAAAATATGACAGGAGATAATGTGTTTTTTAGAATTAGTACCTCTTAGGGGTGAAAAAAATTTGAAGCCAAGCCCACGAAAAGGGATCTTGGTACCTCTTAGGGGGTTCTTTTCAATATTTCCGACGAGCGTCCCGGTCCTTTTCGTATGGAAATTCTCCCCTCCCCACCCCTCTCGGAGAGAGAGACGGTAACCACTGTGATTAATGCTGGCTCGTTTTCTGATTTCGCCCCAGAGTTCTGGATTCCCACTGCTAACCAAACTGGTAGTGGCCTATGGGGACGACACTGGTTATCAGTCTAACAGTCATTTTCTTTTGTTTCTTACTTTGATCGATGAATTATATATTATAATTGATTATTATATTATTGTCTGACAAGTTGATTGCGGACATCGATTGAATACACCTGGACACAGGCTACAACTATGGACTCATCGTATCCGGCTATAAGGGAAAGTCTTCAGAGTTCTTGCTTCGTAAGCCAAACCTACATATTACTGGTTATAATTCAGGGCGGGGTCAATATCTTTAGGTCAAGGTGAGTTCGAAAATACTCGATGAATTCACGATTCAATGAGCCAATAGTTCTACAATATTTTTTGAGAAAGGTAACGGAAAGCCAAACGCTGTGTTTAGTTTAATGGTTTCGTAAATAGAACACATCCGTAAATTTAAAAAAAATCGTACCGTCAAAGAATCGTACACGAGCCCTCTAGCTCTAGACAATGTTGCGTTCTATAATTACTCCCTAGCCCAATTCTTGAACTCTCCCTTTCCCTGCCTTTTGTAGGCGAGTTCGAAGGAGAGGTCAGGGTTGTATGCAGGAAACGAAGATACATATCGACCTGCTGGGTTATTTTGAAACTTCTCAGCGGGCTCAAGTGAGGTCTGAGCACCGAAGTCGTGGTGAATACTGAACAGACTGCGGACTTATCGCCTTCGGGACAAAATCCCCCGGGATGATTCGGGATGATTGAAGTAGGGGTATACCGCTGCCCAACCACATAATGATGACTCAGGCATTCTAACTTCTCTCTTGAATAGCGTAAAACCCTAAAATGATGGCGCCCACTCGCTTAAAACGCCCCTGCATTGCAACCGTCCGGTAATGGCGTCTTTTCACAAGAAATGACACTTTTCCTTTTTCTTGGTGTTTTACTACTGACATCAACCATCGCCGAACGTGTCCTTGATCAGGATAAGATCGACTGCTACCCTGAAGTTGGAAACCAAACTCTTTGCGAGTCTCGGGGATGCACATGGGAGCAATCACGCACCGAGGTAACGTAGTAAAACATTTACAATGATAAATGTTTTAGTCAACTTTGCCAAGATAAAACAATAACGCGCTTTTTACGCTAACCCCCCACCCCCCTCCCCCAGTGCCGGGGGATGGGAATATTCAAGATACTCAATGCTTAGGGGGGCTGCTAAGGCAATTGCAAGGGAAGAGGGGGTGGGGGGATTGCAAGGCAAGAGAAGAAGGGGGGGTTGTTGAACTTTTGAACTGATGGGTTTGATCATTTGGTTCATGTATTAAAAGTGTTATTTAACAGAAAGGAATAAATTTCATACTTGTTGTATGTTCCGTTACATAAAACTTATACTGTATGGCTGCCATGACACCACATGCAGACAAATTATCTGCAAGTATGACTGCTAAATATAACTGCTAAATAACAGATAGAAATTTTAATCTACAGAGTGTTCCTTGGTGCTTTTTTCCAAAATCATACCAAGGTGGATACAAGATTGAAGGTGATGTGCAGGAAACACAGTTAGGTTACAAAGCTACACTAAAAAGACGCTCTGCCAGTACCATATATGGACAAGACATAGATGAGGTCACACTTGATGTAGAGTTTCAGACAAATGATTGTATTAGGTTTAAGGTAAGGGATGAAGATTTCCTTACTCATAGTGCTAAAGTGAAAGAACTGTAGCTGCTATGAATTAAAATTAAGTAGAATTCCAACAATAAATAATTATTGGTGTTAAAGGCAGATGTTATAAAAATTTACTTCTGAATCATATTATTGACAATATTTTGTGTACCAGCTGTTTTGGGGCTAAATAAATGAACTAGTGCCAAAGCCTGTGACATGCATCTGAATTGGCAGGTTAATTTTCTGTTTCTGTTGCCATTAATGTTGCTTTGTTAGTTATTTTCTTGCAGGTGACTTCTACACGACCTAGGTAGTTCTCATTTATTTTGTTTCAATGTCAGTGTCAGTATTCCTTTTACTGATGACTTTTTGACATTTTAATGATGAAATTCTTCACTACTGGAGCAAACTGCTGTTAAGGTGCAGGATCAAATTAAGCCATATTCTTCTTTTTTGATGGTGGAGGGGGAAGGGAGGGGGCAAGTGAGTGGGTCACATCAGATTATTGGATGCAAATAACTGTTATTTAGGAGTTTTAATTTTCTGAGCAATGTTACATGTACCTTAAACATCAACTTATTTCTGCAGCTCTATGACACCATAAATCAGAGATATGAGGTACCAGTACCTATGCCAAAGAGGACGTCAAAGGCTTCAGATCCGAAGTACACAGTTGCCATTGAAAAGGATCCATTCTCTTTAAAAATAATACGAAAAGACAATGATGCTGTAATGTAAGTAGAGTTACCAAATGCTAAGTTATGATCAGATTAATGTTAATGTGATTATAAAAGTAAAGAGTACTTAGCCTACAAATTAATAACTACTCCTTATCGCTCTTGGCCACTTTGGTCAAACATAGTGATGTGAGATGGTTGAATCTGCAGGCTTAAGAGTTGATGGATGACTTTGTTTTAACAAACTGTTCAAGTGATAGTACAACTGCTTTGATAACAGCTGGGACACCTCTGTCGGCCCATTCATATTTGAAGACCAGTACATACAGATCTCCTCTCAGCCCCCTTCGACATTCGTGTATGGGTTTGGTGAACACGAGCACAAGTCATTAAAACATAACTTGTCTGCCTGGGGGGTACTTCCTATCTTCGCCAGACGTCAGCATCCATTTGTGAGTAGCTTTGGTTCAAAATTTTTAAATTTAAATTCTTCAAAAAATAATTTACTGATACATCTGTGAGATGAAAGACTTCTGAAATAAATTATAGAGTGACACAACTGAACTTTGTTCCTACATCTAAATGCCTACAGAATGGGGGAAATTTGTATGGGCATCATCCTTTCTACACTTGTATAGAGAATGATGGCAAATCTCATGGAGTTTTTCTGATGAACAGTAATGCCATGGGTAAGTGCAAGTCCACACAGTGATTGGAATGACTGACACTTTTAAACTTTTCCTTTTTAATGTCTTAAATTTCCTAAAGTTCTCCTCACTGTATAAATTGGATTTTTTTAGTGACACATGACACAATGGTTTGAGTTAGTGCCCTAGGTGCTAATTTGTACCTTTGACTGCTTAAGGGAGGGTGCTTATGGGACAGAGGGCTCGTCTTAGACCTGCTGAGTGGCTAATTCATTTTGGGCGTCTGAAAAACAACAGATACTTTAACTCAAGAACTCCAAGGACAAACAATAGGAGCTCTGATGGTCTTAAATTGTAGTTCAGATTATGTTCAGATTTCTTCATTCATCTAATAAGTCTAGGAAATTTCAAAGTCCTGAATGTCACTTTTCAATTATTGGGGGTTCACCGGAAGAGGGAACTTGTTGGAATAGGGGTCCTTATTAAAAAAGAGCACTCATTAGAAAGGGGTCACTTAGTGGAAGGAGTGGCATACATGTACATAAAGTGTTAACATTGTACAGCCATCATTGTTAAATTCGAGGGAAAGCTACATGTATATAACATACAGTTGTTGCTGCTGATTTTTAATAGATGTTGCCTTGCAACCAAAGCCAGCTATTACATATCGAACAATTGGAGGAATTCTTGATTTCTACATTTTCCTCGGTCCTTCCCCTGAGGATGTCATCAAACAGTATACTGAGGTATTCTCAAATTTCTTAAAGCAAAAAACTGATTTATACACTGACATTTCATTATTGTTTGTGTATTTGTTATTATTTAAGAAATAGAAAACATGTACCGTGTTTCTATCGAGTAATTAGAAACATGAGTGAAAGTTTGGGAGAACATAGAACTGCTGGGGAACGGGAGCTGTTAGGCGAGTGTTTCCACAGCTTTTTTGAGTTCTCCCAAACTTTCACGAGTGTTTCTATAACTCGATAGAAACATGGAGAACATGTTTTCTATTTCTTTTAGAAGTTACTGCGACAGAAAAAAGAAAAACAACTTGTTTGCTTTGATAATCAAAATGGAAATTCTCTTTGCTTGCACCATCACTATGTCAACAGCTTGTGCTAGTTCTGTGTTTCTATTAAGTTTTAGTATAACTCTATTAGCATTCTATCATGAATGCCGTTCTCTGATTGGCTACGCTACTCACTATCTATTCTGTGATAGACAGTGCGTAGTGTAGCAGTGTACCCTTGTTAACAAAATGACGGCCACTTCTTGTCGTTTTCGAAATGTCTGTGAAGAGGTTTTAGATAAAGTTTTGACCGACTAGTAGCTAGATTTATACTAAAACAATTAGATTATTCGCTCTCGATTTCTTTGCATGATGGTTGACTCGGGCAGCGCCCTCCTCAACTATCACGCGATTGAAATCTTGAGCTCATAATCTAATTGTTTAATAGAAACAAGATTTTAAACCAATCAGTGCGCATATTTTCTTTGGGCTATTTTCTAAATTATGATAGACATTGCCGCTGAGTCAGGTAAGGTTGTCTCCAAAGTTTTGGGCTTCCAATCTGCTCAGTTTTGCCATGGTTTGCTTTCTAAGAATTGTCTATGCAAATTACGGATTATTCAGTAGCTCCTGGACATTTTTTCGTTCTTCATAATTTTTCAGGCTATTGGACGAACATTTTTGCCACCATATTGGTCGTTAGGATTCCAGCTATCTCGTTGGGGTTACAATAAGACTGAGATGTTGAAGGGCGCGGTAGAGAGCATGTGCAAACACGACCTTCCACAGGTGTGCTACTGTTCTATCTGTTTCCATAACAAGTGACATGTTTGGAAATTAACGATGTCTATTTAGTTAGCTTATACATGTACTCTGTAATACTAGTTAAGTCTCAAGCCAATAAAATGAATTAAGTGATACATTTGACAGTTGTATAAGAGTTTCTTCAAGTTTCTTGAGTCTCAAGATATGGCTGCTCTTCGAGGTGTGATGTAGCCTGTTACAGGCTCTCGGTAGTTGGGGATGTTTTTCCACAAACATCTTTTGAATTCCACTTCTAACCTGTAATAGTTCTTTTCTGTTGATATTTTATCATTTAGGATGTACTGTTTAGCGACGTTGACTACATGATCCGACAGAAAGACTTTACTTATGATCCTGTCAACTTCAAAGGTTTGCCTGAATTTGTTCGGTCCATCAAGAAGGATGGTTTGCATTACATCATTATACTGGTTAGTGTTCTTAACAATTTTCTATCCCCAAGAGATGAATTTATCTTCAATCCTGGACAAAAGTAGTAGGAACGCTCACTATAACGGCAAGCATTCTACATAACCTAACTTGGTTTTAAAACGTTTTTGTAAAGATCACTTTGACGTGTGTAGAACATAAGATAAGCCTACCTTTCTTCTCCTCTTTTTCAATGTCGCATTTCTCATGGACATCTTCCTAGTGAATTATTCTGGTGGGAAGTCAACACTGGAATGGGGTAAGGGGGCTAGAAAGTAGTACTAAAGGAAATCGCGCCGTTACTTTTGTCTAGAATTGTAGGTAAGGAAAACTGTTTTAGCTTGTGTTTGTGACGATTAAATCGTTAGTGAAAACCAGCCTCACCTCGCACAAAACCAACAGAGATGTATGTTTTCGGTTGTATTTACCCAACTGCATGACATTTACATGTCGACCTGCTGAACTTAGGACCCTGCTATTGGAGTCAACGACACTGGTTATCGTCCTTACGACTGGGGAAACGAACTTAATGTGTTCATCAAAGATGGCGACTCTGGAGAAAACCTACTTGGGAAAGGATATGCGAAGGTACATGCTACACTGAAAATATCTGTGCGTTTGTTGGGGAAGGCGGTGGCAACAGAAGGGGCTATAATATCGTTTAATAATAGTTTTTTGTTCATCTATTTATAATAAATGAATGAACTTTATTAGCGTATCTAAAAGTATCTAGCTGATAGAGGAACCTTTGGTTACAGGAGACACCTAACTACATATAAGAATAAAAATGAGTATGGAACTAATAACAATATCTATTTACAGGATCAAAAAAAAATAACAATAATAAGTTTAACTGGTTCATTGCAGGTGTCGGCGAAATTTGAAAACGTCACAGTGAACGGTAGCTTGCCAAAGGTTGGTAACTTTGATGTACATTGTAAAGAATGTCAAGTTTACGATTCAAGAAGTAATCAGTAAAGTGCATTTTTGAAATCTTGGACTAAATATAATGACGAAATAGCTCTTTCTGGTTAAATTTATAACCAAAATAGACGGCCGGAAACTTGTTTGGGATTTTAAGTTAAAGAAATAGTGGGCGAACGAGAAAACAGAAGCATTGCAGAAAAAGCGCCTTATCAAGGTAACCTATTGCAGATGGTTGATTAGATTAGGAGCAGCGCAAAATGAAGTGATTGGGGATTATTTGGGAACCTTCCAGACTTTTGGGTGATTCATCGGCTTAAACTGCAGACCTATTTTCTTTCACTTACAGTTGTTTGGTGATGAACCGTGCCTTTGGAAGAGGTTATAAATTAGTAGGAAAAACGGTGATGTAAGTGTCTGAAACAACAAAAATTGGGATGGAATTACCAAGGAACAAGTTAGTATCAAAAACTCAGGCGAATAAATAAGAGATAAAGGTCGGTTCATTCAGCCTTACCATGTGTTATGTTTGCTTTTAGCTGTCTCGTCAGCACGTCATATTTCCAGACTATTTCCACCCAAACATCAGTAAATACTGGGGAGAACTCATCAAGGACTTTCACAACATCATTGAGTTCGACGGATTGTGGATTGTAAGTGTGTTAGTAAAATTGTTAAAGGGTGGCGCGTTCCCTTCGCCCTTCGCCCCCACCCCCCTCATCAATGAGTTGGAAAGGTCTCGTTTTAGTGTTAAAAAGGTATTAGAATACATGTACGTATTAAAATAAGCATTCAAATACGTTCCAAAGAAGAGAAAATTCGACCTCCGGTTCACGTTCGTCTGTCACAAACGGCTGTTTTAACCTCCTTAATTATAAGTTTACAAGCGGTCTAAAGTTGTTTTGATTGCTTGTTTTAAAAGTCGACTCATCGCAATAGTGCTTTAGTAAATGTAAACTGATGTTGCTCCTTGTAGGACAAGAATGAACCCGCCAACATTGTTCATGGTAGTGTGAGTGGATGCAGCAAAAACAAGTGGGACTATCCACCTTATAAACCAAGTAAGGAAAGCTGTTTCCTCGTACAGCCAAATTATTCTCTCGAATGATAAGTTATCATTCATGTTTGAACTGAGCTGATCGAGTGAAAAACAGCTGGCGCTCGCTGCCTGCCAGAATTTCAGCGCGAAAACTGGCGAATATCATCCGTAGGATACCTAAGAATTTAGGGTCCCGATTGGCTGCATTCTTCAAGACATGGGCGAAATGGAATATGAGGCTACAGATACCAGGGAATTTTTTAAAAAATTTTTATTGTTATTTTTCAATCTGTTTCTTACTTCCGAGAATAGTATTCTCTCAAGCATATACGAGGCATTTCAGAATCGTGTTTTACAAATTGTCTGAATGTAGTTATTCCAGTATGCTGTGCGTATGGACCAACGTTGAAGTGTGTTTTTCTCTTGCAGGGACTTTCGGGAACGTCATGGCGGATAGGACTGTATGTATGAATGCAAAACAAACCAACCATCTACATTATAACGTTCACAGCTTGTACGGCTGGAGTCAGACATTGATCACTCTGGAGTAAGTGTGATAATAACTTGTTGAGTAAAATGTTAATTGGAGTATAGGGGCATTGCGTCAGCCAGGTAATGAGCGAATTGATGCGAACAAAAGTTTCCGAGGTAGCCGAAATTGTTAACCCTTCCCTTTGTTACATAATCAGTTTATGTAAGTCCATTCATTCTGTCACCTTTCAGGTACAGTCGTAATGTAGAGTGTTTGATAATTAGTCTACATTGTCCCGCAAACCCAAATATATGCAGAGACGCTTCTGGAACTTTCCAAGATTTACATAAGTTTAAAAACTCGTGAGTAAAGCTGGGCATTATTCATTATTAGTGTGTGTGTGTTCAAGGAATAAAACTTTTGCCAACTGGAGTAGTCAACACCTTTCAGACTATTTTATTCCTCGTCACGTTCAAACACTACCCCCACCATATTCTTGTCTTGGTATTTGGAGTTTCCACCTTAACCTGTCGCTTCTGCATGAACTAAGTCATTACTGTTCTTTACTTAAATGTTTCAGCGCTGCCAGGCAAAGCACAGGAAAAAGAAGTCTGGTGATTTCAAGATCGACTTTCCCCAGCAGTGGAAAATATGGCGGGCATTGGCTAGGAGACAACAAGGCATCATGGGACCAGCTTCACACGTCAATCATTGGTAAACTATTTTTCTGCTCTTTCCAATTTTAGTATATTTTATCTTCAATGAACGTTTTTTATATTGTAATTGCCTCTTTTTGCTCCTAATCTTTTTCCCATTGTTATTTTTAGGTATGCTCGAGTTCAACCTCTTTGGTATTCCTTACGTGAGTATCTGTTGTATTTGAAATTTTGTGTGCCTTAATATTGATTCCTTCCAGTGGTGTCCGGTATTCAAGTTACCTACGCCTCGTGTCTGTCCATGCATGTAGTTTTTTCTGAAGACACAAAAAAGTCGCGTCAATACATTTTTTTAATTCTTGGAATTTCCTTTCTGTCTTTCCCCTCCAGGTATCCGGTATTCTAAATATACATATTTTTTAAGTATCTAAGTCTTGTTGTTTTCCAGTGCCGTGCCGATCAATCCGTGCCTGACGGAATATATATTTCGTTTTCAAGGTTGGAGCGGATGTGTGTGGTTTCTTTAATCATCCGACAAGCGAGATGTGCCTTCGATGGACTCAACTTGGCGCCTTTTATCCTTTCTTCAGAAACCACAATGAAAAAAGGAACAAGGTAATAAGCCCTCTCGTAAGACATACTGGCTTGTAGAGTTCTCTGTTCTTGAGTTGCTTAGCCTTCCTAGGAACGGAAGAGAAGCACTGGTACTGGAAGTAGCGGTGGCCAGGAGGGGGTGACTGGAAGTCTAACCATAAAATACTTGCATGGTGGATGAATGTGCCCTTTTTGTCAGGCAATCCTTTTCTTTTTGCGAAAGGTCTCTGTTAAAAGGAACAAAGTTCTGAGGAGAAAATGTCTCCTGCTGGGTCCTGATGAGGTAGTACTATATCAGTTTTTGTTTCGACTTATCAACATTTCTTTTTTCTTTTTTCTCGTCCCTATTATCAGGCACAAGACCCTACAGCATTTGGCGAGGAATTCGCGAATAAGGCGCGTAAAGTACTTCAGACACGTTACAGGTTACTGCCATTCCTGTACACGTTGTTTTACGAGGCACAAATGGATGGCTCCACAGTGGTACGACCTGTAATGCATGAGTAAGTGGACCTGTGCTTGAATTACTTCTCACATGGTCGGTCCGGCAATAACAACAATATAACCATGAAATAACAAGTATCTTTATTGACAGGTTTGCAGATGACAAAGACACTTGGGAAATTGACAGGCAGTTTCTCTGGGGACCATCCTTGCTTGTTTCACCAGTCTTAGAAGAGGTAAAAACTTAATTAATTTGTTATCCAAAAGAGATTTGAGTTAACTTCCTAACATAAAGAGATAAGAAATACTCTGGTTGTTTTTTAAGGGAAACGAAACATTCAGTCAGTAACTAAAGCTTTCGCTACGTAACAAACACAGTGCATAGCTAATTACTACTGAATTCCGAATTTCTCCCATGCCAGACTCCGCTTCATTGAAATTCTCAGTCTTTCTTTAACTCGTCGTAATATAGAAACAAACTTTATTGCTACATGTTCTGACAAAAATCCGTATTGCTGGGATAAACTTAAGATCTGTACAAACAGGCCATTTCCGAGTTGTATATTGCCTCTCTTTCAAAACAAGTCTTTTGCAAAACAAAACCATTCAAATGAAAATTGGTTTGATTTGCTCGAAAAGTGAAACACCTTTCAGCTGAATGGGTTTCCCTCCAAGACTGGTTTTGATACAGATGCAAAAAGCAACTCGAAAATGACCTATTTATTTTGCTTTTAAATGCTAAACAAATGTTTTTGACCACTGGTCGTTATTTACTCCTTGATATCTTGTAGAACAAGACGACTGTTGATGCATACTTCCCAGATGATCGTTGGTTTGATTATTACACGGTACGCACGTAACATCTCAGTTGCATTGTGTTCCAGTATCGTGGTTGCAAAGCTCTTACAATCTAATTTGAGAGCTGCAAGAATAAGGGATAGTTCTGTGCTCTATTTTGTTGTGCATTTTCAAACTGTATGTGTATTCGAAAGCGCTTCATTTGCATCTTCTATCAGCAAACAGTGGTAATGCATGCGAGCGCCTTATTTGGAACGATACCTGTCAACTTACAGCAGTCTGTTTTTAGGGTAAAGCGATGAGCACTCGTAAAGGTCACGTGACTTTAGACGCCCCCCTTGATCGCATTCCTCTTCATGTACGAGGCGGTTACATTATCCCAACCCAGGAACCTGCCAACAACACTGCTTTCAGGTAACAATTTGACTCACATTAGACCTATAACTGTACATCTATTTATACATATGAAATAGAACTGCGCAATGTATAGAAAAACGTTTGATTCGCAAAAGATACGTTTACTCAATAACGTTAAAATAAAATGGTATAACGACCTGGCGATACGTTCGCCAAGCCGGAGTTACCAGTTTGTGGAAACGATGCTTTTTGAACTGACTGCAACACAACACAGACCTCAATATCTCATAAATATTTTTATCATATGATGATACAATTGCTGTTGTTGCAGTCGTAAGAAGCCCATGGGTCTGATTGTAGCACTGGGAGATGAAGGAGAAGCTACAGGACAGCTTTTTTGGGATGACGGAGAATCCATTGGTCTGTAATTAACTGATATATATATTTTACTCATGGTCTCTTGTATATTCGTGTTATTGAAAAAAACTCATAAGATTTTCATAGAGAAATGCTATTCGGGATGCCATCGGAATGTGGGTGGTTAACACTACTCCTTTTTTATTTTAGACACCGTAAAAAATAACAAATACCTGGTGATAAAGTTTTCAGGTTTCAAGGTAGGCAAGAATCTAAGATTATTATTAGAACTTTCAGAATTGTAAAAAGCCAACTAGTATGTTCTTTGAAAAATCCGCGAATGTGATTGGTTCTGTGATGGTTGTTTATTCCCTGATAAAACACGCAAAATTATTTTTTGGTTGGGCTTAATACCTAAAATTGTAGGTTTCCCCTTTTTCTGTCTACTGAAACTATTAGAAAGGTCTCCCTCGTTTTCTACGAGCGATTATCAGCTTGACTGCATCTTGTTGGCAATTCGCTCATAAAAACTGGGGCTCTTTTTTTGAAACGTAAATAAGAAACAGAGGTTCGGATACACACTAGACATTGATAGCTAAACTTAATTATTCTGAAAAAATGGCGTGACTTTGCCACTTGGCGCAGTGTATTATAAAGATGGAAATGCTGCCAATTTTGAAAGTGGTGACAACGAGTTGTAATCACTGTCGATAACATTTAATTTACTGTAGCCTGTGTACAGCCGTCCCCTCCAAGAGGCGGCTAGCTTGGCTAAATGCCAAAAAAGGAAAGAAAATACATACTCGATGCGCTATCGATGTGCCAAAATCTTTTTTAACGTTGCTTTGTTTTCTCTTAGTCTGGGCTGAAATGTACCGTCGAGAAGAATGGTTACTCAGCTGCAGACCTTCCTAAATGGGGCTCGGTAACAGTGTACGGACTTGATGCAGACGATATCAAATCACTGAGTGTCGATGGACAAGATATGCAAGATAAAGCTACCTATGACAAAAGCATCAAGGTATCTGGTAGCTAATTTTGTTATGTAGCTGGAGTTTCAGTGTATCTAAGGTTGGCTCAGATTTGTTGTTTCGAGGTTAAGAGAGAATGACCAAACTGAAACGAATACTTTGCATTTCATTCAGTGATTACAACTCACGTGTACAGTGTACTTTGTTTTGCATGAACACTGACTCTTATTTATCGTTTCTGATAGCAAAACGCGCGATGTCTAGTCCTTCGAGAAACTAGTTGGTTTTGTGTTGCCTCGAATGTATGCCCCGCGCCCCTCCTCTAGGGACCAGTCATTATCTTACACATAAATAATACATAAATTAGTACCATTTCAAAAATATTCGTTTTAAAAGGTTTGAATTGTAGTCGCACTTTATGAGAAATTGTACAAGACAAGGTCAACTGTTTCTAAAAATGCCTGAAATGAGGCATGCACTCCTTTATCAACGAATCCTTCATTATCCTCTTCTTTGTTCTTATTTCTTCACTCAGTGTACCAGTAAGGTAAATATTGCAAACTGGTAGCCGGGTTGTAGTCTTTCCGTCATCTTATATCTTTTTTTCGTAGGTCTTGAAAATCACTGGTCTGTCACTCAACATCAACGAGAAACACGAGATTGATTGGACCATGCCTCATCAGGAGCTATAGCCCCGATTATGTCTAGTGTTTTGTATGTAAAGTTGGACTGAAATTGAAATTGAAATCAATATATATAAAATTAAAATTTACATTGAATTAAAGCTTACTACATAAATGATAAATAGTGTAATGTATTTTTTAGATATTTTCAGCCTTATATTAACTTGGAAAAAAAACAAGGGAAATGAAATCACTTAATTAAGCTTGTACATGTGCATCGGTTACTTTTTTCAGTATGTGTATTGTGCGTATTCAATTTATAAGTAGCGCACGTAAGTTTGAAGTCATTAAAAAATGTCTGGCTCGTGGTTTTACCCAAAGGGAACTGGGAACCAAGTGCTTCGTTTGTAACTGCTTCCTTTTACTGCAGCATAGCAAGGTTACCCAAGCATAGTATTTGTATATTTATGACATTTTGAAAATGTTAAAGTCTGTATAAAAATAAAGTTCACGAAACTAAATCTGTTGTTTATTTCCATTGTTACGTTGTTTTTCCAAGTAATTTGAGCAATTTTTGGTCAATATATATTTTTTCATGTACTATAGGAACGAGGTAGACTAAGGCACGACGTTCCAGCGTTCGACTCGGTTCAGAAATTGCTTTGCGAAGTGTCCGCTGCCATTCAACTTCGTCATCCTCATAGTGCAAGAACGTAACTTCTCAAACTTATTAATAATTCATCAAATTAGAACAAAGAAAATCACAACCGTGAAGGAGGTTTGGATACCCGGTATTAATTAGCATAGATTCTGATGATTTTACCTCTACATTTACTCCTTAGTTTCAGTTTCGATAGAGAAGATATATCGAACACTCGAGACAGTGTCTCATCGGCCATCCAAACACCTCGAATTTCGTCAAAAATACTCCGCTGCGCGTTGTATTTCCGACTCCCTTCTCGGTGTTTGGATATGATGATGAAACATTGTCTCTCGTGTTTGATATATTACAACGTTCCCATAAAATGAAATTGCACACACCTTGTTTGTTTCCACGCATTTATGGCAGATATTTCAAAATGGCACTTATTCTTGTGGAGCTACTAATAGAGTGCTACTGGCGACCCGCACTTCGAAATGGAAAAAAATATATACGTCGCAGCCGTCCAAATCGTAGCTGGACTCCGAATTGTAATGTTAGATGATGCAGTTCTTTCACTAAACATCTTGTCCAGTTTTGATAAAATATGAATCACAATAACCCAAAAATGTTTTGACTGCCCTCGAAGCTCAGTCAAAAGTCTCTTGAGTGTTTTAGCCCGGTTTCCGAAGTGACGTCACTAGTAGCCCGACCCAGATCCCACTTTGCGCCGTCGTGAACATAGAAATTACATGTTTAAACGCCCGTAGAAAAGCAGGGATTTTATCAATCGCGATAATTTTTTCGCTGAAGTAATCAGGCAAACTAGTAGATTTTATTAAAGGAAAAAGAAATTGGGGGGGGGGGGTAGTGGCACTTTAAGATAGAGGAAAGAAGAGACAGACGAGTTTTGACAGACGTTTGTGGTTGCATGTAGATCGGTTTAGGAGGAATATGGGAGATGCTGTTATAAGTGGTGTATTCTCACTTCATTATTCAGGATGGCACAGATTAATATTGCTGCTCTGTAACCTTTATTTGAATAATCACGCACTAAGGCTTCCAGTGGGAGCTCACTTTGTAAAACATAAAACAGCAGTATTACTTAATAGTACCTCAACAGATCAGCCAGAGACGTCAGAAGTAGAACCACCATGAACAGTATAATAAAAAGCAGCGTATGAAAGTATTGCTCTATATAAGCTCTTACTTGAAAGACTCTTAAAAGGTTTAATCTGCTGTCAATCAAAAGTACAGGCGACAATCATGCTAATTGCAGGTATGCTTTGGATGGATGAGTCCGTTTCACTTCACGGATTAATTAATTTCTATGATATCTCCGGAGAGTTTCGGTATTAAACTAACTAGGCGTGTACCGTCGTGATCAGAGATTCATAAAATCTACTTCTCCAGTAAAATAAAACAAAACAAACAAAACAAACAAACAAAAACACACAGTGAGACGTACGTAAAGCAACTTGAAAGTTCAGTGCTCTATGAATGCCACAATAATAGCCAGCAGTAGAAGACAGGCATCGGTGGCAAACGGATATACTTGGTGTCCAGTCCCCTTTGGGGGAATCACGCCCCATTTAATCTGGTGTTCTTCGTTGATGCTGAGTGACAGACCAATGATGTTCAAAACCTAAAGGCAATCAAAGATGGCAAAAATAAAGACAATATAGCAGCTGCAATCGTCATGCAATGGCGAAATGGAAGCCGTTTAGACCGGACATATTTTATCCTTCATCTTGTATAAAGTATAAAATTTAAGATGAGCATTATTTATACACTTATCTCGCAAAACTAGTTAAATAACTATTTCTCGACGTTTTCTGACACGAAACATCGAGATTCCAGGGAATATAAAAGTAATTAATTCGTCGATGCGTCACTTAGCAAGTGTACTGTTATATAGCGACAAGGAGTTTAAACTTAAGCCATAGAGGACTTTCCCGTGTTTACATAGCCTCATCTAAACACGAGGGAGCTGGAAGAATTCGTGACAGTCACGCAAACACGAAAACGCAGTCGAGAGTTTGCACAACTTCCGAGAATTCTCCCAATCCCCAAGTCCCACCTCCCACCTATCGACCAATGAGAGCTCGCATACTATCTTAAATGTTTTATAAATGACAATAGGCCAAAGATGTCAGTTTCTGCGTCGGCGACACTTTTGAACTTTACCATGTACAACCATGGTGCTAATTTAGTCATTTCCAAGTAGCCAATTTGAGCCTGTCTTAGATTCAAATAAACTCTAGCTACTTAACAAGGTTAGTTCTCAGTCACCTTGGTGTCCCCGTCATAGGTAGTTTTATCTTGCATATCTTGTCCATCGACACTCAGCGGTGTTTTGATATCGTCTTTATCAAGCCCGTACACCGTTACCGAGCCCCATTTAGGAAGGTCTGAAGCTGAGTAACCATTCTTTTCCATGGAAAATGTCAGCCCAGACTAACAGAGTAAAGGAAATGTTCTTTTTATCAGTTTACCCTTTTTTTGCATCCAACATTGCCCAAAATCCCACCCCTCCCCAAAAAGAAAAAGAGTATTAAATAGATGAATATTAAAAGCACTGAATTAAAAACGACGAAGTTGGTACGAGTAAAAGAAGAGTTGACAGACAAACTTTACAACCAGTTTTCTATATTTCTATACATAATTCTTTATTCCTTTTTGCATAAAAACACGCATCTGATGGCAATAGGACACTAACGTAAGCCCCTGACAAATGCAGCATTGTTTACTATAAGGTTGACTGTTGTTGACCTGTCATCATCAATCCCAGAAGCTAAAAAAGAGGTCGCGAGAGAATCGTAACCCTAAGTTCGCGTTGATCTGTTACTCATAATGGTGAGATCTTTCCATAAATTAAATTACTGCAAGAACTTGGATTACTTACCTCATCAGCAGAGAACTTTATCAGCAGGTATTTGCTATTTTTGACGGTGTCTGACAGAAGAAAAGTAGCAGAGTTAGCCAAAGATAAAACTCGGTTTAAAATTGATGTAATTTGTCATTTTATTTTGATGCTCTCTGCCCAGAGTACAGGATTGAGTCCAGTGAGGACTGAGAGAAACTGCGCTTGTGTTATTTTTGCGTTCGCTGAACTTAGTTTCCAAATTTAATTTATTGCTGTTGTTGCTAACACTGTTAAGCTGTTGTTCTGCTATACATCGTTTTTTTAATGGTTTATTATAACATGCTTGTGGTGAGGGAAGACTCGCCGCGGCAGCGTGTTCACATTTTTCTTACTTGTACAAAATTGTTGGTTGAGAAACAATTCACAATAACAAGACGAATATGACAATAACTGACCAATAGATTCTCCGTCATCCCAGAAAAGCTGTCCTGAAGCTTCTCCTTCATCTCCCAGCGCTACAATCAGACCCATGGGCTTCTTACGACTGCAACAACAGTACAGTGTTACCATCATATGATAAGAACATTGATTAAATAAAGTTGCTTGTGTCATATTTTAGTCAGAATTAAAAAAAGCAATGTCTTTTGCACACACTGCAGGGAGCTCCTGTTAAGCTTTGTTGTGATCCTCGATGATTCGGCCGTTAGAGAAAAACGTGAAGATGTTTTCTTTAAAGGAGCTCAGTCACGGTATTTTGACGTATTTTGGCCATGTGCAAAATTACCTTCAAATTGAAGGAAACCTAGAAATAGTGGTTTACTAAGACAGAAGAACACCAAAGAGGAAATAATAATCCATAAGGGAACAAGGATGGTTGTGGATGGAAGAAGATTGACACGGATTACAAACGACAAACTTGAAAAATTTAGGCTAAGGTTTTCGAGATGCGCAAACCTTGACGTGGCTCCTTTAAAGGAGCTGCGTCACGGTTTGCGCATATGGAAAAGTTTAGCCTCAATTTTTCAAATTCGTCGTTTGTAATCCGTGTCAATCCTCTCCATCTTTAGCCATCCTTGTTCCTTTATGGTTTATCATTTTCTCTTTGGTGTTTTTCTATCTTATTAAACTGTTATTTTCAGGTTTCCTACCATTTAAAGGTAATTTTGTACGTGGCCAAAATAAGTCAAAATACCGTGACTGAGCTCCTTTAATATGTTTACATCATGTATTTTTATTTGTATACCCACGTATAAACACAGATCAGGTACCTGAAAGCAGTGTTGTTGGCAGGTTCCTGGGTTGGGATAATGTAACCGCCTCGAACATGAAGAGGAATGTGATCAAGAGGAGCGTCTAGAGGCACGTGACCCTTACGAGTGCTCATCTCTTTGCCCTGAAAACAGACCGCTCTTAATTAGCAATCATAGTGCGTAATGACGCAATGCAATCACAAACTCTATCGATTGTATATATGACGTAAATAATTTAACGCTTTTGTGAATTACCCGTTTGTTTGAATTAAGCCAATCAAAATTGAGGTATTTTCCAAAATGTGTAACAAACAATCTCAAACGAGGTTAAAATTTCGTGCAGAGAATTATTTTTCATTTATTTTTTTCTAACTTTTGGTGAACATTGGCTTGTGCTCGCGCCACATTTCGATTGCACAGGAACGGGTCTTGAATTGTTTCGTCAACTGAAACGAGGAGAGTTACAATGACAGGTTAGCCGAAAAGAACCTACCGTGTAATAGTCATACCAACGATCGTCTGGGAAGTATGCATCAACAGTCGTCTTGCTCTACAAGATATCAAGGAGTAAATAATGGTCAAGAGCTAGAATGCGCTGGTGCATTTATTTTTTTTATTTTCAAAAAATTGATCCTACAGAAAACTGTACTACTCCTAGCTTCAAAGTGCATACGAAACATTCAGCGGGAAGCAGCTCTTATTAAACGCTTGCTATCGTGTATAAATAAATACTTTACCTTACCTTATCTTAGCTGCATATATAACAAACAGATCGACAGAACTGTTTCGTGGGAGTGTTTCCCACTCGTCAGGATCTAGATGACAACGTTAATTAGTTGGTTTATATAGAGTTCCCTTGGAGTCACACGTGCTTTCACAACACTGTAGACGAAGCTCCATTACTGTTGAGCACTCTCTCTCTCTCCAGGGCAAATCGGACCACATATTCAGTATAACAAACAGATTAAATACCTAAAAAATACTAGCACGGTTTTAATTCACATTTCCTCGATTTTACCCTAATCTCGCACACTACTTAAAGAAACAGATCTGCGTTTTTCTTTATATCGCATAACTAGAAATTGTTAAGTACGTTTTTTGCATTCAGTTCCTCTCCTGGACGTTAACTTATTGCAATGACTCCCCCCCCCCCCCCCCCCCCCCAAAAAAAACAAAAAAAAAACAAACTGTTCTCTTTACCCCCTCCAAACAATGAAAAAACAAAATTTTTCTTTCCCT
>Ga0126338_10000461_pt1 | contig 21942 bp, 12 predicted proteins | sample OrbCmetagenome_2_FD_92529 | JGI IMG/M metagenome (GOLD analysis project Ga0126338, IMG submission 92529) | Coral microbial communities from Petempiche,Puerto Morelos, Mexico - Orbicella C C metagenome | ecosystem: Host-associated > Invertebrates > Cnidaria > Coral | place: Petempiche,Puerto... | reverse complement strand
TTTTAAATGGCTGTATCTCAGTCAAAACTAGCCTGATTAACACTAAACTTGGGGATTTTGTGAATCTCGGTGTGCTCTTTCTGACTATGTGGATCAATAGTTGCTAATCCCATAATTTACAGACTCGTACCTAGTCCTTTTCGGCTTTAAATCAGGCAACGAGTCCGGTACTTGGTGGATACATACAACAAAATGCATTTTAGTTGCCTTTACCTTCAGAGCTCAAATATAGCTCGAGATACGCCCAGATTAATCTCCTTTAGGGGTTTCATTCAAATTTTCATTCAAATATTTTTTTGTTAGGGAGTCCCCTGCCCCCCTCGGGGGTATATGTAAACCTTATTTCACAGAGGGGGAAAAGAGAAGGCAGTGACCTAGCAAAACCCGCGACGCAAATGACCCTGCGTCCTTTTAATAACCAGACCTGGCAAGGGAACTTCTGCTTGACAGGTTTTGTGCAGTCACACTTGCCACAAATCAACAACAGCCGTGGTGTATGCTTCAATTTTTTAATGAACGGAATTGTTAGAGCTAGCATTCATATTTACAATTATAAACAAGCCAGTGTTCATAAAACAGACGAGGTCAGACGAAGCCGTCAAGATCAGCTGCGTCATTCTCTTCAAACTAACCCAACGTGGACACAGCCGGTAAAAAAATCTGCACGAGTCAAGCGTGTCAATGTTCTCTTTCCTGTCTTCTTCACGTGCCGCTATAGCACGAGGCTCACGTGCCACGTGCTATTCATGGTTCTTTTGCTCGTGCTATTCCGTGAGCTTTGTCAGTGCCCCGCGATTTAGACCATGCCTGGTTATTGACCGTTCCTAAGTTCTTCTAAGGGAGTTCCTTGTCTTCCAAGTATCTATACTCAAAAGTGAAGCCTTCCTTTTTCCTTTGACCCCATTTTTCATAGTCGAAATAGATGTAGGTGCCCTGAAAAAAAGAGAGAGAGAGAGAGAGGAGTAAGGCCCTGTCCACACTACGCCGGAGAAATTTGAAAACGGTGTTTTCACTCTGAAAACGCATCAAATGTTTTCCGTCCACGCTATGCCGGAGAATTTGAACACGCAAGAATCAGCGGTCATTTTGGAGTTGGGTTTGAGGAAACCTCTGGCAGGGAAATCACCTGATTGTCGCGATGTCATCGTTTTCGAATAGCTTCATTTTCAAAACGTTTTCCGTCCACACTAAAATGCAAAGCCAGCGTTTCCAAATTCCTTCGGTTTGATGAGCTCCGTTTTCATGAGGAATTAGTGTGGACGGTAGGCCTAACTGTAAAAATAAAGCTGCTTTTCAAATTCTTCCAGAGTAATGAGGACGGGACCTTAGTGTCGAACATTACGTTTCCTCTTGTCGTGCAAGAAGCTTGTTTGAGCAAAAAAAAAAATCCACCACGGATAGAACCATGAGGGGAGACCAGGAGGGGGCAAAATTTACAATCATGGCAAGTTAGGGCTCGCACGTCACCCTTCATGACCACACTTACTTGTTCGTATTCGTCCGTGATAGCCTTCGGTTCCTCGTGTCTTTGAAACCACATCATGTACTTGGTGTGGAATCTCCAGGATTGCTTTTTCAAAGCCTTTGCTGCTAAGTACTGCGCTCTTGTTCCCTGAAACATTTATAACAGATCTACTTACACCGGCTGCCATACATTCTTTATAATGTGAGTTGTGATCATCTAGCAGTAAATCAAGACAACTTGATAAATAAAATCCCTTGGTCGCTACGTTTTCCACTAAACATCATTTCATAAAAGGGGAATTGAGACATTGATCAACCTACGGACTTTTCACAAAACGGGGGGATTGTCTCAAAGAAAGCAGACCAAAACTGATTTCAGAGTAAACCCCTACCTAGCTTGTGTAGACGTAAAACAGAGGAGAGAGCGAGGGGGCACGGGGATGGAAGCAGGGAGGTAGAAAGGGAAAAGCAGGCAAGGGGGGGGGGGGGGGGAAAGGGGCTGGCAGGCTTGCCATATCATAATTATTGTGAAATTTTGCCGAAAGCAACAACCGTACGAGAGAAGTTATTAAATCGTTATAACTGAAATCCAGGTACTAACTCACCTCTTGGTAATAGAAAATAAAGAATAACGTCTCTGTGGACAATCTTTGAAAGAATTCTATCGAGTCTACGTGTTGTGGAGGATGTTGATGGTGATGCGCCGGTGTAGGGTAAGGATTACGAGGTAAACAAGGTCTGTTGACACAGAAATAAAAGGTAAGCAAACCTGAACCTGCTTTGATCACTGTTGAATGCTTATACTAAACGTCACCAGCACCGGATCTCTCGCCTTCACTCATTTCTTACAATGTTCGCCTAAGAGAACTGGGGAGAAGTCACTTTCTAGTGTAGCACCAAACTCAACAACCTTACTATGAATACGGTACCTCGAGAATCGAGATCAGTCTAGGGTAAGATCAATTGAAAGTTCTGCTCATTGGGGTTAACTTAAATGGTCACAGTTACTAGTGACCATAAGCACTACTAGTGAGCCTGTACACAGGCTCGCTAGTAGGGTAGAAACTTAAAAACCCAACGAAAAAAGCGTCCTGCGAGATCTAGTTCCCAGACCGCACTCAGCTAGGGAGTGTTTACAGGCTTGCACAATTTACAATCCACCTTAATAGCCAGGGCAAAGAGTACATGTGCATAAAGTAACACTGTAAGACCTAAGGAAGTAGTAGGTAGCATACCTGACTTTCTCAGAGTCCGCCGGAAGCGGTAAATGATGGTAAGCAGCCTCTAGCATGGCCAGCTGGTAACATCTCTCCTTGTTCAGGGGCACAGGACCTAAGGGAGCCACACCCAGTAGGGGCTGGAGGTGCGCTGTGTTCGTCTCTTGTAAAGCCTTGCTCTCATCTGTTGTTTGGCTGCTGCTTGAATCAAATAAACCTGAGGACAGAAAAATGAAAGCTTTAAATCTAGAGAGGGGAAACGCTAGGATTAAAACCTGACAAGGAGGAACTTAATCTGGCGAGGGTAACAAATAATCAAAATTATAAACCAACCATCCACCAGTTGTGGATTCATATTTTGCGACAGTTATCCAGGAGTAATTTACAACTTCTTAGATTCAAATTTCCATTCTTTACTTTCGCGATGTGACAAATATAACACTTTTTGAATGTCTAACTTTGTGGCTTGAATAATTGAATAAGTGATGAAGCCACTGCCAGCCAACAAGACCTAACAACTTTTCACATGACAAAAAAAGAATCACCTTTACCTCTACTTTCTGTGCTGTAGTCTGTTGGTGTTGAGACAGGATTGTTCAAACCTGCTGTAGCCACCGCCTGTGCTGCCATGGACTTCAACGATGAGAATGTATTGGAAGTTGAAGGCTGCTGCAAATTTAAAGGGGGAAAACCCATATGATTAACATTGCTACTCACGAAGAATTGAAATGATGATAGATTAACTGAAGTAAGTTTAAATAAGCCACTGTGAAGGTAAAACGAAGTTATAGCAAGAAAATAGAACTGCCAAGACAAGTTGGCCATTTACAGTATTGTGGTCAATAGGCTGAATTCAAAGTTATCACTCAGACGTATACCCGGCTAGTGATAAAAGTGCAAGAATTGAATCAGAGGCAAAAAAATATTTCTGTGCTACGAAATTAGGTTTTCTGGGTTGCACTTGTTTGCTGGTCCAAAAAACCTTTTCAATTCATCTGCAAACTTAGAAGTTCAAGGCAAGTGACAAAGAATATTGACTGGCCATGAGATATTACTCACGGCAATGTTTTAACTACTCAACTGTGCTAATTTTTACCCCCAAAATACTGAAATGACGAAGACAAACTGCACTGAGAAACACCGTTCTACAATTTCAGGTTTTTTTCCCTATATCTCAAGTATTCTCAACAGGCTAGGAACAAAAAGAATTTCAAACATTTTGACTTAATAGTATTGCAAAGGGTCACAAGGCAGACACCTTCTAACAGAGCTGCGAGTTGCAATAATAACCACAAGAAATTGGAAGACACCATTAAGGGTAATAGAGATAAAAACACTTTTGTCTTTTCAAAATCACAACTATAAGATACCTGACTTGGTCCTGAGTTTGAAATGAGATGAGACCCACTCAAAATTGGTGCAGGTGGATTAGACGATGTCACCAAAGCCTCTCCTCCTAATGACATAGTAGGATTGGATAACACTGAACTGGCATTTGACACCAGAGGTGCAGCCATGGACAAGTTAAACCCACCAAGATCCGATGTTTGGACAGAAGAAGGGACAGAGCTTGGAGGAAGGGTAGATGTTAGGCTTGTCGACACAGATTGCACAGGAGCCGGTGACACTGTAGACGTCGAAGGCTTGATCCCAAGGACAGAACTAAGAACAGGTGATGGTTGTGGTAATGGGTTAGGTTGTGAAGGTGGCGTTGCTGTTGATATCGTCGGTGGAGTGGTAATGGACAGAGATGCAATGGATGAAACAAAGTCAGAGATGCTTGATGCAATGCTTTCTGTTTCTGTATGATGGAAAGTGAATCAACATCAGTAAATTATAAATAGAAACTTAAGCAGGTAAGACTATTCTCCAAAGTTTTAACAGTTACTAGCTCCTGCTTTAAACTTGCTTTTCTTTCTTTTGCAGAAAAAAATTCCTTGGCCATGAATTTACTCAGTAACGTTCATTATCACCACACAGAGTAAGCATAAAATTCCCTGACTTTGACTGACAACTTATATATTCTGATATTATGACATTCTGATCACATAGAGCAGTACACTGAGGGTTTCCTGACCTATCATAACCATGTCCGACCTTGTAACAATAAAGCAATTACCAGGGAAGTGGTTACTCTGCATGGACTGTTCTGTGCCATTTCCTGCCAATGAACTGGGCCGTGATATACTGCTGGGCATCGTTGTTGGTGCTGATGACACATGATTGACCAGTCTTGATGACACTGCTGAGGCCGGGGGAGAATCCGGTACACTATCAACATGATTCTGCTGTGCAGCAGCAGCCACAGCATATCCTAACACGGGAGGAGGAGGAGGTGTGCTCGGAGGTGGTGTCTTGAGTAACGGCTCCTCTCCATTACTGGACTCATGATTCTCGAAGGCATTAGCATGAGTCAGTGAACTGCAATAAATAACAAAATAAAATGACGATCTTGATGCCCTTTAAGGGAGAATATAAAGTAGTGACTCTAGTATAGCACACAAAGTAAATACCTAACCACTGACAACAAAAATAAACAAAAATAATGCAGGGGTTTTTATTAAAGGCCAAGCACAGTGCAAATTGACCAGTTGTGAGGACGACTTTGACCACCTGTTTTGACCATCTAGAGGATTTCAACTTTTTCTTACATTAAAAGTTCAGTTGAAATAGTTTTGCCCAACAGCAAAAACCAGTTGCACTCCTGCTGAAAACATTAAGTAAACCCCTGATAATGGGACAGACTTTTATATTTAAGAATGTTTACATTAGAGGGGAAAGATACTCACTTAACTACTTTTGCTGGTGTATTACCTAAAAGACAATAAGAGAAAATGATCAGATTAAAAAGCAGTTCTTTCTAACTTTCTTTTACAGAAGTTGTTACAATCCACCATGTTGGAGAGGGACTGATTCCAACAAATTCTGTTTTGCATTTCCCATTTTAAAAACCAAGTGTGATCACAGACTAAAACTCCTAAAAAAATCAAGCAATGACTATAGTTGAATGACTTTGTAAATTTAAGCTTACTAGCTTTAATGATAATTGGACTTGATATGCTTGCTGGTGAAGTCTGTGTGACTGACGGCTGGCTAAAGCTGTTAGTCTTGAAGGTTGGTGTTCGAGGGGGTGAATTGCTTGGCAGGCTATTCCCTTGAGAAGAACCATTCTTGGAGTTTTTTCTTGGTGAGCTCTGCAGGATAAGAATAACATCCATGTTCATCCTGGCAGTTGTTTCCCTTATTATACATACACCTACACTTGGGTGTAACTGTTTTTTAGTTGATTTGGGTAAGTGTCCCATTGGTACACTATTACTAATCAGGGTTCTCAATAAAAGCCAGCTGCTGCCTAAAAAAACTGGCTACTTGCATTTCTGAGCCACCTACTCTTTGGGCATGGGGTCCGGGTGTGGTGTACATTTTTAACTACGCTAGCGCTGTAGGATAAAAATTGAAAAAGCCTTTCTAATCCGTCAATATTCTTGATGTTTTGACCTTTCTCAAAATTTTATTAGGAAGTATCTCCTTCACAAAGCGTAAAATAGCATTTCACATCTTCTCATTTCAAAATTTTGGGGGGAAACATGCCCCCGTACCTCTTGAATCAGTGTCAGCCATCTACTCCATGAAATAAGCCTTCTACTCACTAAATTAATGAGCACCCTGTATTACTGATTGAGATTTTGTGTGTTCTGTTAGGAAAAACTGTTTTGAGGTTGAAAGGGTTCTGGTTGAAGAATTGTGATATTGATCAACTATTTCAAACCATGGCAATTGAAAAAAGTGAACTATGTTGAAGCCTCAACCGAGTCAACCTTTTGAAACCAACATGTTGTTTGAGGCTGATTGAAGAAGTTGATCTTGAGACCAAAGCAACTGAAAAATGATTTTTCTAGTAGATTAAAAAAAAGTCTTAACTGAGCCACTTTAAATTTGCAATTTTTTTAAAACGTGAAATTTGCAAAATTAACTGGCCATGACTTCTTCACAGACTGACAGGCACCGTAAAAATGTTTCAAAAGCAAAACAACTGTTTGAACAATACTCCAAACTGTCATTGGTGAAATTCGACTGCTAAAAATAGCTGATTTAAATGTCAAAACAAATGAATCTTTCTCATCTAATTATTTCTGCAGTGGTAAGTTTGTAAGTACACACACAATGACAAATCACCCATGTATTGTCACTCCATAAATGAAATGTTATATCCCTTAACAATTCCACACAATTTTACGCATGATTTTATCAGGAAGCTTGTGTTTTGTTCTACTAATTTCATAACGATAAAGAACATTGATGTGTTCTTTCAGAAAATGATGTCTTGTTTGTCAAATATTTCTTTTCAGCATAGTAACATGTTCAGTTACCCATTTACATACCACACAGCCAAAACTAAACAAACTTAAAATTTGCATATGTGCTGAACAACGTGCGTGGTAACATGGTACATGTACATACACAATGAAATTCTGACCTTGTTTCCGAGAAAAGGGTTTGTTTTCCTTGAGAAAGACAGAAACTAGTTCAGACAATTTCATTTTGTTTACTAGCCAAAGTGGCTGGTGGAAATTGAAAACCTACTAGCCAAAACTAAATTTCTACTAGTCTGTGGCTAGTTGGCTACCATTAGTGTTGAGCTCTGTCAGCCTAACTGCGAGGGCAGAAATTCTGTCATCTTGAATTTTTTCAAACGAGAGACAAAATCTCTCTCCAGGAAGTGACTGAGTCACGTACAGGCTTTTAGCCAGATGGGTTTCCAGACTCTCCTGTGGATCGCCACTTTCTAAAGAAAATTTTTTTTTTTCATGTTGCCTTTTCAATTGCTCATTTGAGCAGGCCCTATAGCACATTTTGGACAGCCACTTTTCAAATTCTGGCTAAAAGCCTGGTCACATAACACACTTGTCATGTGTAAGTAAGTAACATCCGTGTGGACACTGCATTTCTTTGTCTACTCTTAATACAACACTTGAAAAGCTATTACCAAATTGATTTTGGTACCCACTCCAGGTGTTACAGGTGTTATCGGTGTTCCAGGTGAGGTTGGTGTGCCAGGAGAGTTTGGAGGTATCGTAGAGCTTGGCGACAAAGGAACATGATTAAGAATAACATCATCATCATCTGTAGGGGAAGTTGCCAGTGTGTTTACTGTAGAGGATAAAGTAGGTACATGTAGTCAATAAACTATATATCCTGTCAGGATTTGAATGTTAAACTTAGCATCTACTGTCACCTTACATCCTTTCGAACCCATGATCGTTTCTGATAACATGCTAGTTATATCTTTAAATACCTGCTTTACAATAAAGGGTCAACCTACCTAGCCCTCAATATTTGAAATGAGTTCACTTCGATTTGTTTCAGAATTATGAAAGTTAACATTTTCAGCACAACTACACTATAATAATCAGAGTCTAAACACAAATTGTAATGCTAACAGCAGCCACGGAGAAAACAACTGATGTTCCTATTGAAAGGACACACCCATATTAGTCTAAAATCTCATGACACTTACAGGATGCAATATTTTCTTCAAGGTCAAAGTCATCATACATGAACTCGTTTTCTTGGAAGTCAGGTTCCTGAAGAAAAATCATAATATTTCATTGATAATATATCTAAATGTAGCACTGGCAACATATGGCACCCTCTATAGCAGGGCCCCAAAAAGTTCAAAATTAAAATACACACCATATTTTTAACACCTTAACACATAAAAAAAATGCTTGTAATTCAAAGAAATCTAAAACAGCAAACATTAATACCACAGAGAAACAAAAAATAACAACAGGTATTTTTCACAAAATGAACATTTACAGGCAGGAATTCACAAAAATCAAATTTTGCACTCCACTCCTGATGTCAACAAGGAAAAAATATTCTAGACAACTGGTAGGGGAGTTAAAAAGGATGTTTGTTACCTAACCAAACTTCTGCAACCTCTGGTAAATTTGGTAGATGATATATCTTTCTCTACAATCTCATTACCTTGTAACAGTCCAAATAATAATCCATATCTTCTTGTAATTTCTTAATCTGCAAAGAAAAAGAAAGTATAAATCTAACAAGCATGAATATAGCTACAAGTGAAGCACCAGAAAGAGGAATAGCCTTATACAAGTAGCTAAATCAACAATGCACGCAGTTGAACCTGGGTTTTAGCAAGCAAAAATCTGGCAACATACAAATCCCACGTTTTGCAATGATTATTATTTACGCTTCCTCCCATTACTGACAAGAAAGCAATTTAAACTACAGGAGGAAATATGGATTTGACATAGCATGATCATCTACAAGCTATCAATTAGAAACTGAAAGTGTGTGAAACAGACTGAATTTTGCACAATCTTTATAGATGAGAGATTTCTAAAACAACCTACATATAAATAAACCTACCTATTAAAGTTCAAAAGACATGATGGTGTGTGATGCAAGCTGTAAACAAACAAATCAACAAACAAAAAACATACCTCATCAGGCTGTATTGTACAATTGTCCAGCATTCTAAGGATCATCTGAAAAAGGCGAACACACACATTAACAATCATTGGATACACAGGAAAAGGCTGTTTAAACACCCAAGTGACTCGCACTGCTGGAGGCTTATTCTGGTTTCAGAAGTAAACATATGAAGCAAATAGAACTAATACTACTTCCCCTGGATGAGATGCCAGTCCATCACAAGAACCTTCCAATGCTTTGATTTAGTTACCTCAAAATGTTGCCAGTACCTATTTATATTCTGGGTGTGAGAGGAAAGTGGCTCTTCCTAGAACACAGCACAATGACCCTAGCCAGCACTCATAACAGTTTGCTAAGGGAGTCCAACAACCTAACCATTAGCAGAGCTTGAAAAAAATGTGAATAGGCCATTTTGCTAATGCAAATATTCCCTAGTTCCATTCCCTTGTGGGGGCAAGAAGTGATCACTCCGCCAAAAATGGCCTCATTAATACATTAAATAGATAAAATTTTGCCCCCACAAGGGACTGGAGCTAACATTAGGAAAATGGTGTATTCCAGCTTGTCCTTTGGACATGAAGCTCTCAAATTTTGCTTGCCCTGAGCAAGTCTGAGTTTTCATTGGCAGACAACTTGCTTGAGCCTTTGCCCATTGGGCAAGTGACAATGAAAAGTTACTTGCCCCCACCCATCCCAGACAACCGGACGGTACTTTTTTTGAGCCCTGGAATGGTCATAATACTAAATTATATATTACAAAACACCCCAAATACCTTCAAATGGAATGTAGCAACCCTATATTCCATTCCAAGCTTGTGCTTACACACAAATGTACATGTAGCTAGAGATAGTTGCCAACCACAATGCTGACATGGTTAAATTTCTCCAGCTATTAGCCTCGTGCCTCTCTCTACCCAAGGTGTGTAAATGGGTGTGAGAGAGTTGCCTATGCACATAACACAAGGAAATTCCCTAGGACTAAACTGTAAACTGCTTGATTAAAAGCCACAAATGCTAACCATTTGTCTCACTATGACTAGTAATAATCATTCTGTTAACACTCGAGGTTTTGTACATGTAGCTCATATTACAACTCAATATGTTGGACAGAAAACGATAAATACATATATTTATTACCTCCCATTGCTGGTTATGATGCCGATGTCTCATTGCCCAATCTTGTAATTCATCCACTTTATCTTGTCTCTAAATAAGGGAACGAAGATGGTTCATTCTGTGTGTTTATGTTTTTTTTTTCATTCAAACCAGTGCTCTGAATTAATATGCAGTCATGTGTACACAAATAAAATGCTAAGCACGTATGTCCACAACATCCTCAATATCTAAAACTTATTTTATTTTGCCAAACATACATATGAAAGCAGTTTCTTTACCATCCAGTGATTTTAAGGTATTTCCAAAGAGCATTCTCCATGCAGAAAGAATATAATGTCTTGAATTTGATTGCAAGGTATCCACCACAACATGCTCAAATTCAAGTCAATAATCTGCTATGCAAATTGCATGTGTCAATGTCACATTTTTGGAGTAATCTTTGTAGTACAAAACCATTTTCACAGAAAGGCCTTACATCTCTATCAAGCTTCTTCTTCCGTGATCCTGCATAGACCTGTTCTATTTCAGATTCTATTTGGTCCACCTAGGATTAAGAATAAATAAATGAATACTACATCTAAAACAAATGTTAACATAACCTAAAAGGTTGAGTAGATAACATAAAACAAATAGAATTTTTACTGTCTATATTACAGATCAGTTCAATTATGTCATGTTCCCATGCACACACTAATTAATGCAGAAAATATCTCTCTTATTTCTGGACCATAACACTTAAAGAATAACAACCACAAATGAACTTAATCCTGGTAAGTCTCAAATGATTAAACAATGCAAACTTAACTAACTATTTTGGAAGGTCTTATTTTGGTATAGAGACTCTTTTTTCTCTTAGTCTTTTAATGATAATTGCAAATCATTAAAATTACTCAGAAACTTCCCAAAGTGTTCACTATAACTTGATTTTTCTTAAATCACTATGATTTGCTTTGGGTAAGCCACCAGCACTTATTGAAAGGGCTGAATTCCAGAGAATTTTTGTAACAACCAATAAGAAAAACCAATCACGCCTGTGGCAAGTCAAAGTAAAACACCTTCTGTAAATGCTAAAACCAATCACACTCAGAGTTGTCCCCTTGTGTATGGCAAACTTTGTGCCAGGCCTCTAGTAAAACAAAAAAAGGCCTACCTCTATTTGTAACCTATCTAGGACTTCCTGCAACAAGAACAGAAAATCAGGGAACTTAAATCATCGTCAACAATTTCATCATAGAGAAGTTAAGTTAAGTTCCTTATCTCAGATGCAAAAGAAATATATTATGTCTACACCTTTAACAGCTGCAGACACCTGAAGTTTTAATCTTGACTTTTGGGCTCCAGGAAATAAAAACAAAAAGTCCTTGATGAGTCCTCAAGAGTGCGAGCACGAGAGCAGCCACAAAGAAGGTGCAAAGAAAAAAATGTCTCTGGACTTCTTTGTAAAAAAGGACACTTAGTCCCCTCCACTACATAACCACCTTGCCATTATCACCTCCATCTTCACCACCAAAATTTAATCGAGCAACATGTAAATACAAAACAACCACCACACAGTGTCACACGTGTATTGGAGTATGTTGTCTCAGAAAGAGTGGGAAAATCGGAACCATCTGACTTCTGTAGGCCATGAAGCTGTTATTTCCTACCAGTTTGGGAAAGTGCCTTATATTTTGACAGAAAATTTATTTGCAAGATATGTCATGAAAGATGCTCAAATTTCACAAAAGTGTAAACATATGCTGCAAGTGAAATATGAAACCCTGTGGTTGGTCACAAGATCTTAGTCATGCAGTCTTGTCTGGTTTCATCAACATATTTCACAAAAGTGTGAATGATAAGACAAGGTAGATTGAATGAAGAGTTTGATACAAGAGAACCCAGAAAGGCAATTAGAAAATATCTTTCTCAGTCATTTGGAAAGATATAAGGCCATTGATTGATCCAGCTTGCCTCAGCCACCGTATTTATTCACTCTTTTACGTTTATATATGGCTGTAGGACTAGATTGCAACACTAGATTGTCACAAAATGCCTTGAAAGTAATACGGGCATTAATATTGTAGGCAAAACATTATAGACATAACAAATATTTAGAACACAGAAAGTGTCATTAATTTACAAAAGGTAAAATTCTTCAAGCCATGCATTTTTTTTTTTTTTTTTTTGTACATGTAAAAGTATCAATGTAGCCTGTACATTTTCTGCAAGCCCAACTTTCTTGGCATGTAACACGTGTTCTTCATGTGGATGAGAACCAAAAGGGATTTAACCATCAATAGAATACACACAGTATTCCCATGTAATTAGTGTGTGTGTGTGTAAAAGTGCATGTAAAATTTTTTGTGTGCATCACATGTAAAGGGTTGCATGTAAAGCTGTCATTTTACAGAACTTGACACTTAACACTTAACACTACTAGAGTCACCTCTGTTTGTCTGTAAGCTGAACTTATGGTAAACCCAACATTAAAGACCCAAAAAATCTTGTGTGGTTTGGTTGAATGGCAGAACTGGGCAAAAAGTTGATTTCAAATACCAATTACCCTGATTAGCATGGGAAAGACAAAGTGAACGATATTGGGAGTTGTAGCCAAATGATACCATATTGCACTGACTCACAATCTGACTTTGACAAAGCTTCAGAAAACCAGACACTTGAGTGGGAAAACTTTAAGCAGGCAACGATGAACAGATTCTAAAATGCAGGCCTCTCATTAATGGCCGGTAGCTGGCAGGAAACAACCGGCTACCGGCCAATCTTCAGCCGTCTACCTTCATCTCACTTTACCATTAATTTTGATGAGAAACAAAATAATGAAAAGATGCCACTAAACCATTGCAAGATATCCATTTCAAACGTCCAAGTCTAAGATACCTTTCAAGAGTTTTAAACATGTTAATCTTTCCCATGTGCAGTGGATGCAGTAGACAGGAGTGAAGAAGCAGGAGATTGAAGGTTTGTGAAACACCTAGGACAATTTAACTGGATCCCAGACTTCCACTTCTTGAGAGTGTAAGTTTTTTCAATGTCAGTCAATTGAGCAGAGAAACTTAATTATAAAAAGAAAACTTTTTGTTTGAGACTGTTGAGATTTTGAATAAAAGAACAATAATTGTTAAACACAAAACACAATAAATATAGTCATAGGTTTGATTATTCTTTGGGCCCAAATACTGGGCAGACTAGAAAACGTTGAAAACAGCAATTCCAAGCATCTGAATTTTAAAAGGAGGCATGCGCCTTATGTGCTTGATCAGTAGGCTATCACTTACTTCCCAATTAGGGGTATCTACTCAAAAGCTTATTGACAGTCCTGCACATGACAACTGTACTTAAAATTACTGGTGATACTAGAAAAGGACAGTCAATGCTTACGCTTGCACAATAGAAGAATACCTATTCTTTTAAGATGAAGAGACCACACTCACCGTCATCCAAATTCTTGCCTCTTCTCTCTCTTTTGTTGCTGGGTCTATCTTTGCTGCAAGTCCAAGGCCTATGTACATAACAAAATCCAAAATAATGTGTAATTGTCAAAAGTGTCTTCAAATGTCCAGAAAAGTGCTAAAGACAGACATGCCACTGTTTGACTTTAATTGTAACAAATTTTAAACTTTTTATGGTATAAGTGTTGAGAATTAGCCGAAATTTTGTAATCAATCATCAGAAATAATCAGATTGTCCCAACCCATCCTTCATCAATTATAATCATAATTATATGTATTTCAAAGATGCTTGCAGATCTCACACAAAGTCTGACATGTACAACACAGTGCTGCCCAGCTGAGAGAGGAGCCTAAACACCACAATACCAAATGCTGACATCCCACATTTATATATTGTGTCAAAAAGAGTTTGCCAGGATTTTTAACCGCACAGCCATGGGCCGAGCGCTGTTCTTGTCCTAAATGTTGTTTAATTTTTTTTTTTTTCGTTTTGTCAATGACCAGACCCAAACTTCCTCTCTGCCAAATTTTGAATCACCCAACCTGTTATGTTCATTCGCCAAAAGCTGTTTAAACATTAATACACGGACAATGTTTTGGATATTGTTTTCTTTATTGTATGTAAAATATATTTTATTTTGGTTTTACCGAAGCATTGGATTTGAAGGGAATAACAAATATGCTAAAAAAGGTATTACCTCAGCCATGGAATGCACTATGTGGTAAAAAGATTGTGTTTACTTTGCAAGTTTATTTCGCCAGGAGTGACAGCTTTTTTAGTTTTCTGAGTATTTTTTGTATTTTTAGACAAGAGAAGTGGATGATTGTGCTGTGAAATTGAAGAGAGTTCAGAGATCGGAAGGAAAATTAAATATTTGCAATCCAAGCAAAGAACGTGTCAGAACATGCAAGGATTACGTCATTGGTGGGGAAATAACCACCCTGCTAAAGTTAGCCATGGATAACGTAATTCTTGAATTATGTGACTTGTGTGACTACTTTGCTAGCCCTTTACTCATGGAAAAAACTATTAAATTTAAGATTTCACAAAGGCTATGAGTGATGGTGCAATAATACAGTTTGTGTTGATTAAGTGATGTGGTGTCTACAGTGATCAATGAATATTTGGAATCTGCACTGCGTTGCGACTGTAGTGCTACAAAAACAGTTAAATTTTAGAAGCGCAGTTATAAGATCTAAAAGATCTCCTTGTTTTCTAATATCTGTCAAAGCAGTGTTACTGAGGTGAAAGACACCTTTACAGGCAATTTATCAGCTTGTTATTTAGCGTTTAGCACAATTTGTAAGATTAATCAACTAAGCGCAGTGGAAGCTCTCTTAACAGACACTCATAAGCAGACAGCCCTACATATGACCGCCTTCACAAAATCCTGTTTGAACTCCCATACAAACTCTGTATTTATTCATTCCCACAAGCAGACATTCCTGTAAGCGACCATTCCCATAAGCGACCGCTCACACTTTGAGGGCTTGCGACCTAGACTTTTCCTTAAGTTTTAAGCTCCCCTAAGCTGACATCCGAAAGGAAATCCCATGTACATCGCAAAGTATTCAAGTTAGTACTGGAGTAAGAATCTGTATATCCCATTGTACGGCAGTTATCTTTATACAGTTATCACCATTATTAAAAACAAAAAAAATTGTTTAAAAGCAGGGTTCTTTATTACATTCCCAATGTTTAATGTTAGCTCGGCAAGCTCCCATAAGTGGCCATGTATACACCTTACAACTCAAGTGGCTACTTACGAGAACTATTCTCATAAGCGGCCAGTTCCAGTTACGGACACCTTTTTCGCAAAAAGAACTTCCACTCTATTTTATTAGGTGTGAGTGAAATATAAAGAGCGGCCAAGTCAAACCTAGCAAAGCATATGTAAGGCAAATAAATGTACTATATCTGCTGTTACACTGGTCTGCAGAAAAGGAAAAAACATCCATTTTAATGTTTTTAGTTGTCACCCAATAATTTTTCATCTTTATGTAATAATTGATTATGCATCAAGCATAATAGATTGCCGCGTCGGTTACAGTTTTTGATCAATTTTTAATAATAATCGATGATCTCTACTATCCTGGTGGATACAACTTGGTACATGCAGACTGTGTGAACTGGTCACTAATCACCCGAAAGGTTACATCCTTATAGGGAATCACATTTTCCTAAGCAGAATACACACGTACAAAACACAGAGTTATTACACTGTTCTATACCTCTCAGGGAGAAAGGAAGGGTTTCAGTTAACAAAAATCTTTACAAAAAGGAGTCCGAAGCATGACATAGGGATCTTAAATAATGTCAGTGCGTCCATTTTAGACATTAAGCAACCAGAATAATATGAATGTCCCTTTTATTGGAACGTTTTTCTCCTTGTTACTGTAGACTACAGGTAAGGTAAAGTCTGCATACGAGCCAAGTGGCCCATCAGGCCGGAGCTTAACCCGGTTTCTGTAGCATGAAGCGACTAAGAGCATTTCTACTCCCCCCTGGATGGGATGCTAGTCCATCGTAGGGTTACCCCCAGCATTACGTTCGCCGGTACCCATTTATACACCTGGGTGGAGAGAGGCACTGAGAGAGTAAAGTGTCTTGCCCAAGAACACAACGCAATGTCCCCGGCCAGAGCTCGAACCCGGACCGCTCGATCCGGAGACGAGCGCACTAACCATGAGGCCACCGCGCCTCCTCTGCAGACTACAGACTGGGTATAAAATATGGACCAAGGTAAAAACACTGCCTTGGGTACAAAATATGGTCTATCGTCTGCTTATTGGGTATAAAACACAGACAAAGGAAAAAAACACTGCTATTCCTGCCAGTCATTTGGCCAGATGCTGTAAGAAACCAGATTAAGATTACGATTTCACATTAACAATGTTGGGAGTAGTACTTTTGACTGATCTAATATTCAACCTTTTGCATTACAAATTCAGTTTTTGCCAAAGTAAAACAATATTATTTGTTTAGAGACTTGGTCCTCATTGTTTTACACTTTGTCTGCATACTGTAGTCTGTGTTTTATACCCAAATCCATAAGGCTTGGCCCGAGTTCTATACCCAAGTCTGTGTTTTAGACCAATTCCGTAGTCCAGGCTTTTACACCTCAGTCCATGTTTTATATCCAGTCTGCAGTCTGTATTTTATATTGACCAGTTATACATGTACTACAGACCTGATGACATCAACACAAAAACTGGGATGCAGTCAGCAGCTGTTCACCATTACATACATTAACAGTTTCAATATTTCTCATTCCCTCAGGTAATATTGTCTTTATTGAAAAATGATTGCATTGTTCTTAGAAAACTTCAACAACATGGTAAACATGTGAAGTTAATTAAAGTGAATCTTTCTCATCTCTACAATCCTTAAAATCGATATTTGAAAGAAATATACTTTGATGGTTAATGGTATGCCTTTTAATATACATTGTGTACCATGATTATATATTAGAATGACAACAACAAGTTAATCAATTGAATACCTTCTTTAGAATATGCCTTTGTTTTAGTCTCTCTCTCAACAACTTTAAATCTTTCCATTTGCTAAAAAAGTACAAAAATAAAACCAAATTATAAAAGATATAACCACTTCCTTGAAAGCTAATTCAAAAAAATTCCCCACTCAACATCATTAAACAACTTCCACAATGCACAAAGTTAATCCTCAGTAATGCAAAGCAATTTAAAATTATTATTAAAATGGCGCCTTCACTCTTGGACGCCATTTTGAAATAACTATGTACGAGATGTGTACCGTCTCAATGAGTTTTCTGTTATCCTGGAGAGTTCTTTTGTCCTTGATATCGTTGGACGCCATCCAAGTCTTAATCTGGTCTCGCAATCGCTGTGGAAGTACCGGAAAACTTTAAATTTCAAACTGGCGGCAAAACGAATCGAAACTGGACAGGATACTTGTAGGCAGAGTTTGTATGATACAACGACGGCAAAACAATAATAAAAGCTAAGTTTTACACAAACCTGTAGTTTCTTGATCTCCTTCTTAAGATCTGCCTCATATTTCTCTTTTTGATTTGCGTTTGTCGCATTGTGAACCTGAAAGAATACGTCACAATTTAGAACGGTACAAACTGTCCAAGGGTGAGCTCAACGTGCTCAGAATAGCATCGCGTTGGAACTTTTTGACTTGTAACTTTGCCAAATACCTTTTGCCAGATGTCTTCAAATGTTTCTACGCCTTCTTGAACTTTCTTTAGGCAACGGTCAATTTCACCTGACATTATACAAGTAGCATAAGAAAAGGAAGTTCGACACAGTATGCAAGCTAAAAAAACATCACATAAAAGCCATGCACTCGTCGTACCTTGAAGCTTCCGTTTATCCGCCATTACCTCGCTGCGTCGCTCTTAAGAAGCATAATTTCGTAGCTGGAAGAACTGCTAAGACATTCGGCGTTGAAATTCCGCAATAATGGAGAAAATGGACGGAAATTAATTCACGTACAGTAAGAAATATCGTCGCAAATGATGCTTTTCACCTCGCCATAAAAAATACTATGGGATGACTCTTAGAAAAGCGCATGAGCACACTATCGAGTTGTCATGCGCAATCGTGTGTTTTCCTGAGGTACAAATATTATATGGCCTAAATTTACAAACATCACGACATTTAGCAGTGAAAAGAGGTAACAAACAAAACAAAAGCATTCAGTTACTGTGCTTTAATAAACGTCGGATACTGGGAGGAAAATATTTTTCACAATCTTGAGTTCTTTTATGTTCGAGTCAAGCCTGAACTCGCCAACTTGTTCCCAGACCATTAACGTGCAGTTTGGTTGTGAGGACGCCTGACACTTTGTATGAATTCACTCGCGCCATCATGGTTGCGCCCGAGTTATGCAGTGCAAACCTCACTACATTTAAAGCAACCACCCTACTCCTTGATCATGTCATGAATCGAAGGACCTTACTTTGCCGTTGACATTCACGACAACTTGAAAGAACTGAAACTGCTACTAACGTTGATATCGTTGTCTCCTGTGGTCCCCCCCCCGGGGGGGAACTCCCAGGAAAATTGGGTGGGGGTGTGCGGCCCGCTTCCCAAAACCCTTACCCTATTTATGACCAAAATCTGCGATATTCCCTACCCTATTAATGACCTGACCAAAAATTCGAAATCCTATTGATGACCTGACTCTGAAATCAAAACCCTGTTTCAGACCTGCGTTATAATTAGTAAAGGGTTTTTGTTGATTTTCTTTTCGATAATAATGAAAAAGTGACTTCTTAAAAGCATACCCATATCAAGCCTAGAGTGCAAAAACCATACCTTATTTATGACCAAAATGGCCAAAATCGGCTAAAATCGATACCCTGTTTATGACCAAAACGGCTGAAAACCATACCCTTTGGGGCCGCACATACCTATGTAGCCCAGATAAGGGAGTAACCCCCCCCCCGGGCTCGTGGTTCCCTATCAGCCTTAGCTTTGCAACCTTACTACCCCGCCCTGAAGTAAAGCGTACGGCATGACTTTGTCATTGACATTTAAAACAAGTGTCAAGATTGGACATCCACTCGATCCCTTCGCTTTCCTCCAACCCTGGGGTGCTTGCCATTCAATTAGCTCAAAAATTCGGAAATTTCAAATAAACAGTAACATCCCGGAAAATCAGCTCGGAAATTACGGACTATCTCCAGAGGAACTCCTCTTTTTATCTCTTTAGACTGGAACGTCAGAAATTTCTTTACCATTTGCTCGTCTCTTCAGTCTTTCCTCAAGAGAAAACAATAACTGAGTACCGCATTGTAAATTGTCAGGCCCATCTCTTTTGGCTTGTTCACTGATGTTAGAAAAAAACGTGACCTTAACGGTCATCGCACGGGATTCAAATAGTAAACACCTTCAATTTAAGACTCGACATTTGCGACAAGTTCTCGGCATTTCAACCCCTCCCTGTTTTCTTTTCTCTGTCGCGAAAGTGATCTTTTTCCATCTATGTATAAAGGAAATGGGAAACATCCATGCATAGGCGACCTTCTCGCCTCTTTGGTCATGTTCTCACCCTGTATAAACGTTTTAAAGCACCCCAAATTGAAGCGACCCTGGGTTTCGACTGATCACGACGGAAAAAAATATTTCTAATATATATTTAAGTAGGGTTGTCTTGAAAAAAAAAAACGTACAAATGTCGGATAGGGCAAGGAAACGTTGCATTCCTCGAAATTAGGGTGCCTTAAGTTCAAGGGCAATGAAAGGGTCCTTTTAAAACCAAGTTTGTATTACACTTCACTTGTCTAAGAGACAACACATTCTGGTCCATCTCCCGATACTGCAAGAGTTGAAAACATCTACTCAAGACACAAGAACGGGGAAGTTTTGCAATGGTTTCTCTTCTTCCCGTTTTGTTTCTAACGAAGAAATCAAGTGAAACCACTTGATTTGCTGGCAGGTGAAGGTCCTGGCTTACGAAACAGAGACAGCATATTAGGTTAAATTTTTTTATTTCATAAATCCTAACTACGTTAACCTGGCTCAGAGTTTTACGTAAAAGTTAACGCGGAATCTAATTGTAAAGGCAATCCTCTAAAAGTCGTACATGCTATTAAGAGTTCTTTAACTCAATTCGTTTAAATTACAGTAGTCTATTAATCGAAAAAAAAAATTACTTCCTTGTTTCGTTCACTAGTGGCGCAACACGAAATGGCGCTAAATCGTTCCCAGACTTCTTCCCATCCCCTGGAGCGAGAAAAGAAGAGAAATCCTGGCAACGAGGTCAGAACAGGCGCTCCCCACTGGACCATATATAGACTTGAATGTCAGTTACATCCTCGAGGCACAAAACCAGATGTTTCATACGAACGACTACGTTTGCATAACGAAAAAAAAAACCAACCAAGTTGCACCTTTTATCTCGACAAAATCTTTTCCAGTTCGTCTACAGAGTTCACCGGTAGGGAACAAGTATAGTCCTTGCAGACGTATGCTGTGGCTTTGCCCTCCTTCCGTTCCAGCGTCTTGAAAACAGGCAGCTTAGAAGCGAGGAAACTATCTTGGTTGCCATCACATAGCATGAGCACTTTGTTTGGCATGTAGTGCGAATGAACACACTTTAGAAGATCCTTAGTGTCCGCTGAGTCCCGGTCACCAGCGATAATGATCTGAAAATGGAGGATTTCTGTTAGACAAACACAAATGTTTTTCAAGCTGTGACATGTACAGAGCTTGAACCGACGGGTATTAGCAGAGTAAAATTATGATGACTTCAAGGCAACCCGCATCACCATAGTCCACGTCCCGTTCTGGCCCACTTTCTGTCACGCAACTCACACGCACTTAGCTGGATACAAAAACACCCTTCTCTATCACCCAGGGTCTCCACCCTTCATAACGAGGAATCACGAGCGAAGATACTGGAAATCAGACTTTATTTCCGTTACCTTTCTAGCCTGCGTAGCAGGCGGTTTAGTTAGTTGGTTGGAGAAGATGACTGAAAAGAGCGTGATCCGTGAAAAAGTGGCCTGGAAGGAAAAATGGCTCATCGCCGTTGCTCAATCGCGCGTTCTATCCCAACTAAACCACCAGCTACGCTTGCTATTAACTTTCCCGGTCGTATGAACGACCCCTTTCCCAAAATACCGAAAAAAATCACCCAATCACTTCTTTGAACTCAGTTTCTTTGTTTGGTATCGCACTGAGATTTGTGAGAAGAGAAAACGAAAATTATTGATGACCCGATTTGGAATAATTCGTGTGAACTGCACATTTAGTGTCGCGAAATATCTCCCTTCAAATATAGACAGATGAGTTTCTTGCACAAAAAAAGTACCAACAGTAATCAAAATGTACACCGGAATGCTTTACCTGTTTTTTGGGATGAAGGTACATGATATAGTTTGAAACCAACTCGGGCAGTGCAAGAGGAAGCTTGGACAAAAGGGTTACGGAGGCCTTGATAATCTCCTCTGCCCGTGTGAAATATTCCTTCTGGTCAGTGTAGCTGGATAATCTTATTAAGTTACCGACGGATGACGAGTTAGCGCTAGGCTCCGCACCATCTTGAGCTACAAAAGAAACAACGCTTGTCAGTGTTCTACTGTTACCAAAGTCGAAAAACAACCTCGATCTCAGGCTCTCTCTACTTTGCCTGAGAAGGGAGGTAATTGGTAAAGGAGAGAGAACCTGGGATCGAGGCCGGTCTAGAAATATCTTCTTAAAAATTCTTGTTCAGATTGAAGAAAGCTCGGTTATAAAAG
>Ga0126338_10000459_pt1:7500-21959 | contig 21959 bp, 15 predicted proteins | sample OrbCmetagenome_2_FD_92529 | JGI IMG/M metagenome (GOLD analysis project Ga0126338, IMG submission 92529) | Coral microbial communities from Petempiche,Puerto Morelos, Mexico - Orbicella C C metagenome | ecosystem: Host-associated > Invertebrates > Cnidaria > Coral | place... | reverse complement strand
CTCTCTCTCTCTCTCTCTCTTTTTTCTTTTTTTTTTTGATGGGGAAGATGAGAACATTATTTCTAATAATGTTTCGAGTGGCAACTCCAACGAAGAAACTCTTTTTTGGCTCGTCACGCGATTGTGTGACGCCCATAAAGAGCTCTTGGGAAGGAAGCCACATTGCACCGCTCCATGCGACTATAAAGATAGCCTTTTGAATCAGTAATCTGTCAGCCTGGCATATGGTCTGAATGCTTACACTCTCATTTGGTTGCAAATCTCAAGTCCTTACGATCTACAGCTACAGGTTTAAGCCTCTTGGCTATCTGAAAGACATAGTGATGTTAGCCACAAGACTGGGTTAGTCGTTTAGCCGGAACGTGGTACATTTTTGTAGGTCACTCCATCCAAGTCCAACAATAAGTGTTAAAAATACTTCCATTTGCTCAGTAACGCAGTGATAAACAGTCGAAGTAGTTTATAAAAACAACAAAAACACAAATTTTGAGAGTTGCATTTTTGATTTTATTCTTACTTTTTAACCTTACTGGTTTTTCCTCTGTACTTTTTCTAGAATTTCGAGGAGGAATCGCATCGTTTGGTGAGAAGAAAGTCTTCAGCTTCACAGCAAAGCCAGCTTCTCCTACAGGCTGTAGCGGTAAGGGTATTTTCTCTCTCCTCTTTGAAATAAATGTTTAAATATTTTTTTATGATTTGACCATCACTCTTTAAAGTAATATAATTCACCAGACGTATTCAGTTCTAGTGAAACGTCATAGTCCTCTGAGTCTTGAACTCTGTGTCCCTAAGAACTGTTCTCTATTTTCTCCTACACACGTATTTATTTCTGTGTATTTCTTTTTTTTCAGTACCTGATGCGGTTTTTCTACGGTGGAGGTGATGGATTGGCTTACGATACATTGGCCGCACCCATGGTGAGTCAGAGTGGTAGCGTTTAACTACAGGGTGTTTACATCTATGTGCTAAATCGAAAAGACTGAAATTGTTTGCTGTCGAATGAGTCAATCCGAGTTTGTGGTGCATTAGTTACTGCAAGGTTCAAAGCGCTCATTATTTGCCTTCACCTTAACCTATGTTTGTGCTTTATACATCCTTCCTGGGTATCTGTCATTAGGCCGAACCAGTTAGTCAACACAGTCAAACTGATAACATAGAATTACAGACGAAGCGGTTTGTCTCTGGCTAGTGGAAATCTTTATTATCTTGGTGCCAGAAATATAATTCTCTTTTGACTATGGACAGGAGGTGAGGCTGGATGTAGAATGTGATCCCTGACGGAGGATAGTCTAGGAAGAAACAGACAGACAGACAGACAGACGGACAGGCAGGCAGGCAGGCAGACAGACGGACAGACAGTTTAAGGGGACGCTATGTTGTGATATCTAACATTGATGTGTTGATATTTTCAAGGATCCCACCGTGCAGTACTTGCAGTTATACACCAACCCAACACACCGGCTTATTTCCATGTACCACTCCCTCTACAAACAGGTGAGAACCTCTAACAAAAGTTAAGTACAATAATAACAAAATTGCGACAAGGGATTTTTGTTTTATTGTAAACACGTTGTTAAGTGTCATGGATACTCGGCCCTTTGGTAAATAAACCTTGTACTACCTCTCTTGGTTTTAAGCAGTGTAACTTGTGGTGTAACGCTAGGCCTCAAACGTACGTTTTCACATTGAGATGTTCAGTTGAGGGTATATCTAGATTGAAATTGGTATCTTCATTTTATTTCAACACCAACAACGTCGTCTATTTCTTGTGGAAACTCGCCGGCCGCTCATAGCTTGTAGTCTCTTTTGGGTAATACAAGAAACAGCACCCTTTAGATACAGATGTGAAGCAGTGTATTTTCAAATGGAAACCGACATTAATAAACAACAGCAAATGAACCAATAACACGAACCGTAGAAGTCACATCAGCCTTCCACTTCTTTAGCGGTACACGTCTTTGACGTCTCCATTTGCAGTAACACTTTATTAAGAGGATGTTGTTTCATTTTTCATTTAGATGCTCATTACGCAGCAGCAGTTTCGGATTGACGAATTAACGTCATCGGTCAGCGTCAGCTCGCATAATGCTAGTGCCAATGCCCCTGCAGATTTTGTCATCCAGGCAATGCTCAAAGATCTGCACGCCACTCGCAAGTGTTTCTCAGGAGCGGCGCTAGTTGAGTGGATGGAGAACTATGTTCATCATAATGGATATGATAATCTGGGTGTGTGCATTGGAAGCACGGAGACCGAAACGGGATTGCAATTCGGTGAGCTGGTAACTAGTATGTGTTCTGACTGAGTGATTAGTGGCTGCGCTTTGGTGGGGAGAAAAATATTTTATTGAACGAACTCTTCCTTCGTCTCTCCCATCTTAAGGCTTAGCCTTACCTAGCACCCTGTTTACACCTGAATCTTGAGGAATGATCCAGCTTAAACAGCCTTAAACCAGTTTAGTTAGGCATCAAAGCGTTACCTCTTGAGGTTTATTGACTTGCAAGCTTCCATAACGACATCGCAGATCATAAATAGAGTTTGTTTTAATTCTTTATTACTTACATGTAAGAAAGGCGTTCAGTTTTGTTTCATTCATTTTTAACTTTTGTATTCTTGGTTTGAAAGAACGTGTTCACTTGGTTCCTTTACCACCCCAAACCTTTAATTTAGATTGTAGAGTGCGAAGATGTAGGTACGGGATCAACCAATCTCTTGTTTGGGTTTGTATTTTACAGGCCAGTACCTCCTGGAGCGTGGAATGCTGATCTGTGTCAGTCCTCCGCCACGTTTTGACCGGCAGCCTTCAACTGGAAGAAGAAGACAAAGTCAGGGGCACGAAGAGAATGCACGAACAGAGCTAGGCAAGGTGTTTGTCAACGAGGATGTACAGCCAGAAATCAGGGTCAATGATATCGAGGTCACCACCCCGAGTAATAGAAGTGAGCTTGTTGTTTTATACAATCAACATGTTAATTCTCCAAACCGATCTCTGTACGTTTTTTACGTTTGTTTGGAGAATTTGTGTACGTCTAGTGCACTAATTCCTTTTGTTAATAACCCGTACGCCTGTCTTGGTATTTATGTTATTGAGGAGAAATTTGTTGTGGATTAACTAGATAAAAGTTAGAAAAGGTTAGCCCGGGCGCAGATTTCGTATATTTCCTAGAGAGGTTGTTGTTTCTGTTTTCAAAGTAGTTCTTTTAAGTGTGCGGGACTCTGCAGTGTCGTCTGCTTCGAAGATTTATCCAAAGTCAAAACTGTTAGTGTGTCTTGGCTCATTCAACCGTTTAAACTCCTGTATTAATTCGGAAACGAAAGTGGTCGAAAACCATACCTCATGATTTGTGAGAGGTTTCCAAGGATTTCTCTGTCCCTTACGTGCTGATACGTGGAGTTACTAGATTAGTCGCCGTTTCAAGTGATTATCTTTGGATTTTACAGGTTCGCCAGCCTCCAGCTCTCGTTCGACCTCTCGATCCACACGCACGGGATCAAATGACTCTGAAGAAGAGGCTGACGACGAATGTGATGACGACGATGATGATTTCTTGGGCAGCGCAAGCGATATCCGGAGCCGCGTCAACAGCGTGCGGTCTGAGCGAGACGCAACGTTTTACAATCACCCCAAAGCGCTTTACAAGTTTATTTGCGAAGAAGACAGCTCTAGAACCGATGTCAAGATCGCTTTAGGCATCACTGACCGCTTGAATTTGCCAGATAAACTGAAGCATATCCTCTGCGTTCTTTACGCCAGGAGAGATTCGGAGAAAGAAGCACGGAGCTTTCTGAGGAGACTTCCCAGGGATCTTTTGGATGACGCTGTTCGCAGAGAGGAAGGAAGGGATGTCCAGTGTGCGATTTGTCAGACGTTGTGAAAAGCTTACCAGTGTCATTTGAACGGGCAAGGGCCAGGTGGCGTCTGTTAACAGTACAAGGCCACTGTTCAACTCTCTTTCATTTGACAGATATTTGAGTCTAGAAGTTTTTTAATCAACAGTTTGGTGTTTGTTTTGAAGTTTACGTTGAGCAATTGTTGATGTTGCAGCTTTAGTTTAGTAACAGTTTAGTACTTAACAATTAGACTACGAGCTCGTGGTGTCTATCGGCGAAGAGTCAACGAGGCACAGCAGAGTTGACCGTAACTTATGCCCCTCACGCAAAACGAGATCGTCAAGTCTAATTGTTTTAGTAGAAACACTAAATTACCGCAGTCCAACACTTAACAATTGGGCTAATTTAAGCCAAAATCAACCATTCAGGGAGAACCAATTCGATTTGCGATGGATTTCCAGTATAACGCTGTGACTGTCTACCAGTATAGTTTCAGTAGTCTCCTCTTGAGTTGTCATAAGATGTTTATCCCCCCTTTCTACGTGGCGACCCAAAAGTTCAAATTTAGTTTCTTTGTTTTTGGTAGAAAACTTCTAACGCCACCATCTTAACCTAGATGTAAAAAGATAATTCTCTGGAACGTTAGAGATTACTTCATTAACTAATTCTTTCAATGGTAGAATAATATCATGTAAGGGGGTCAAACTCGTTTGTTGTACTAAGACAAATATGAATCTTTCTTTTCACTTGGGATGTTATTGCGAAGATTAACTGGAAGTAAGTGGAGTGGTGACTTGGCTGAAATTGAAGTAAATGAAGAAATGGATGCGAGTCAAACCACAAAAAATAAAACCTTTTAAGCCCGTCACGGTGAAACCCATTACAATCTAGGTACTGGTTGCAAGCTCAGTAAATGTTCTTTTCTGAGTAATTCAATTTGCGTTCAGTTCATCATTCGTTTCAGAAAAAAATGGAGTTAATACACTGGCATGTGTCTTGTGTGGAAAAGAAAGGGTTTGATTCTGTCATTAATCCCTAAAATTATTGTAGTTCTATTTTCATTTAGTGCTTTTTTTGTTTTTGTTTTTTTCTTTGTTTGGTTCTTTGTTTTATAGTACGGTAGGGGAAAGGGGCACGTTGAGCGCTAAAATGATCAATATTCAACTTTTTAACCTTCTCTTCCCGTCTTTGTAGCCTTCTACCTTATTTCCATGGATACAATCTTGTGTAAATAGATTCAAATCGTGCAAACTATAACCTTGTATCTTTGGCTATACTGTATGTAATGAGTAGTAGCTGATCATGGCAATTTCACCTGTGTCGCGATGAGCAAATAACTTCTATTGCATGGGCCATGACGAGACGGATAGTCGTTGACATCCGAAATTTCGTAAATTTCTTCAGTGTAAATGATTCAATAGATTATGTAGAAAGTGATATGTAAAGTTACATGTAACAGTTTCCGTCTTAGCATTTTTACAGGGTTGCCACCGTCAGGGGAAAAGTCAGGGAAAAGTATATTTTATTCAAGCTCAGGGAAAAGTCGGGGAGTTTCCAAATCCGTGTTCAAAGTCAGTGAAAAGTCAAGGAATTTTATCTTGAGGTTGTCGCAAATTATTTTATTAGATGTTTTTGTATATAGACAAGGCATTTTTGTTTTTAAAATTGTCTGAGCCATCCTCATTTTTGTTGATTCATGGCCAGAATAGTCATCCTGCAGGGTCAGTGAAAATTGCTTTACAGTCAATGAAAAGTCAAGGATTTTTTTGTTCCGGTGGGTGGCAACCCTGTTTTAAGAGTGGAATCAATTTTAGGTCTCATAGACATTTAGACTTGAATGTATTTGGTATAGCTAGGTTTATTTTGCGACGTATCGTGATTTTTTGGTATCGTTTATTTTCATAAGAAGTCAGATCTTGTAACTCAATAGAGATTCAATCAATAAAAATATATTTTTTGTAAACAAAAATTGTAGGAATACTTAGAGGTTGTGGTTCCGAGTAGTTATATTACAAAATGTATGATTGAAAGCAAACATTTTTAACTATAAAGGAAACGATTTGTTAGCAAAGAAGTCAAAAGGTTCGAAGAGGCTAATTCGAAAATACCTTGCCTGTTTTGAAGCTGTTTCAGTTAGTATGCTCATCCAGAAACCTAACTGCGACAAAAGCAAAGCGATCCGATAACATACTAGACTTTTTTTGAATGTTGATGAGGTATTTAAATGTTGATAATTCTCGGGGAGTATCATTCACTGAAGAATGCTGCGTCACTCAGTTGAATGGAGCAGTTGTTTTGACGAAAACTGTAGAACTGTTATGCTCATTCGGTTGGATTTCAGATACTTTCCCTCCAGGATGATCAACCAATTTAGCGATAGTCTATGTTTTTCCAGTCCGGATGTACGTCTTGATCAAACCACCTTTTTTTCGCCAAATGGCCAAGAAAAATGAAATAATGGTGAAATAAATGAATGAAAATGAAAAACAGAGGCGCGCGGGAGGATTGGGACTAAGAACAACTCCCTAACTCTACACCATTTTCCAGGAGGCCGTTGTATTTTAATTCCAGCAGCATTTATGGCCTTGTTCTTATAAGCGCCTCAGCAATTTTAAGCCAAAAATTCTAGAAAACATTCAAACCGAGGAAATTCTTTATGCAGTCGGAGATCTGACAATATGCCACAAAATGAGACATCTGTTTTTTTATTACTGTGTCCGGCGTCAACATTCAAGTTCGGTTTTTTTCCCTTTAAGCAAAGCTCCTTCATGACGGTTAACGCTGTTAACAGCTGTTCGGACGTTTTCAATGTTGACGGCTAAATATTGATCATAACCTAATGATTGTTCTACCTCTAACCTGCATTGTCTTTTCTGTCCGTGAATCTCGTTACACAACAGAACTCTTTACCTGTAGCTTTACAATACCGGACAGCGCAATCAGTGTTCCGTCAGTCAGCTTGGGTGACCAAGCTACATCTGTTATGTCAAAAACTAAAAAGCAATGGCCTACCATTGGGTCAAAAAGAAGGCAGTATCGTAATTGAGGCCCGGAGGCAGACGAATCGATGTTAGAGAGACGGCAGGGATCCGAAAACGTTTGTCAAGTTTGTCAGAAAAGACGATTTTAAAATCACTTTGGTGTGCAAAGTTCAAATCTTTCCAATACAAATTGCTTTTAGAACGGTTTATTGCACCCCTTGAGGAAGTCGAACTTTAACATAAGAAAAGCCAGGTGTCTGTATTTCATCAGGAAGACATTCACTAAAGACTGCAGACCTGAGCCTATGAGGTTCCCATAAACATGAAAACACAAGTCAATTTCCGTTTGGTCGGGGGAGGGGGGTGGGTGGGTGTAGGGAAACTATGATTGGTATTTAGCTTAGACTGCGAGTTCTGCGAAGTGACAACCTCCTTGCATTTTGGGGTGGGGGACTTGACTCAGGAGTACTTGTGCCCCCTCCCCCCCCCCCGCCCTAATTGAAAGCCATGGTTTCTAAAGCCATGCCACCCACCTTGTGATCCAGAAGGGGCCGCATTCCTTCTTAACCGAAATCCAGGTTTCAGGTAGCTGTACTAAAGATTTTCTTTTTATTGGAAATTCTGGAAAACCCTACTGTAAAGAAACAATGTTCACCCCTTTTCTCTTTTCAGTCAAATTTACTGCGTATATTGAAAATAGTCAAATAATTATATGAGGTTTTTAAAAAAGAGGACTTTAACACCGGAAATTGAAGATGATATCGAAACAAACCTTATTGATTAATAGGTTGTAACAAGAAGTCTACATAATCATAGAGATGTAGTTTTTTACTTACTTTCCGAACTCAACAGATTACGAGATTCCAAAATTATCTTATATTTTCTAAACGTATGTTAACTCTTAGAATTGACGGAACGAAATTGCTCCAGGCATGTTTTTCTGTGATTTCTCCGCCAAAAGGAAAATATCCTTAGCACAGTTGGTGGTGTTGATCAAAAATAAATGTATTTCTTGTGAAAAAAGTTGAGTAGGGCGGAGTGAGTGGGCGTCCAAACAGTTTGGAAATCAAACAAACTAACGACAAATAAACCGATTGGGTAGGAGCTGTGTTTCATTTCCTTTGTGGTGAGGGAGAAAATGTTGTAAATTTTTATCATTTTTTTAATCCTGTATTTCGTCAATTGTGTCAAGTCTTATATTTTCGGAAATCCATCATAAAAAAAATATCAGTTAACCACTGATCGAACAAAGAGAAACTTTGATTTCATTTCGGGGGTTAGGAGTAACTGGATAGATTGGGCACGTGCGTTTCATAAAATCCCACTCGTCTCGCTTTCGCTCATGAAGCGCCAATTGATACCATCATGTAACGAACAGTATAAAAGTGCACAACCACGTCAGTTGATGTTAATATCATACGTCTTTACAAAGCAGAATTGCTTGCAGTTCTGCAACTTTGCCATGAAGACCAAGCTCTCGTCCTTGAGTATTAGTGGCCTTATTTTAATCCTGTAAGTCTTGACAGTTTGAAAACGTCCTGTTTGAGTTAACACGCCACCTAGGTGTTGCTATAATTCTCTCATTATGACTGACAAAACATCTCTAACATTTTTAGCCTTCCATTAGCTTTGAGCACAAGTCCTGTAATGGAGAGTTCGCCAGACAGACGTTTACCAGCTCCAACTCCTAATTGTCCAACGATGAAGTCCATTGGTAAGGTAAGATATGTAACACGGAGCCAGCATCACTACGCCTGTGATAAGAGATCAAACTGACTTTTCTTATTCTTTCCTTGTGCCAGGTCTGCGACTTTGGGCCTGGCCTTCCTTTTAAGAAAAAGGTTCAAGTCTATTCTAGATCATCGGGGCGGTTTATTCAAATCAAGAAAACAGAGTTGGATGCTCGCGGGAAAAACGGCTCACATTATGGTAATGGGCTTGTTAATTTATGTTTAACTGATTCAAACGGAAACCGAACTTAACTTCTGTATTTTTCATGTACTGGGAGAGAACATTTATGTAAGTACGCGTCACACTGTTTTTGATTTTGTTTTCGTTTTTTCATAGTAGAGTAGATTCGTTTTATTCCTTTCAGTCATCAGGTTGGTCTTGTTTGCTGTGCGACCATTACTAAATTGTGTTAAGAGTTTTATGTCGTGATTTAGGTCGATTTAGTATAGGGCCGGAGTAGACGTGATCGGGAAAGGTCGTAGCCCTCGCTCCTCCAGACTCCAGATGTTCGTCGTTCGGTTATCACGTCAACCAGAGAACCGGGGCCTCTCAGCAAGAACATATGCATTTTCCGTCAACAGAGCAACACTGAAAGTTAACTCAAAACGACTTCCGCCTTAAGCATCGTTCTCTTCTCGAAAACTGAAAATGTTACGTTTAAACTTATGCCACATGTTTCTGTGCCAACAATGATGAGTAAAAAAAATGAGAATCATTCTTCTGTCCTTGGCGACATAGTTTGTAGGGGCAAATGTTAAAGAACATTTCAGTTCTTTTCTCTTTCTGTGGGCGTACACTCCCTGGAGTTTTTTTTGGGACGGATTTTCCCGGCATCCGACTCTGCAAAAGCATACTGTATTTCAGGCCAAAACATATTTCTATACCCCCCTGATGCAAACTCTAGAATCAGTTCAGTTCAGAGCACGTACGTAGCACCGCATATCCATCTGATTCTATTTACTAAGAGGCGCCTTGCAAATTTGCACATTTTTTTTTGTGGACTGCATTATCACGATCGGGAAACTCAGGTATGATAGAATGCCTAGGACTTGAAGGATTGAGTATCGTGAGCCATCCTAAGTCAGAACTGGCTGTGTCACTGCACTTCTGACAGCTTTGTTTTGCCTTACTTTTAGATTCCTTTCAGTGTTATTTATTCTTTGCTCTGATATCATCCTGTTTTCGTGTTTTAGCGAGACTGGTGTTGGAGTCAGACTTCTTTGGTCGGATAAAGATTCGAGGAGAGACCACTAACTGCTATCTCTGCCTGAACAAGAAAGGAAAACTCGTCACAAGGGTGAGAATTGTTTTGCGTAAGATTCTAACTTGAGGCGAAGTCAGTCTTGGTGTAAATTCTTTTGTTTTATTTCCTTGAACCTTGGAACCTGTTAGAATTGTAATATTTCGACGTTTCTCTTGCGTCACGCCTTATACAAAAAGAAAAAAAAAAACACCGCGATAGACTTGTGCACAATTCCCTCTTTTAAGTCCCCGTCCCCGCTATAAACGGGTACAACAGAAACAACCCCTGCACTGCCCTTGACTGTTCCTTCATTACAGACGTTCCCGCCCTTTCCTCAGACACGCCCCCGTCTCTCCACAAATAGGACTTTACACAAAAATGTGTGAATCAGCTAACAGTTGTGAACTGTATCCAGGTGAGGAAACAGAAGTTTGCTGCAATGAAGTCATGTGACTTTAAAGAGGAGTATTCTGAGGGATACGTCCAGTATAAATCAGTCAAGTATCCAAAATGGTTCATTGGGTTTTCCCGCCCAGGCAAGCTGAGGAGCGGACGCAAAGGTGCCACGAAACACCGGTACTGTCACTTCATCCGATACCACCTACCAAACAAGACCAAACGGAAACATCGACGGGACGCAAAACATAGAAAAAAGAAGTTTATTAAGTTACTTCAGAAGGAGCTTCTAAGGCGGTTGAGCTTATAGAGACATTGCAGCATGGAGCCACTAGAACTTTGAGGCGTGTTCAATTATATGTTGAAAAGTTCAAAAGGCTTCCTTGCCTTACATGTTAATATTTTGTAAATATCTTTACAAAAGGCAAAAAAATAAAACAAACATAGTCGGCGGCTCCGCTCATAAGGCGTTGATGCCGCTGGCAATTCTGACAAAAATGCGGTTCTGTTATATCTTAGCACTTATAGTTTCTATTTATATAAAGGCTTAACCAGGTCTTCAATTATCTTTAGTTGGCACGCCGGCGATACTTCGGGTGGACAAACTGGGAAAAGATATTATATGAGCACATCATCGAGGAATGCTTGGTCGTTAATCTCACGTAGGCTCAATTTATCCCACACTTCTTTAGAATCCAAAATGGCGGACAGCGAGTTGTTGGCAAAGTACCGCAAGAGCTTGAGTACATTGGCGGTAACTCGAAGATACACTGTGGATTTAACTGGGATATGAATGCCAGGGACATATGAGAACTGGGCATGCACGAGACTAGACTAAGAAGCCTCGAATATATTTCCAGTAATTTTAAATGAAACTTCTCAAAGGTCTATTATGATAGCTCTTGAACCTCTGTTGTATAATAAAGACTTCAATTATGAAAAGAAATTACTCGATGAAGATACAGTCGGAGAAAAATAATCAAATAAAATATTAAAAATATATTACACGATAACCTAAGGGAACAAAACCTTAGTCAAAACGAAAGGCAGCGTTATGTTATCAGCGGTAACGTGTATTACACATTACTAAAGCCACATGGAAGCTATAATTCTAAAGATGTTTAACAAGTTCAGGAAGCCACGATGTGGATGTTGAGGTAACGACAATCAAGAAAATTGACGTGTAAGAGCCGGGCTCGTTCTGATCAGAACTATTTTCCAGTCAGAGATAGCGTTCTCAGTGGCGAATCCAGACCTTAGCTAAGGAGGGGGAGGGGGGAGGAAGAGGGTTGTTTTGCTTGCCCTGCCGGCTTTTCTTCCTTCTGGGACTTTTTTTTTTTTTTTTTTAACTGAAAAAAAGGCGGGGGCGCCCCCCCCCCCCGGCCCCTCCTCTAGATCCGTCACTGGTTCTACAAGGATAATGCTTTTTATCTACATGTATAAAGACGAATTCGGATTCCAAATTTAACGTTGGTTTTCTTGCAGCGATCTGGCGTATCATATGAAAACTTGCCTTTATGAAAAGAAATGTACTAAAACTAATAACGCACGTTACAAGCTATTACACGTAGTTATCTTCAGGCAAGTAACCACATAAAAAAAACACGTTACCGAGACAGGAGAAAAACGAATAATAAAATAATAGTTAAAAAGTACCACAACAGAAAAAAGGCAAAAATACTGAAGTCATAAATGTGTCAAAAACATTATCCAGGCAACTGCCTCGGTTACCTCACCACTAGCCATAGTTAAACACCATTTTCCTTTGCCTTTGCTTCGCATCTTGTTTTGTTTAAACGCGCTCTTAATAATACCTAAGATTTTCGCGGTTGTTAAATTGGCTCGAAATCACTGTGCAAAAACCAGGACACGCTAAAAACGGCATCTTTTTCAGGTTGCATGTAGTCGCAGGAAAAAAAAATCACATTTGAAATGCAAATTATTGGAGCGGGTTAAATAACCTTCTGAGTGCCGTTGTGGAAGTGAGAATTTCTTCTCTTTACACCATTCAAGTTCTGGTAATTGTTAGTTCAGTAGGCATTGCCGGAAATAACGTTCTTGGAGCACGCGAAGAGTTGTGGACCACAGCCGCATGGAATCGCAAATACATGCACAGTTTGGAACTACAACACTCTCCTGGTAAATAGCTAAGCCTCCCTATGTTCTTCCACGCTTCTCGCCAGTGTGGCGTTTTAATGGTTTAGTTAAAATGGAAGGGATTTACTTGAAATTATGACACTGTTCGAAAGGAAACTGCGGCAATGTTGTTCATGGGTGAATTTTCATGGTGTTCTGGTAGCTAGCGGTAGGCCTAGTTCACACTAGTACACTAGCGACATAACGACATAAGAAGGACGTTATGTCGTTATGATTGCAGTGTGAACATCTTTAGACCATTTTTGTGGATGGTGGTGGTGGTGATGACGAAGCCCGGGGGGGCACTCCCATATAGAATGGACTGGGTGCTCGTAGGAAATTTTGAAAAGAACTCCTGAGAGGTACTAAGACCATGTTTTGTGGGCGTGGCCTGAAATGTTTTTCACCAATTATAAAACAACACATAAACTGACACTGACTTTTTTCGGCTCGATATACAGGTATACCCTAAAAGGAAAGTGCGAAAGCTCCTGCTGTGGCACTATGTTTGTGACCGAGTGAGACTGGATGAGAATGCAACCTCGTCCCCAGGGCCTTCTCCTCGACGATTTTCAAAATGGCGGCTATCAAAATGGTGGCCAGCAGCAGTGTGATCAATACGAGCAAAATTATCGCTCATTATTTCGGTAAATACAAAACGTCCAGTCAGTCTCCTGGCTTAGAAGTAAGCTAGTAGACACTGATGATTCTTCTTCTACTGGCATTGGTGAAACGGATGTGTTCAACAAGAAAGGCAATTGATCCACAGTGTACCAAGAGAATGGATCGCATTTGAGGTGAGTTGGAGACATTAATATATAGATTTAGGCCAGCCTAAAAGCGTAGCTCCCGGGTCGGGTTGCTCAGAGCCCGATTAAGCTAACCCAAGAAAAGGTAGAATTTTGATTTGAGTTTTGGAACTTTGCGGTGATGTTTTCTGTGTAATGTTTGGCCTTCTGTTTTGAGTCTTAATAATCACCATATAACAAAACAAAGCAGCAAAAAACACTTGTATAGAAGAAAAAGCAAAAATTCGGTTAACTTTTAATCCTGAGTTAGCGTTAACTGGCTTCCGAACAGTCCTGCCCTGTTTTCAACAAGTTAACCTGACATGAGCCTGTGATACAATTGGAAAAAAAAGCAGCACTTGGTCAGTGGTCAACTTCAAAAAAAAACATGACCTTGATGAGCTGTAAACTTGAGCCCGCGATATGTTCACATGATACTGGTCAGCAGATACCTTGTTTTCACAGGTGTCAATTGATCATAGCATGGATGTCCAATATCTAAGAAGTACACAGTAAACCTAGGCTGCATCTCTGTCAACCTATTATTTGGAGTGTGGCCGCCATCTTGCGCGATGCCATTGTTGTCGTCGTCATCGTCACTGTTGTGCATTACACCCCCCCGAGCAATACCGCTAGCCATGACAACCATGAGAAAATCAACTCATGGGTTTCCTTTTCTTTCCTATATGGGGCTCCGCTATTAATAACTGGTTGTTACTTTTGATAAATAAATTTTGAAATCAAAAAGTGATGGATCTCTGTGTTTGCCTACAAATATAAGCTTTAATGACTTAAAATCCGGTTTTCTTCTCTAAATAGTTTGTATCTCCATGCACATGTAAGTGAAAATGCTTTCCAAAGTAGAGCTCAATGAAAAGACTGTTTTACCATGGACAGCAAAAATGAAACTTTTTTGAAAACACCACCTGCAAAACAATGTCTTATCAGCCATACATGTACATGTAGCAGGTGTCATGGGTTACAGCGCTTATTGACAGCCCTGCATGTATAACCAAGGGTTAAGTCATTATGGGAAAATCTCAAACTGAGGTCTTAACTGTATTGGCTGAGCATTACTGAGCTGAATACAGCAAGACGGAAGATTGCTCAAGATTTCATCACAAAGACCAAACGTAGTAGTTTATACTTATTAAATGTTCTCATTCTCATTCCCAGCTCCTCAGCATTATGTACTTTACAGGTTATTCATCCAAAAGTACTTTATCTTGCTAAGAGGAGCAGGAATGGCATAGTGGTGAGAGTGCTCACCTCCCACCAATGTACCCTGGGTTTGATTCCCAGACCCGGCATCATATGTGGGTTGAGTTTGTTGTTGGTTCTCTACTATTCTGCCC
>Ga0126338_10000459_pt1:0-5000 | contig 21959 bp, 15 predicted proteins | sample OrbCmetagenome_2_FD_92529 | JGI IMG/M metagenome (GOLD analysis project Ga0126338, IMG submission 92529) | Coral microbial communities from Petempiche,Puerto Morelos, Mexico - Orbicella C C metagenome | ecosystem: Host-associated > Invertebrates > Cnidaria > Coral | place... | reverse complement strand
CAACTTACATGTATTTAAACGAAAGAAATGACATCGAGAAATGTTCGTGGTTGTTTGAAATTAACTAGTTGTTGGCACTTTTTTAAAACAGCATTTTTAGATAAGTTTGAACCATTGCACACATGTATACTAGTTAATACATGTATCTGTTTTTAAAAATACCTCCCGACAAAAATGAGTTTATTCCTAAATCTAATATTAAATTTTACATTGTGTGTTGCATCACATATTGCACATACAAGTACAGCCTATTCAGTCCTTTAGTGTGTTAGTACACTGCACATACTATGAAAATCACCGTACTGTCCAATGGCCTTGAATGTTTTTGTACAGAGTGGTCTGACTTGCCCACAGTCCTTTGTATATTTGTGAGTTGACTGTAAGGGATTATTGCAGTGCTGGATACAAGATTTGAATTCAACCTAGAGGTGGGGAAATGGAATAAAGCAGATAAATGTGTTAAAATATTGTTAGCACATTTATCTTCTTCTTCCCTTTTCCTTACCTTCAATTAAAAAGCCTCTAATTGAACTTTTTCAAGTCCTTGATGTTTTCTCCTTTTCCTCAATCATAACAATGTCCATACATGTCAACTGCTTTTGGTAATCAGAACATTTCCTCTTTATTGTTAGATACATGTAAGAAAGAGACAATGAAAAGAGCTGCACTGTGCATGTACTGAGATCAACTGGTATGGAGAGACAATGGACAAGAGATGTATGGTATGGAGAGGTGTGGAGAGGGATGATGGTCCCATCCAAGGTGAGCCACAAGTTGCTCTGTTTTGGGTTGGAGCAGTTATTATTTGGGAGCTTTAGATTGGACTACGATTGAGCACGAGTACGATTTTTGATTTTCAAATCAGTGACATTTCCAGAGCCCTAGTTCTTCATGCTGGGTTTAGGTAGCAAGGGTAGCTCATGGGATAAATGGATATGTGTCATGATAATGTGAAGCCTGAAAACTAGAATTGAAAAGTCGTTATCATACTCGATCTTGTAATCGTACTCAAGTCTAAAGTCCCCTAATAATATAGTTTTATTACTTGGTGGGCCTTGGCTAGCAATAATGGGACAATGTAGGCACCTGAGAGAATCGAGAAGTAGCCACTTCCATTGTGAATTCAACTTGGTTAAGAAATAAATCAACTTCCACTGCTGGACAGGACTTGATACATGTATGTTAAATGTTTCAAACACTAGTGAGCTGGCAGCAACTGCTGGTTGTCTTAACACGGTACCTAAAGTATATGGGTCATTCCATGGTATTTTGGACAAAGAAAGGGTAACCAAAACTCTCTTAAATAGCTCCCATTTTTGGACTGTGCTGTAGTCAAATGGGGTTGTAGCTAATGCAGAAAAAGTAAGATTTTTAAGAGTTATCGTCATTATTTCATAAATTAACATAAACATATGTTGCGGAGAGGACATTTTATTATTACTTTTGCAATCAGTTAAAAAAAACTGAAAGAAAACAAAAGAACTGTAGACCAAATGTACATAATTTGTAAGCAAAATCTGTATAATTGGGACTTTCAGCCTGGCTGGTATTCCATAATCCTTTGTAAGCTGTAGAACTGATGTTCTCACAAAATTAATGTCCTTTCTGCAACATTTTTACACCATTGAGGTTTGTTTATTTTGGTCCAAGGAATGCTGTGAAGTTGCCAGTGTGGGAACTTCTGATTTATGGCGAGGGGTAAATTGAATTATATCAAAATGTTGATAGACTATTACATGCATGCAAAAAATCAGGTTACCTTTTGTTGCAGAGGGGACAATTATGTTACAGAGACATAATATTCTGACTCAAATTAATGTAAATCATAATTAATATATTATTTCTATATTGCAAACTCTCAGTCCAGTGATAAGTTTTATTAGTAATTATAATTGTTTGTATTTAAGCCCTACAAAACTTGTTTCATTCATTTTCTGGTTGCTTATTAATACTTCTTCAAGACTTTTTGAATCGAAGCATGTGCAGTGAGGTGGAATTGCATAATTTGTAGGAAATACCCATTGATTGATAAACTTTATTTATACATGGTAATAATTCCTTCGGCACAATTTAAAAGTATAATTATATCTAAGTCTGCCTAGCTATAGGCTTGATTTCTGCCACTCTCTCGTGTCCGGTCTACGTTCTTCCCCAGCAGAGACAGCTGGACGCGTGAGTGGCAAAGCATGTCTGTGAAGTATACTGACTCATAATAATTATTTTTAAACTTATGTGGTGCTCCTGGTTGCTGGGAATGTCATCTGATTAGAACCTGGAGAGGCCCACATGAAACCTACAGCTTGAAACCTTTGTACATTTACCGTTCTCTTTTTTTAAAATTTTGTCCTTCCAACCTATTTTGTTTCACATTACTACTGCAGAAGGGCAATGCATAGATACTATGTTCTAAGGAAGAGTTCGTTTTTTGAGAAGAGCAGTGCCTGCCATGTGCTATAAAAGGGCATAAAACTCCTCTCCCTAATTTGAATTCACCCAATAAATAAAGATGGCGGATGATGAAGAGAACAGCAGCAAATGCTTGGTATTTGTTATAATCATCAAAACTGAATAAAACGTAACCAGAAACAGTCAGAAAATAATTATCATAATTATAATTACTTTTCTGTAAGTTTTTTTGTTTGGAGTACAATAGCTCCTCGCTTCGTATGAAAAACTTGTTCTTGTGATCAAATTGAACCAAACCAACCGGTAAGCTCCTCGATTAAAGATTCGTCCAATAAAATAGTAATCTGTGAAGTACTAATTTTTGGTACATAAAGATGTTTTAATTTTATGGCAAATAAAGACTGTCAGTAAAGACACTTAAATTCACTTACAGCATACCTTTTGTGTACTCAAATTGCCTGTCATTTTGAATTTGGCCTGCGCACGCCAATGGTGACTGACAAATGAGCCTTGGTCTTCCCAGGGAAGACTTAATTCCTTGTATAGTGTGCCTTTGTGTTTGTTTTGAAACAACATACCCTATGGCAATAAACAAGATACATGTAACTAAGAATCCAGTTTGACCAGTCAATTCAGAGGGATTTTTAGCATAAACATTAAGTGCTAAAAATAGCCAATTTTCTGATGTCTTCTTAAAAATGGCATTGTTTTGGTTGCTGTCATCTCAGATTTGTTTGAAACTTCATCAAAACAGGGTGATGCATCACTCCAATGGTAAACGTCAATGTTAGATTCAAACTTCTCAATCTGTTCATTTGATTTTTCCATGGGTGATTGTTACGTAATCCTATTTACACAACGATGGGAACCTCCCTTCTAACGAAGGTCCAATCAACAAAGGCGACGAAGTGCGACTGGGAACAACAACAACAACAACACGCAGAATTCTATCTGTGGTCAGCTCCGTCTGTGACCCATTAGGGTTTGCAGCTCCATTTACTCTGCCGGCGAAGGCATTGCTTCAAGACCTATGTTGCAAGAATCTTGGATGGGATGACCCCATATCAGATGAGGACCTCACATGCTGGAGAAATTGGCTCGATGAGCTTCCCAGGCTTAAAGACCTTAAAGTCAACTGCTGTTTCAAGCCCATCAACTTTGGGGAAGTCACCTCCCGTCAGCTGCACCATTTCGCAGATGCTTCCCAGCATGCATATGGCACTGTAACCTATCTCTGCCTCACCAACAGTAAAGATGACGTCCACTGCTCCTTCATCATTGGCAAATCCCGGTTATCCCCACTAAAGCAGTTGACGATCCCTTGCCTGGAGCTCTCAGCAGCCATAGTGGCAATGCAATTGGATGGAATGGTCATGAAGGAAATTGGTATACCAGTCAATCAGTCTATCTTCTGGACAGATAGTACCTGTGTTTTGGGCTACATCACCAATGAAGACAAGCGGTTTCACACTTTCGTGGCAAATTGCATTGCTACCACGAAGTCCCCTCACCTCCTCAGTGGAAACACGTTGGCACTAAACAGAACCCAGCCGACGATACCTTGCGTGGCCTCTCAGCTGAAGCTTTGCTGCAGAACAAACGTTGGATGCGAGGACCAGATTTCCTTTGGAAATCAGAAGATGCATGGCCAAACCAACAGTATTCGGTATCAACGGTTGCAGAGAATAACCCAGAGATCAAGAGAGAACCACAAGTGTTTTCTACCAACGCTGAAGCAGGGTTGACCCTTGGTCAACTCTTCAGATGCTTTTCCCAATGGGACCGCTTAAAGAAGTTTGTGGCGTGGATACTGCGTTACCGAGCTAACCTAAGAAGGGCTGTTGTATGTTGCAAGTCAGGACCCATGCCCCTCAACAATGCAGCAAGAATAGAGCCAATGACCGTAGAAGAAATGAACAAGGCTGAAAGAGAAATCCTAACACAAGTACAAAAAGAAAGCTTCAAGAAAGAGATCGCCACTCTAAAAGTCGCAAGCATCAAAGTTGAAAGGGAAGGTGCTGCCAAACCCAAGATAGCTCAAGTCAAGAAATCAAGTAGAATCTTCAAGCTCGACCCTCAGTTGACGGACAGTCTACTACGTGGAGGAGGACGGCTAGAAAAGGCACCCTTTCAGTTGGATGCAAAGCACCCAATAATTCTGCCAGCCTCACACCACGTTGTTCGTTTGATTATCAGCGTCTACCATCACACTTCCAGACACTCTGGCATGGAACATGTACTCTCCATGATCAGAGAAAGATTCTGGATTGTGAAGGGAAGATCTGCAGTGAAAAGGACCCTCAATGACTGTTTCAGCTGCAGAAAGCAACAAGCACCAGTTGGAGAGCTGAAGATGGCAAACCTGCCACAAGACAGGTCACTCCAAGTGAGCCCCCATTTACCTATCACGGCACGAAAAATCGCCTTTACCGCGCGTCAAATGTGTTGTTAAAGGTTTTGTAAAGGTCGCTTTTGCACGCTTTTGACGATCTGTGACGCGAATCAAAGATCATCTGTGAATAAACCTTTACCACCAAATCAAAGGCGTGAAAGGCCGTTTTTACTCACCTTTGAACGCCTGTGTTTTTAGGGTT
>Ga0126338_10000458_pt1 | contig 21966 bp, 8 predicted proteins | sample OrbCmetagenome_2_FD_92529 | JGI IMG/M metagenome (GOLD analysis project Ga0126338, IMG submission 92529) | Coral microbial communities from Petempiche,Puerto Morelos, Mexico - Orbicella C C metagenome | ecosystem: Host-associated > Invertebrates > Cnidaria > Coral | place: Petempiche,Puerto... | reverse complement strand
CTTTTTTTTTTTTTTTTCGGGGGGGGGGGGGCGGTCAAATCCTCGTACAATTCATCTGTTACTTAGCAACAGCATTAGCGATAATTGCGGCTCGGTGCAACTCACTTTCCCGCGCTTTTCAGTAAACGTTAAGATCCCAAACACAACACTAGACTCACTCACAATGCCTGTCATGGTAACACTGTACCAAGTCTCTTGGTTTATGCTCGTGTAGTGGATGGGTCCGCGATACGCTGAGGGTTCCGGAGCATCCAGCCAGATTTTCCCCTTCAGTGGCAAAAAAGGTCGATGTTAATAAATATGAGAACGTTAAGGTCGCGTCCACACTACTTCGGAGAAATTTGAAAACGGTGTTTTCACTCTGACAACGCGTCAAATGTTTTCCGTCCATATTACGCCGGAGAAATTTGAAAATGCAACAGTCAGCGGTCATTTTGGATTTTGCTTGAGAAAAACTTGAGGAGGGAAATCACATGATTACCGTAACTTCCGCGTTTTTGAAAAGCTCCGTTTTTAAAATGTTTTCAGTCCACAAGAAAACCCAGAGTCGGTGTTTTCAAATTCCTCAGGTTTAAAGAGCGTTTTCGAAAAACTCCGTTTTCGTGACGGATTAGCGTGGTCGGCAGGGCTAACCGGAGAAATAAGTGACCAAGCAAGGTTTCCATTTGAAATTGTAAACGTGGAAAACAGGACATTACCTTATTACTACATGTAACAAAACATATTTTCAACTTAACCAATAAGAAACTGGTTTAATACATACGGTAATCGACTTCAGGTGAATGTAAATGTATCAGCATTTGAAAAAAACTATGGAAAACTATAAAAATGATTAAATTACTGAAATAAAAAAAAATTATCTAAATATAGTTTGAACAGGGATTCATTTCTTTCACTTACCATTCCATTACACAGTCCAAGAGTGAAAACATTTGGAACTTTATTGTCTTGGACCAGCTGATCGTAAAGTGGCTGCGAGAACATAATTACGTTTAAAACTCAGCCTAGAGATTTCAAAACATTGCACTCATTTGGCGGGCTTTTTACAGCAATTGTTTTCAATACACCTGCACCTTGGGGCGCCTAGCCCTGGCCATAAAAAAAATAATAATAACTTCAAATGAAAGCCGATTGTGCTGACCTATTTCGGTCGGTTTCTTTCACCTTCTTACGAAAATCCTAAAACAATTAAACTAGCTGGAAGTGGTCGTAAGTAGTGACAACGCACGGATATTTTTTCACTGCCTGACGTGGATTGGGTCTGACCTTGGATCTGCTTTAGTATAAGACACCAGTTTATTTGTTGGTTCTGTCTTTTCTCATGAGCTTACAACCGAGACAATTTTGAGTCGCGAAGAAGAGAGAAAAACCTCTACGCCTGAGCAGTTTCTATCCTTTTAACCAGCGGGCCGTCTTCATACCTCTCTGTGAAAACGCTTGACAGTAAACTGGTATCAAATTAACTTGTTTACTTAACAATTACTACCTGCACGTCATCCGTCGCCAAAGTCTTATACGCAAGACCAAGAATACCCTCATTTATAGAATTCCCTGCAATTAAATATCAACCATGACAGTCTGAACCAAACTAGCTGCTGATAGAAAAAAAATACAGTGGAACCCCGTTAATCCGTTCACTAACGGGCCACAAAACTCTGGTCGTATTAACGGGGTGGCCGTATTAAAAGGATTCTTTAAATAAGAAAATGACTGCCTGAACTTTTCATCGCGCCAGAATAAAGTGGCCGTAATAACGAGTTGGTCATGTTAACGGGTTGGCCGTAAGGCGGGGTTCCACTATAGAACGCAGATAACGGTTTTTATTACGGAACTGACAGCTAGATATCGAACAGTTTCATCAGGAACTTACTGAGGAAGAAATCTTTTTCGTGACTTATAACTGCAAACTCTGCCGTCGTTCTTGGACCTGAAAACGCAAATTAAACAATTGAATGCGCACACGTTTTACTCAGACACTCTGCTCCCCAAATAAATCTGACTATAAAAAAAATACGGTTTTTATTTCATGATCACAAAGTATACAGCTCTCAACTTACCATCACCTGGAAACGCTACGACATCCCGATAAATGTCTCCCGACCACGCCCCTTTACCATATTCTGTTTCTATCTGTGTTACAGAAAAATACAAGTTGTTCAACGGATCGGAGTAGTGAACAAGGAAATATATTCACACATGGGATGTTTTACATCCGTCGTGCCAGCAAATAGAGAGATGGCGACCTCGAGCACAACGCCTAGTCAAAAATGAATTTACCTTTTACCTTCGAATTTCGCAATTGTCTAGATCTTTTCAGTGCGCCTATTGGTCTCAGAACTTGTTCAAGCTAAATATGTAACGCCAGCGTTTAATTTCAAATTAAATGAAAATTCGAAAAATGCAGCCGCCGTCCTACGCGTTCTCCAAAATAAGAGCTTAAAAGTCACTGGAAGTTATCTCTAATTATACCATGCTCAAGAAAATACAGCCAAACAGAAAAGCCGTTGTATACTCGACGGTATTACCCCCAGCCTTCCCATTGAGCGTACACGGATTGAGTTAACCACTTTATTTTCTATGACGTGGTGTATAATAATTTAAAAAAATCGTGTTTATACCGAGAAAATGCAAGTGACTCGTGCGAGATTCCATGGTATACCACTCGAAAGCGTTACATAAACACACCAGCTATATAACGCAACCAATTACACTCACTGGTATATGTTGGTCTACGGATGTACTTGACTTTTCAGGATAATAATACGTTTCTATCTCACACTTGTGATCCATTTCATCCTGACACTTTGGACCTTCAGAGAATGGACAAAATGAAAAAAACAGGGGTGAGTTGATCTGGATTGCATGTTATTTTGTCAAACACGTCGGCTTCAGCAGTGACAGAACAAAACTTGGAAGTTTTTGTTCCGGATAATTTACCCGCCGTGAAATGACCTAATTTTCAGATTCACTCAGATTTTATGTTAATAGAGTCACTTTCTGTGCTTCCTATGCTAATTTCAGTAGGGAGGCGGCTCAAAAAAGCATTACTCAACGGCAAAAATTGAAGCGAGAACCTGTTAAGAATTTGTTTAAGTAAACCGCGTCATAGCTTGGAGTTTATTAGATATAGGAGCAGTCTAGTTATAACTGAACACATACAACCAAACGTTAAGTTCACACCTGCAATAGCCATGTTCGAAGAACCGGTATCAATTAAAAATTCCAACTGTAGAGAAAACAAATTCAAAATATTTTAAAGCAAAAAAAAATGAGAAGAAATTTGATTTAAATCGCCACTCAAACATTAGGCCATCATTTGTACCACGCCCCCTACCCCCACTCCCTCCCAGCATCTTTGACAGATAGACTCAACTACATGCACCACCCATTTTTACACAACGAGGTAGAGAAAGGCACTGTGGCAGAGCCGTTCCTTGCCGTCCCAGGTACGCAACATATATATAACAAATCTAGCCAAACTTCAAACGTATACTTCAAGATACGGACTCAAATGGTCAACATTTTATCAACCTGTCAACGATCTGTAGTTAAACATTATTTTAAAAGACATCAGTGACATAAAGTTGGCTTTGTGGTTTATAAACCACTCTTGTTGGAGCACATATCGTTTCAATACCAGTTTTAAATTGCTTGATGGTTTAATTTATTGTCACTACCTGTCCACTGACAATGCAAGGACAATACTTGGTGAAATTTTAAGTTGATCAATCTTCTTGGTGAACAAATAGTACGTTACCCGTTGTGGAGGCGTTCCCAAATCCAATTCAATAACATAAGCATATGATGTACTCTGTGTATATGAGACAAAACAGAATTAAAACTCCTTGTGAAGACGTACAAATAAGATTTTCCAGGCATATATAAGAGTACGGCGACATTGACACCTGTATAAAATTTGTTTAGGTTTGACGTTTATGTGTACGCGCAACTTCGTTAAATAAACAAACCCGCAGAGTGAATTCCATCTCCTCTTGATCGCCGTCTGTTTTTGGCGCGGGTGTTGGAGTCATAGTGGTACTAGCGTTCCTCTGTCGGTGATGCTTGGTCTTTCGACGTAAATCAAACGACAACATCGTCGACATTTTCTGTTCAAGCTTGGGCGAGTGTAGCGCGCCAACTAGGGGCAACACGACAAGTCCAAAAACCACCCATCGAACGAACATAACCGTAAAACCACGTAATTCGACATCGAAGAACGTCAAAAGTCCATCCGATTCAGAGGCAAACTGTGAAAGGGGAGTTCCACGAGACGCTGTCCTGTTATGAAGTTATTTTGGACCCTCGCGCCAGCACAAGAGTAGACTGCCGTGTGAAATCACGCGTGTCGTCATTGTCCACAATACCTGTAAGCTTTGACACCTCCACAATCAAACAAATTTTTATCTTCCGTACACACGTCTATAACAGTTCCTTCCTCGCGGAAAAAGTGGCTTTTTCAGCGTGAAAGGAAATAGTGCACGTATGCGCGCAGACTGAAAAATTCAACTTACGAGATTTAAGACATACCAGCTACTTTTTATAGCGGTAAACTCGTCCGAAAGAAAATTCAATTAAGTTAATTAGAGCACACCGTACTGTTGTACAAAGTTTGTTTCAGGTTGGAGCTGCCTCACAGCATATTATGTAAACAAATTAAGAAATACTGCATCTCGTATTTACCTGTCTCGCCGTGTTAACTGGCTGGATCACTGTGTAATGAAGAACTAGCTTGTGGTCAATATTATCTTCTAGATGTTTACTCCATAAGATCCGAAGGAAAAGTAAGCACCAAGATACCCTAGCTTGTTCCTGTACTTTAGGGGAGGGGAGGTGATTTCAAGTTGATAAAATTACACTGCATGAGATAGCCACTGCAGAGAAACAAGGGACACAAAAACAATGTGATGCAGTAGCGTTGTTCTGCTCTGTCTATCTCGGTCCCTCTTTTCACACCTGGGAAGATGAGCGTTCTTTGAATTGGTTTTAATTATGTTCTTAACTAAAGTTCGTTAACCGCATTTGATTTTAGACAGATTGTAAGCTGTCGAGACACTCGGGTTGAATCAGACATGTTGCAAATTCTAGCCGGTTTAGCTGACAACTGAAATTAGCGACAAAGCAAATCACCACGCCCTAAAAACTCCTAAATATGGTCTTCTTTTCTCGCTTTTTCCAACCTCGTTCACAGGGGCTTTTCCCTTAGAGGTTGGGAAAAGCGCTGTGAACGAAGTTTTTTAACGTACTAGTAAACCGCCCTTTGACTTATCCACAGTCTTCCCGTTCTCATTACTGAAATAGTAAAGAGTACAAGAGACGGGTGTCTGGAAAACCGGAATAGCGAATAGTAGCGAATAGCGAATGGCGAATAGTCCCTAAAGGCGAATAGTACAAATAGTGCGAATAGTGGCGAGCAGTCGAGAATAGTGGCGAATAGTGGTAAACAGAGGGGGAATAGTGACGAATGACGGAAATTTGGTACCCAATACCTCGCAGTGGGATGGGATTTTCCTACTAAAAACATAGAGGCTTATCACGACAAATTAAAAGATGTTTCTAAACGTAATCTCTTCTGTTTTCATCGCTGCACTTAGGGTTTGGAACAACTCCACAAAGATGGCGAGCGATATAGCTGCTAAGCTCGCAGTCACAGTCCGCAGTCTTGTCTAGCGAGGCTACCACTGCATGTAATGCAAAACCAAAATGACCCGAACAACGCCTCATTTTTATGTCGAAGCACCGAAAGATGTACGTGTAAGCGATCACCGTTTGGATTTGACTTAAGAAGAATGGAGTAGCCTTGAACACACATAAAAAGAGCTTTCATATCACAATCGTGTGGCCAGATGAGATGGCCTTTCCAGAAAAAAAAAGAAAAGAAATTTACGTTTATTGATATCTTTTTCGTCCTATCTTTCACTATTTGCAATTAAACACTATTTTTAATTGAAACATACATACATATGTAGGAGTCTAAAAAGATAGCAATTTTGGCATTTAAGAAATTTGTCGAGAGAAAACATCCTCGAAGACTCGAGTAACGCTTTTAGTCTATCAGTGACGGTATGGGATGTTCCTAAATGGGAACAAAGCGTGAAGAGAAAAAATCGATGGAAAAACATTAACTTTTGCCAGGAGCCCATCACCCGGAGCCTCCATACGTACTATAACCTAGAGTCAACCCCTTCCCGTATCATTCTACTTTTAGAACTGTAATTAGCGCAAGGGTCTCTTTGTTTCCCACGCAATATCTTGTTTCTGTAAGTAAGAAAAGCAAAACAGCGGCCAAAGCGGATCCCAGTCATTGTTGTAACATAAAATGATGTCAGCTCCTCGTGTATCATTGGCTGTTAAAAAAAGGGTCGTGTGAAAACTACCAGAAGAACATTATTGTTTGTAAAAAGAAAGATACGGGAAAGGGTTGACTCAGAGGGTTTGTATAGGAGATGGAGGCTCCGTGTAATGGGCTCCTGCTTTTGCGAATGCCCAAGAGAGGACGAAGGGTAGAAAATTAATCCCCTATTTAGGCTTATTCCAGAAGTAATCTCTCTTACATTTTTTTTCTAGAGTGATCTAAAATAACTCGAGAGTGATACCTGAAGAATAAGGTCAATATTGGGGGTTGATTCTTTAACCCTTCATGCTCTATTGCGATGTCACATTGAACAATCCGCCATCTAGATTTTGAAGACAATATCTGGAATTTGTCCGTCAGCTGTTGTTGTTCCATTAAAACTGGCTTCATCCACATCAAACCTAAATCTGATGCCCTCCGTGATCACATCCCTCATCCCGTCAGTACCCCCCAGAGTGGATGGACCCTTGAGCAGGACCCGTATGATGTAGGGCCGATGACCCCTTACGATCACGGGCTCGTCAAACAGTATATCGTGTACTCGCTTGTTCACATCGGCAAAGAACGTTCCTTCGTAGGTACACATGACATCGTTATGGGAATCTAGAAGTTCCACGTCCACACTAAACGATCTTGTAGTGTCTTCCTTGTTGCTTATACCGTAAAGTCCCACCCCAAGCACAGTAATATCTCGATCAACTGTGAATTTAATGCTGTCGACGTTTGTTCCCTCACACATCCAATCCTGCCCGTAACTGGGAAACCTCGTGCAGCGGTACACTCTATGCGCACCCGGGCGGGGGTGGGTTAGAAAGCTGTTCACTTTGGAATCATCTTTAGAGCCGAAGTATAGAAATATATTTATCGTTTCCTCTGACGTGAGAATCCCTGACTGCGCAGCGTCCTCCGAAAACTCCTTCAGGGTCATGACAGGAAACCTTATGAAATTCAGCGCACTCGAAAGCACGCTACGTTTGTTCTCCGGTGTTGGTGGGAGAATTCTCCGATTGCATTCCGCTTCGGCCCAGCGCTTTATAGCTTTGAACAGCTCTGCCTCAAGCACCGTGAGGGTATCACGTGTTAGAACAGCAAGTAATGTCTCGTGGTCTATTTCTGTGAAGGCTTCGGAGGAGAGAACCCGAGAGGTTTCTCTGTCGATTATTTCCCAGCACTTTTCTTCCAGTTTTGGCTCGCAAAAGTAGCGCGCCTGAGCGAGCAACGTGAAAGCATTTTGATGGTCAATGTTCTCTTCGAGAAAATACACGCACTTCTCAGCCAAAAACGGGAGGATGTACTTCTTCGCCAAGTACAGAACACCAAAAACGTTCAACGGATCGATTTTTGCCTCGTCATAGTAAATGTACCTTAAGAGTTCAAGAAAACTATTCGCTTCGCAGTCTCCAATTTTTATCTCATTTTCTCGCTCGGCCATTTTGCCGTAGAACATCGCGTAGAACACGGGGCTGCTGATAGCCATCACGTATTTATGCGCCGGAATTCTCAATTTTTCCGACCTCCCAACGAGAAAATGAACATCGCTCATAAGCTCATTATTAAACATGTGTCGACTGCGTTCAGCGATGGTTCTTTTTTCGGTTTGCCAAGTTTCGCTCTCCTGGTTATCTCTATGAGTATACCCCGCCATCTTGCAGTCTAAGGCTGTTTACCTCGAGGCCAATTTGTTTTTGTCGAGATGCAATCCACCTGTTTATATTTGGAGAGCCACCAGTCTTTATCCGAACCCATTCAAGTGCCTTTCATCCAATGAGAGTGAGTGGCATGGAAAACACGTGCAAACCAATCCGATGGAATTTAAATCTTTAATGAAAACAAGTAATAGATACCTTAGCAGGTTGCAAATTCAGGTCAGTTGACGGGGTAGAAAAAATTGTCAGATTGAGGAAAACGTATGGACGGGGTCTTGAAGCAACAAATGCAATGTCGAAACAGCATGGAAATCTCGTGTGAATAGCGTTGCTCTTAAAACAACTATCGTTTTTTTGTAGCAACCATCATCCTTTGCCAAAGCGTTTTAAAGTCGATTACAGAGCTCTAATCTATGATTAAAATTCTTAAAAGTGATCGAGGTTTCAATTTCACTGTACTACGAGGTCTTCAATAGGTTGTGTTCATAGACCAGAAGCACATAATAATACTAAAGGTGACTCAAATATCAACAGTCTCTCACCCAAACGTAACGCTAGTTCTGTACTAGTAGAGTTCTAATACAGCTGCTGCAATCTGAATGGCCGAGCTATCTTACACTATGGCTTTTGCCACGTTATTCCTCGATAATGGGTGAATCAATTGAAAAGCAAAGGTGAAATAATAATGAACCCTCTAAACACCAATGGCAACACATTAGCACTGAATAAACTGTCTTACAACTTTGCTAGTCAGGTGTTCGTTGAACTAAAATTCGAGACACCTACAGCTGAGAGGAGAATGAAACAAGCAAACTTTGATGCACAACCAATACAAACTACCCACAGAATTCTGTTCAAAGTCACTATGAACATTAGACACTACATTTTGGCCCCCCAACGTCACCCTTTTCAGGGACTCATTCGCTCAACAACAGAATTGTCACCTTTGTTTTCGTGAAACACAAACCTTAAAATATTTTTTTTAAAATCTGTCCCTTCGTGCAAACTTTTTGGAATCAATTTGCCCTTTGGTGGAACAGAAAAAATCCAAATCTAATCATCCTATCCGAAGAAGAAATAATTTGTGGGTTCACCGTCATCTTGGCTTGAACCTCTGAGTAATTAATTATTGCTAAATCTGCATCGAGAAGAGAAGGGTATATTTGGGAAGCCATCTTAGTGTCGTTGAAATATCGTCTCGAAAACGAAAGACATAAATCTAGATTGCAAATACGTTTTTGAGCTTCTACTTTTTTCGCTATTACTTCGTTTGGTTAATTCTTGCCGGGTTCTAGTATCGCTAGTTGGTATTATATTCTGTCTTTATTAATTGCGTCGTTAGCTTAGTTGCTGGTTTAGTTAGTTGCTTCGTATTGTCGCTGGTTAGCAATACAGCAGGTGTTTCATGAGGGGCCTGGCACTGGGCAAACTTACCGGCTGTGAGGTGATTTTGCCCGCCTGTTTGACCATCTAGAGGAAAGGTTTTCTTAAGTTCACTTTAAAAAGGTTTGCCCTCCTGCATGCTGAAAACATTAATAATGAATCCCCTGTTAGTTGCTTCGTATTCTATTGTATTGTATGTACTGTAATCTTGTTTTGTAAGTAGTCTCACAGATATTTTATTTTAACTTTCTTTCGTTAGTAGGTTCTGTTTTGTAAACCTCGTTTTGTAAGTACTGCTTTTCGTGTGCAATCATAATAAAAATGCTTTCTGTAAAAAAAATAAATAAATACAAAAAACTATCATCTTTAACGTTATTGCGTATAACGATTTCTTAAAGCATCAACAAGCGAATATTAACGTTAAAAGCCGACGTTTCGGCGTCATCGTGACACCATTCTCAAGGCAAAGTGAACAAATAATGCGATAAGGTATTTACTTGAAGAATTTGTGATCCTTTTGTTATTATGTTAATTTGTAGAGACTATAGAAATCAAATCATCGATATCGCATTATTTGTTCACTTTGCCTTGAGAATGGTGTCACGATGACGCCGAAACGTCGGCTTTTAACGTCAATATTCGCTTGTTATTGCGTATGTAAGAGAAATTTGTAAATCTCTCATGTTCAAGTTTTGCACGCATGTGAATGTCTTTTGACGCCAAAAATGTTATACAATGAAAGATTGTGCGGAATTTTATTGTCGTTCGCAAATCGTTGAAAAATTCTCTCTAAAATTGTCGCTGTGCATCGCTAACCTCGAAAGGTTGATACAGACCCGTTTCATGTTTTTTGTTCTTCTCCGAGTCTCTTTGTTCAACCAGCTGATTCAGCTGCTGCATGCTTAATTTACAAATCTCTTAGCTAGAGGCCCGGCAAAAAACTTGAGCTCGAAATTTGGTAGAATTATCTTCCTCATCGCTGGAAGAATTATTAGATTTTTTCATATTTTAGGGAAAAAAAATAGGAATTATGTTTTGAAAAGTGGCAACCGTCCGCTGACATCGATGAAAAAATTGCCGTGAAAAAGTACAAATAAACAAACTGGCGTCAGCGTAAATGGATCGTGCGTATTAGCCAGTCAGAACGCGCGCTTCACTAAGGCTTTGTTATAAATCTATATATTATGCATGACCCACAAACAGTTGTAATTGTCATTTATAAGTTTTCACTACAAATACTTCACGGCCAGAGCTTTTGTTTTGCAGTTAGAGCTTCGAGAGTTTGCGATGAATCGGATGAAGAAACATTTTTTTGTGGCTGTTATTCTTCACCGCCGTTGTGCTTGTTTGGTTCATTTACAATGAATCAATGTACCAAAATAATTTTGAAATCACTGTTCTGAGACAGACAACATTGCCACGAAACGAGCCTCAAATGGTATTGATTTACACCAGTTTTAATGGTCGTTTGCCGTGGCCAGGGCTGAAAAATTCTCAAGACTTCACTCAATTTAAAGGCCAGAAATGCCGGGAAACCAACTGCAAGCTAAGTTATGACAAGCGAGACTTCACGAATAGCAAGGTCGTGATTTTTCATTCGTATAACATGCCTTCTCGAAAAGAAATGTTTGATCTCCAACAAAGAAGACCGCAAGATCAAATCTGGGTTTATTTCACGCTCGAAAACCCAATCGTGACGTCATACATCGCCCCTCACAAGAATCGTCGTGATCTGGACAACGTTTTCAATTGGACAATGAATTATATGCGAGATTCGGATATCTACCATCCATATGGCTTTTACTTGCCTTTAAACCACAGTGAATTTACCCCGCTGAGCAGCAGTATAAATCATGCGAAAGGCAAGAGTAAGCTTGCAGTATGGACTTGTAGTGGTCACGGACAAATTGTCAATGAAAGAAAACTTCGAGTTCTGTATGTACGTCAACTTAGGAAACACATACCAATAGATGTATACGGCAAGAGTGCAATATATTTTCATCAACCAAGTTTGAAGGAGACGTGCATTAAAGATAAAGCTTATGCAACTCCAGACTGCAGATCTCTTTTGCAAAACTACAAATTTTTTCTAGCTTTCGAAAACATGAACTGCGAAGACTATATCACTGAGAAATACTGGTGCACCCCCCTTGAACTTGGTTTAGTTCCTGTAGTTATGGGGGGAGCAGACTATAAAGCTCTCGCTATACCAGGTTCCTATATAAACGTGATGGATTTTCCGTCTATTAAAAAGCTGGTAGAGTATTTGTTGTTTCTTGATCAAAATGATAACGAATATAATCGATATTTTGAATGGAAGAAGTATTACAAAGTTGGCGGTTGTTTAAGACCTAAGCTGAACATGTCAAATAATTATCCTTGGATGTGCGAAGTTTGCGCCGCTGCAGATAACCATTCGCTTGCAAAGAAAACCTACAGGAAGATACAAGACTTTTATAATCCTGACAAACGATGCGCCATACAATATTCAAGGCTTAACGAAATCATCTCAGAAGCTGCGGAAATCTCACTTAAAGAGACACTGGACCGGCAGACACCCAGACCATCTAAAAAGACAGACGCCCTGGACACTAACATGCTCGCACGTGGACAAACAGACACTGGTGAAAAGAAGGGTAACAAGAAAAATCAATAAGTAAATGGTTTTTGGTAGCGAGATTAGCAGGATCTGTAAATAGTTGGACCCCTTGTTATGATCAGCTGCCATCCTTCCACCTGACGGTTACGATGTAACCTCAACTTTCCGCCTACCTGTGTTTATTTCATCAATGTGTGTGTGCGCGGCAAACTCACGTACCAAGAGTTTCTTTATTCTATGGACAGTGGTACTCGGGGGGTGGGGAGACTCCCATGCATATGAAAAGGTCGTCGTCTCGCTTTGGGTTGTAAATCTAGGATTTTGGTCTCACCTAGGATGTTCAAGACAAAACGTCACTATTTTTAGCTGTCAATATCTTTTATGGTACACTGTAAGAGATAAAAATTAAGAAAACACTCTCATTTCCGTGTTTAGGCTCGAATTCCTCCGATCTCTCGAGACCGGACCACTAGCATCCCCGACCTTTTCATATGGGAGACCCCGCTGGACTGGGGAACAAGACTTGTTTTGCCTGATGGGGTCACTTCTAATGTTACCCGGTTGTAATGTCCACCAGAAGCTCGTGAAAATTCCGATAACGAACCCTGAAAATACCATGCCTAAAGGCATAACTCCAACACAGGCACATACCAATAACGATTTAGTTTCCTGTAGTCTGCGTGGCCGGCGCGATTTCGTGCGCGTGTGATTTGTTTCCCGAAAGCAGAGTCTCAAACGAAAGAGGCAAAGTCGAGAGGAGAATGCTGAGTAGTCAAGTTTCCTCACGGCTCTCTGTTTTGTTTCCGAAAGTCCTCGAGCGCGAAATCCCACCGGCTACACTACGCTACGCCTGTCATCGCTCGCAACGCATAGACATATCGAGAGAAAAATAGGATGAGAAAGAAACTATTTTGTAGCCTATAGAGTAAGTAGAACTAAATTACACAAAATTGCGCTGCTAATATGGACATTCTCGTCTTCAAAGCCGCCCGTCTCTCTTAGCCGGCGGGACGGGTGGGAGCTTCTCGGCAATTCGTTGCCTTGCTCCGTCCTCGCGCGCCAACCGCGTACCATAGAGATTTTGAGAAAATAATATGACGAGAGAAAAACTGTTTTGCAGCCTGTATACCCATTTCATTAATCACTGCCACCTATAGATTCTCTTGTAAGTATTAAACTAGCCTTACAAACGTCGTTTTTCAGTTGATAATTCAAAGGAATTCTTACTCTCAAACGAGGTTAGTGAGGCTAATTTAAATGCATGCAAAATAATTTTAAACTGATAGCCATTTATGAAAAGGGTCTATAGTGTAAGTGAAACAAAATTCAAATTGCACTTCTAATATGGACATTTTCGCCCTAACAGCTGCTCGTCTCTCTTTAAGAGAGCCGGCGGGACCTTGACGGGACAGCTGACTCTTACGGATTGTTATTAGGAGTGCACGCTGAAGACAATAAATAGAAAATACCAAAACAATTTTGGGTAATTGAGAAGGCTGACACTGTATTTGCTAAAGGTTTGGCTTGTTTTAAGTCAGATGTCTAGTTTAAACACCAACTGATGGTTATCTAATCTGCAGCTGATCTTCATAATCACTGCATCACTGCATTTCTTTCCCGTATTTAAGTCCCGCAGCATTTTAACATCGTTACGTAAATTTACGATTTTAGAAAATTCTTGATCGAGATAAAATTACAATGGGATTATAAAAGTGTTAGAGAGAAAGCTAATGATACGGCTGATGACTATAAAAAACACTAAGTAATTTTTTCAGCTATTTTAATTTTTCTTCTATCAAACGGTTAAAGAGAAAGCCAAAAATAACTGAATTGTTCTTCGATTTTACCTTAGGCCATCTCTGTAAGATGTTTCGTTTCTTGCCCGACCGACCCAATTTAGACCTTGTTATCTGCTATCCTCTCTTGGGTGTTCCAAGTTTAAAAGGCTTTGTGTACATCTTCAAGAAGCTCTGGCAAGTACACCTTTTAGAGTGAAAGTAGCTTGTGCCAAACTGCATGGCTGTCATGGGGAAAGTTCCCTTACAGTCATATATTTTACGGTATCTTCTGATTAGCCGGCGAGCAGGGTTTGTTAAGGTACCTCTTTTCTCGGTTTTTCACTTTCACAACCAACCCAGTTTCACGAAAGAGAGCGCAACGAGATACAAAGCATTTTATGGGAATGATTTTATCTGTAATCTAGCCATTTGGTTATGGCTTGTTCTAACAAACTAATTTTGTCATATTTGGTCACATTATTAAAACAAAATATGCTGTTAAAATGTGCCCTCTGTGAACTACGTTAATTTAAAGAACAGTTTACGCTGAACAACTAGCAATTCAAAATTTCGCATGGCCGTATAAACCTAGGAAGACGTATAGCAAGTCTGACGTTAAATTCGGCAAAATGAATACGCATAAACCCGTTCGTTGACAGATGAGAGACTATGGAGCATACAACATTATCAGGACGCCCCCACACCAGCGATGCAAACGTCGATCAATCAATAATTTCGCATTTTATGTGTAAATAAGAGTCATCTAGAACAGCCCTCTAACAGAATAATTTATGTCAAAATATCTCTCCATCCCAAAAACAAACAACAACAAAAATCCGCGTCACTGTTTTCACCTAATTTGGTGATTCTTATAACTTGTTTTTAGCGGAGGAAGGCTAAAAGATGCACCTAAATGTAAAACCCACGTGCAAAGTCGTTGTTCTGCTTATTGAATCTTTTGTTTGCCATACGTTTTAATTGCCTTCGTGATTTGTGAAAGCTCTCTTGGCGGTACATCGAATTTTTACTTAGTGTAATTTGTTTTTAATTAAAGGAAAATTCGCGAGAGGCTTCAGTTTCAGGTGTATACTTACCTTTCGATTCGCTGAGTCAGTTGAGAGATGCCATCGACGCCATCTTGAACAATGCGAATGAGAGATTACAAAGTTTGATGGACGGTTGCACAGTTCGCTGTCGTTTCATTATATGCAGTGGTAAACAGGAACACTAAAAAATCACAGCAACAAAATCTTTGCTTCCGTTGTACTACCACTGCATTTCTTTTTCTTATTTTTCACACGCATTTTGAAAAAAAAAAAAATACTGCACGTGAATTGAAGCATATGGCTTTCCGAAAAGAAGAAAGGAAAAAGAATCAGTTGGACTTCTTTATTAAAAAAATTGGCAAACAATCTAGTTTCCTACTATTGTATTATAACGCTGGGAAGCCTGTGTTGTTAAGAATATTTTTTCATGATAATTGCGGCGCGTCACGAAACCGCGAGACTTCCTAAAAGTTTTTTCCAACATTACTTTTCCGAGAAGTTGATTTAGTCGAGCTCGCACAACTTCGTCACTCAAAGGTCGCAATGGCTCACTTTCGAGAACGACGCGCGCTTGTCTGCAAGTCCTCTTTATCGCTAAATTGCTAAAAATGCGAATCCGATTAGCACTGAATATCGAAATTGAACCGGGGCGTCTAAGGTCCAACAAATTTTTAACCATTTCTTGCAATTGGATGATGGCGATCACTGTTTGTTGCCATGGCTGTCACATTGCCCAAAGCATCAAAGTTGGTTTTCATTTTAAATGCAAACACCACAACCACAATATTCTTCCTTATATGGATTTGTTAAATACGAGTGCCAGTCGTTTGTCAGTGGAGAAAATAAATACAACTAAAAAAGGCAAGCAATGTAGAACGCACCGAGATTATATAGCTTATGCAAGGCTCTTGAATAAGATTTAAGAAACTGAAACATAAAACAGATGCGAAATATATTTAATTATAGCTGATCAGTAAACACAAACCCCAAAGCTTTGATCTCAGCTACCACGAATCTAAATAAACCACATTCTATTTGCATAATTTTATTTCCAATATTGAAACGTCTGAGTTGCTTTAATTCTTTATTTCTTTCAGTCTTTTCAAGGATGTGCAGTACATTGTTCAATTGTAAAAGTTAATTTTTTTTTCTCCCCCCAAAAAAAGAGAAAAAAGAAAGAAAGAAAGAATTAATTCGCGTATTGTTTTCGCACGTTCGACCCCATACAAGTGTGCTTTCCAAATGAATAATTTACTGTTTTCAACTTTGAAAATGAGAACGATTTTTGCGGTTCTGTTGGTGAAAAATATGTCGAGCTTTGCAAATGATCGAAATGTTTGTTGCGATATTCGGATGCAAAAACTTGTGAATTTCGAAAAAACGACATGAAAAACACAAAAGTGAAATGATAACTGCTACTTGCTAATTTGCAAATGTTGGCCTTCCGTTTAGACAATGCCTTTAATTTCAAGCGTGACAGATCTTTAGCGAAATGTCGTTAGAAGCGCCATCCCCTCAAGTTTCGCTTCAAAACTCGTTAAGTTCCAACACTTTAAAAAGCTCCAACGTCGCTTACGATTTCAGAAAATCCTCAATTCGAAAATTCCTTGAAATTTATTCTACAAAATTGAGATACTACACTATACTCTAAAAATCTCTATCAAAACGTCTGCAACGACGGTGGGTTTACTTCCGAGAATTACAACCGGCCGCTGAATTCCCCATTTTCTTTCTCCAGCCCGCCTCGATGTCCTTCTTTACGCTGTCTGTGAATGTATCTTTGAACGCGTTCTGTTGAGACGCTTTCTCCAGATATTCCACGACGAATTGGAAATTTTTTAATTCCAATCCTTTCAGTTCGCCGGCCACCTTGACATGCATTAGTTTAGGCAATAAATTGCAATCTGGTAGCTTCAACTCGTCTCCGTCCAGATATTTGCCGGGACTTTCCACGGAATCTAAAAACTCGTTCAATTTTGTGAGTTCCTTGTTGAGCGCGTCTCGGAGTTTCTCGTCTTTCTCAGGGTTGTTGTTTCGCATAAACAACGCGAACTTTGAATACAGATCGCGGCCAGCGTTGTTTGCTTTCTCGTTTTTACTCTTGAGGCTTGGCTCAAAGGTTTCGTCTAAGTACATCTCGATCCTGTCCGAATCTTCCATCGGCTCTAAATCTCCGTGTAGCAGAACAGGCAGTTTTAATCGGCCCTGCGACATTCCTACAAACTCTTCCCATTTCTTCGTGTCCTTTTTATTTGGATCGACGAAGTATTCCTTGAAAGGAGGAACAACCTTCTTCAGTCGCAAAATCATGAGAATTCGCTGACTGGTGGGACAGTCTCCCAGTTCCTTGTGAACTTTACGGCTATCGTTCGAACCCTACATACACAAAACAACATTTTAGGAACAGAACGCTGCTTTCTCTAGGCAAAATAAAACTCCGCATGTTTAAAAAGCCTGAATACGAAGACTCAACAAGTTAATTACGTACCTTAACACAGATCGTAAGGGCCATTACTGTGTTAATCCAGCCCTTCAGCGGAATAAATTCGAAATGTGTAGAACCGAAGCTTTATTCGTGCTCCAAAATCAACTTGTCCCACCCCGAAAATAAACAAAACAAAACATATGCCCCAGGTCTTCGCGGAATTTTAAAACGAAGCGTCGCCGTCACTGCACCTGTCACTTTTCTTGATAGCATCAGTTTAATTTGAATTATGCGGCGAAAAAAGAAGACTGCAAATTCGTATCATTAATTCATTCACGTTTTATTATCAGCATATCAAACATAGAAATTATTGAACAAGTAATTTAGTCTACTCTAGCTACGTCTACGTGGAAAGCACCTTTGGTTTGACCGTCATTGACAAAAAGTTTTTACGTCCACGCCTGATCGATGCTTATCCAGTTTTTACATAATTTGAAAAGATTTGCTTAAATTTCCCCACCATTAGTTTTGTATATTAACATGAAAAGAATTGCATTCATCACGGGTTCAGCGCTTAATTTCTCTATAATTTCACAGAGAAACTCCGTGAAAATATGTTGATTAGTTGCATTAGACATTTTTAACAATTATTCGCCTCAGGCTCAGTGAATATTTACCTCGACTTAGCTTCGGTAAAGATCCACCAATGTTCACTTCGCCTTCGGCGAATACTAGGGAGCTTAAGCAAACCATGACGACGACGGCAACGAGAACGTCCCCAAACACTGAAAAGGTTTAATGAGCAGAACAATGGCTGTGCACGTACGTTATAAATCTTGGTACATTTAATAGCCGTCCTCTGCAAAACAACAACGTGAAATGACCAAGTTCTGCGTAGCCTGAGGAACGCTTTCGTATTTCCATTTGGAATTGAAAGCTGTCACTGCATATTTAGCCTGAGCTCGATTTTACAACTATTGGTGTGCTGAACAGATCTAGACAATTGCGAATTTCGCTGGTAAAGTATAAATTCATTCTTGACTAGGCGTCGTCCTCGTCCTCGTCGTCGCTTAAACTCCCTTATAGTTAACTATTACAATAACCATTCGCGTTCAAGGAAAAGTGACAAAAGAAGTACACTTCTGACTTCATTTCGGACTACTGGGGCTTTTTGCCAGCAGAGTTTCTCTTTTTCATGATTGTCCAAACCTTAAAGACCGACCTACGGCACTTTTCGTAAAGCAGGTGAACGGTTTCTTTATGATCGCTGACGATCGCTTCATCACATTTTCGAAGACTTAATAGATCGAGAAGAACATTCTTGGGAAGATATACGATGCATCTGATCACATTTTAATTTGGAACTTTGTCCAGCCCCCTAAAAAATCTTTCCTCCCACCAATAGCTCTCTGACTAACACAAAACCAATCCAGTCACGTCATCGGTATTATTGCTCCTCGGCACATGAGCTATAAGAACTCACCCCGAGTGAGTTTTGAAACTCGTGCAATCAATTCCAGTGATCGACATCGACCATATGAAAACCGTCCTATTAAAAGGTACTTATTTTTTGCTACACAAGGAGTTGAGCCGTGCAAGCCCAAGGAAAAATTTTCCTTTCATTTCTAAAATGTTAAGAACTAATTGTAATGCTATAATATAATATTAAGTGTGCAGTCTATCGTGAGGATTAGTTATAATGTCCATTTCACATACTGTTGTGGACCTAGTCCATCCATTCATCGTCATCGTCTTCAAACTCAGAAGCACTGTCGCTTTCGCTTTCTGAAAACGAAATAACAGAAGTCGTTTTACTTACTGTGAGAAGCGAGGAGAGATATCAGTTGAGAGTCACTTCGGTTATTTAAAAGCACTTAGCAAATTAGACTTTCGAACGTCAAGAAAATTTGCTCACTTGAAGTAAGTAAAAATATGTAACAGTAATTTGTCACTAGTGCGAAGCAAAAAACACTGAAGGTCGTCCATGGAATTCGAACCCATGATCTTTGTAATAGTAGTAATCACTCTCATTGGAGACTCAGACTTTTGACTCCTTCCCATGCTTAAAAAAACAAACTGATTACAATTACACTACACTAAGGCCGCGCTTAACATTTAATACACTTACTCTCTTGCCTAGGAGAGTGGTTTATTATTAATTGCTACCCGCTTTTAAGAGCTTATAATATGGCGTGCATAAAAAACGAGAAGAGTGTGTTTCTTTCTACTATATATTTTTCGCTTGTCCATCTTTTGCAAATCATGAAGACTAGCAAAATCAAGGATAAGAAAACACTTCCAAACAGCACTAAACTGATGTTTTATTTCCTGTTTTTAAGGCACTACTTAGAAAGTAGAAACCCACTCTGAACTGTTTTCTTTTTTTAAATCACGCAGCATGCTCTGACGTCATAATCCACCTGACATCACACGTCACCTATGACGTTCAACGCCTTCTAGGCCAAGACACTTACCTGACGAGTGAATGGCTTTTTCTCTTTGCTCCAAAGCAAGTTGAAGAGCTCCTAAGATTCCTCCACCTCCACCCCCCACAGGAGGTTTGGAATTCTTAGCTGGGCCGTCTACTTCTGACACCTAAAACAAAGACAAATAACATTCAGTCGTTTATCCTCGCACATACAGCGTCCGCGGGCTTCCGTGTTGCAGCAACTAACTCTCGAGTCTCCAAGTGACACTGTAGTGTGCAGCGACTCAAATGAGAGTTATTCAGCACAACCTTCGTATGGTAGCGTTTATAGGCGAATCTTTACCTCATTGGCTCAAGTGACCAAGTTTCTGATCACGCCAAGAAAATATCATTTCTCAAAGTATAAAGGGCATACCACGATTAACAGTCCCAAGGAACTATACAGAATACTGTTCTTGTGACGTGGGTTTAAAAACTCACAATTTTACGAAGTATGGAGGAGCTTATCAGCGTTTCTTGTACTTTATTCAGTTTTATTGATTTGAAAAGTTCTACAGTCAAACCTCTCCACAAAGGCCACCTTGGGGACAGAAGAAAGTGGCCGTTGTACAGAGGAGGCCGTGAGTGGAGATTTGACTGTATATAATGTTTTATAGACACAAAAAAATTCATAGAATGACGCACTGCATCACACATACCTACACTTACATAATTATGCACAACTGCATATGCAGTACCTGTTACCTCTCTTCTACAACTATGGTACTGATGAGCGGTGCCATTCGTTTCTAACGCCCAGAGTTATCAATTGCACTCACCCTCTTCAGCTGCTTGCCCGTCCTAATTTCACTCAACAGATCTCCTCGACCATCAGAGCTGCTTTGTCTTCCTTCATTGGGTGTCACCTTCTTCAGGGTAGCTCCTCCTTTAATCTGATCCAGAAGTGCTCCACGACCACCTCCACCAACCATGGGAGCAGGAGGGGCAGGAGCGGGGCCGCCTCTAAGCATCGGTGGCGGTGGTGGGGGCACTCCACCAGCTGGTGGAGGAGGAGGTGGGGCAGGGGGTGGAGGAACTCCAGATGGAGGACGAGGGGGTGCTCTTCCCATTGGAGGTGGAGGAGGCAAGGCTCCTCGTGAAGGAGGTGGAGGGGGTGGAGGTCCACCACGGGATGGAGGTGGGGGTGGTGGAGCACCTCCTACCCTTGCTGGGGGTGGTGGTGGGGCACCACGCGAGGGGGGAGGTGGCGGTGGGGGTCCTCTTGATTGACCTCTGGATGGAGTTGGTGGTGCTAAAAAGAAAAGTTTAATGATGTATCAAGTTAAAATTATGATTATTGAGTACCTTAATTGGTTCTCAGGTACAAATCTATGCTCTTGAACACAGGAAGGTAAACAACTAATAGTTTGCTTCAAGATCAAAGATGCCATGCAGATAATAATCGCTTATGAAAACTACCTTAATGATTCTTACCTGGAGCTACAGGGCCACCTTGTTTTTCCAACTCTATTTCCCGGGTAACATTTTCAATTCCGCCTCTCTTTTCCACAAAGTCATAAATGAATTCCATTGTTTCCTTCTTCTGCATCTGGTCCTCTGTCACACCAACCAAGTCAAGCAACTTCTTCCAGTTGCCATCCATCTCCACATTATTAACCTTCAAAACAAAAATTATTTATTACAATTATTATTAATTAAACAGGCACATGGAATAAGTCCAGTGACACATCAGGCATTTTGCAAGGTGGGCAGCTCTTTGATGCAGACATCAAGCAAAACATCTCAAGTCAACAACTCAACATATCTCAAATGTGCACCTCTTGTAAACTCATTTATTTCTAGAATTAACATTTTTTAAACTTCTCTTAGAGGAGATCCTTCCTAATTGAAACATTGTTCAAAGCTGGAGCTATCTAAAGATTACTCCTCTTTTACCTGGACAGCTGTTCACTGTATGCCTCTCCAAAGCAAACATATGCACCAGGTCCAGTAGTACACAACCAGTAATTTACACTTAAAAAGACACTGTCACTATTTTAGCATGATTTTGGAAATCTCAAAAAACATATATCGATCACTGGAAGCTCAACAATAATGGTTTTATTTTGTAGAGCAGTACTCGACTAATGATTAAAATCCATTAGGAAGTGAGGATGACTAACAATGGCGAGGATGGAAACAGATTACGATATGGATTTTTGAAAAAGCATCAGAATATCAGTTTTTCACAGGTTCGAGTTTGGCTTGAAAATCATTGAAATTTTGCAAAAATGTTGCTGCAGTGTGGACTTTCTTCAAGAAATTGTCTT
>Ga0126338_10000456_pt1 | contig 21995 bp, 36 predicted proteins | sample OrbCmetagenome_2_FD_92529 | JGI IMG/M metagenome (GOLD analysis project Ga0126338, IMG submission 92529) | Coral microbial communities from Petempiche,Puerto Morelos, Mexico - Orbicella C C metagenome | ecosystem: Host-associated > Invertebrates > Cnidaria > Coral | place: Petempiche,Puerto... | reverse complement strand
GCCTGCTTTGAGGAGTTTGACGTCCGACTCGCAGTAAGCTTCCATTTCTTGCCGTAAGACGAAATGGTGGTTATCGTTGACTTTCTCTTGGTACCACTGTTCGAATTCGGCTTTCTTTTTGGCGGACATGCCATCGGGATCGTACATGTCTCGCGGTGGCATGAGTCCTTCGTACTCTTGATTTCCTAGTGTGTTGAATTTGTGCGGGAAGAATCCCTTGCACAGTTCGTCGATTCCGAAGGTGGCGGGAAAGTTGGCCAGCGGCAATGGGAGGAAGCATAGGGAATCTTTGAAAGTCAGTCTGTCAGATCTCATGGACAGTATCTTGGTGCCTACGGTAATTTGGTCAGTGACTTCTCGATGCGTGGCGTAACAGTGTTGCAGTATAAACATACCGTCGTAGCCTTTGAGATTGTGGAAGAGGACGATGACGTCCTGATCGTCTCCGTCCACGTCAACGGCGAGGGATTCGATGTGGTCGAACATGTCAGCGGTGCAGTTGGGACCGTAGAAGGAGCAGAATTGATCCTCTTCATCGTCTTCTAAGCAGGGAAGAATGGGTGTCTGATTCCCTTCGGCGTCGGTGATGGCTTTGTAGTCGCAGTACACTTGAAGGGGTGGATCTCTGTCCACCCAGACTCGTGTGTCTGGATCACCGGGTGCGGGTTCTTCGAAGGGTCGACCTTTGACTTCGTCGTGCAGCACGCGTTTCTTTTTGGGCTTGTCTTCGTCTTCAGGGATGCGTTAGATGTAACATCTGTGAGTCAGCAGAAAGACCTTTTTGCAGATTTGGCATTCACCCCATCCGCACGTGTGATCGGGGACACGATGGTCACCTCCTCGTCCAGTCCTGTGTTTTGGTTCGTAGACGTGGCAACAGTCTGGACACTTTTTGTAAGTGTCGCAGATGGATGGAATGTTCAAGCTCCGTCGTTGCAGGTGGTAGTTGTAGCATTGGGCTCCAAAGAATTTTCTGTGGCACAATCGGCAGATCGAGGTGGGGTCGGGAAACTTGCCTCGTGCTAGGGGTTGTTTGGCTTCGATGAAATCGGGGCAGTCCTTTCGTTTGCAGGCGGGACACCATTTACCGTCGCAGGGATGACGATGAAAGTCGTCGTGATCGTATCCTCGATTGCATTTGTCGCAGAAGTAGGATTTGTTAAGGAACCCGTTAAACGAGTTGCATCCGTCATAGTGACTGTCTTCTTTGACGAGTCGAATTATCTTGTCTGATGGTACGGGTCCCGCATAGATGAGCATGTGCGGTGGATCGATGGAAAGGACCTTGAGTTGGTACCCAGGTAACGCAGCCTGAAACTGCTGCAACTCAGTAATGCCGCAAGGTCCTTCGGGGACGTTGGCTAGACGGTGGAGTTCTTTGGCCAATCGCTCTTGGACGGGTCGCCCCTGTTTGAGATTGTGGTAATCTTGGTCACGCAAATTCCCGTTTGCGTCTACCAGGGCTTTCATGGTGACGATAGCGCGAGTGCAGCATAGATTGTCTTTGTTTTGGATGGCCACATGCGACCGTTTGACGATTCCACGTACCGCCGCACAGCTCGGTTTGTATCGTTTTCCGTGACCACGCCCATGACCAGGGGTACGTATGAAAGTGGTTTCCATGGTGAACGTGTCGTCAGGGGTGAATTCTTCGTTGGAGTTGAGTTTGGCCGAGAGAGACTGGAGATAAGTGTCTAGTCTGTCACTCCCTTCTTCGAATTCGTGCACGGTGAAGGTGGTGGATTGAAAAGCGTGTGAAGGCACTGGACTGCATGGTGAAGTGGACCGTGGAGTTGGGTGTCAGGGTAGGATCCTGAGCGATTTGTTGCTCGATGGATCGTTGAAGGGCATGAGTCAATTCTTGGCCTAGATTGTCCCTGGGAGTCACATCTCTATGTTGTCTGAGCGTGGCTTCGAATCGTTGTTTGTTGAGGACATTTCTCCAGTTACGGCGAGCGCCTACGGGTCTTAATTCGAATTCTAGGAGTGGTCTTGTATTGCTACCACCACCGGTTTGGATCATCACTTGGTCGAGAGCTGGATCAAAGATCCAGTCATCATCATCATCATCATCGAAGAACGCTTCGTCGTGGGTCCGTCTGTTCTGTGAAGACATGAGTACAATTTGAATGAGACAAATGACACAAACATCGCTTTTTATTTTTACACAAGAACCAATCATACATCGATTTACAAACACTTGGATGACATTTCTGGAGGTAGCCTATCCCATGGACTCTGTAAGAGAGTAGTGTACTTTGTGTTGTAATTCATAAAATGTAGGGTAGCAGTAAGTCTTTTCTATGGGGGTGCGTTTCTTGGCCTCTTTGTACGAGTCAGATAAATACGTATTTTGAGGTTTATCGTAAATGTCAATGTAACAGCCTAATATTTTCATATGTGTGAATCTGTCTTCTTTTTTATATAGCATGACGAATTACATCGAACTGTAACGATCTTAATGTGTCCTATCCCCCATTGTTCTTTCAGCTTGGCATAGGCTACTATTTCCTTGAGAAGACGTCATAACTTTTTGTTTCTTCTACGCTCAAGTAGGATTTGATTCCTGGCTAGGCGCATTATGTAGTCCTTTAGTTCAGGAGGTAGTCTATCCCAGTGACTGCTATTCTGTGGGAGGTGAGAATAAAATTTTCTTGACATCTGGTATTCTGTAATAGGCATGATTAAACCCGTACCCTAAATATATTTCGCGCTTAAAGTTTTGTTCGTCTGTGTAGAATCCATACACGACCATGTGCTTACTCCCCATTCCTGGAACTTTTGATTTGGGACAATATTCCATCAGACATGTCTCTAGAACTACTTTGAGGGCGCCTAGTCCCCATTCTGCTTGGACCTTAGCAAAGGTCCGTATCTCTTTACAAAGGTCTCTCCACGATTCACGTTCGCGTCTATCAATGAAAAACTGGGACTCTCTGAGGTGAAGGATGTAGGTCTGTATCTCAATGGGGAGACAATCCCAGTAGCTCTGTAATCAAATGAATTGTAATCACGGAAAATGATAGGTAGGGTGTCGATCATGATTTGCTTGAACGGGACGGGTTTCGGTCTTTCCAACCATCTAGAGATTCTCATTTCTCTTTCAATTGCCCTTTTCCACTCAAAGGCAAGTTGTGACTCAGCGAGTGAGATAATGTACACTTGGATCTCAGGCGGCAACCAATCCCAGTAACTCTATGAACAAAGGCGTGACAAAAGATGTTGTCAGTCCAAGGTGGCTACTAACGCACTTAGTATACACGTGTGACAGATCTGGCAGTACAACTTCTCTTTGATCACCCCCTTGTTCATCTGATCATCGAGTGCCTGGGTGTAGCAATCATAATGAACGTAGTAACGACAGCACTTGGTATGAGCGCAGGTTTCGGTTTTAAGGATGACTTTGTTACATAGGGTGCACGTTATACTCACTGCTTCATGTAGGTCCATCTGTTGGTTCATCTCCTCGTTAGTGATCTCAGCCATGATTCAGCACTCAATACAAGTTCAAGAAAAAACTCAGAGTGCCGTGAACAGTTCGAGCCGCTTGTTTTATACTTACGGTAAAACTGGATCCCAGGTTGCACTCGACCTGGGTCCAGTCTCCGACCGTGAGTGGGCGTGGTAGGGGATACCCCCTATCCCCTGGGTCTACCCTGCACACGTGATTTCGGCTTTTTTCATTTGATTGGTGCATGATTGACATAAATCGAGGTGCGCATTCGGCATTTTTCAGTTTTCTTTCGGTCATGTCGACTGAACCTAGACGCAGCCGCTGCCTTCGAAGTCTGTCACCCGAAGAACAACCGAGACGAGTAGGTGTTCGTCGTCGTGCGCGATCACACGATGATGAACCACCGAGATGTAGTCGTCGCCTTCGGGGTCAGATACCCGAAGAAATGTCGCTTCAACAATTGTGTTTTATTTGTCAGAGAGATATTAGCGTTGACTCTGGCGATATGCCAACGTACTCCTTGCTGCGGTGTGTTCATGCATCGACATTGCTACCAGGAGATGGAGAGACGGGTTTGAACCTGCGGCAACTGCTGACGTGTGATCAACAAGGATGAGCCTGAGATTGTGTTGGAAACCGACAAGGAACTCGAGGAAGATGATAATGACGTCACGTTCGTGTTACCGTCAGGTGCGAATGGCTTAGGTAGATTCGAGCAAGAGTTGGAGCGATATCGTAGTGAGGATAGACCTAATCACTGCCATCACGAGGGATCGTATCTGTGGCATGAATTGCTGTATGACTTGGACCCTGACGTTTGGCAACGCTATTATACCTTTCTCAGAAATTTCGTAACTCTGTTTCGGGATCGAGACCTGTACATTCATCGTTGTGTGTGTCTCCCCATAGAACCGACCCGAGAGGTCAGGGCTATTTTGTACCGTCTGTTCATATACAATACTCCTTATGAGACGTATAACTTGATTCGAATTCAAAGGTTCAGACTCTTCTTTAGACGTGCGGAAGGACAAAGGGATATTGTGATTCAACAGCTCTGTCTATTACCTTTTCTGGGTGGTCCATCACTTTACCAGGAGGACGGACTGTGGACCTGACACTGTTTTTTCTTTTTTTATTCGCAGTTGACGATCAACGCAGAATGATTCATGAGGACCTTGGACATTTCAGAGACATTGGAAGACCCTTTGAGACGCACAATTCGTTGACGCGTTCGTGGAATCACTTGCCTTATCCCCTTCCTGTCACGGTGTGGTCCATTACTATCGCGAGTTGGAGGACCTTGTGCGGACCACGGAGGGACAAAGTCCACTGTACATTCACGGCACCATGTTCTTTCCCTTCCATATCATTTCGTACGATCACATACGCATGGAGGTGTACCGCATGTTTTATTTCAACACCCCTTATAGAGTGTACAATTTCACCTCCAGAATTAGGTTTAAGTTGTTATTCGTGTCTTCGTCAACGTTCAGGGACCAAATAAGGATCGAACGACTGTTTGTGAGATTGAGTGTCTCGGATACTCTGTACCACAATGGCATGGCGTGTGAGTCGTGAAGAAAAAAGAGACTCTTTTGAAACAACAAAAGTGTAATTTTCTTTTTAATAATTACAACAACAACAATAAAAAACTTGTTTACAATTTCCAACATTTCTTGTCTTAGGCAGAGTCATAGCTCAGTCCTTTTCTCCAAGGTTCGAAATCTTCCCACCCTTCTTGTAACTTTTCTGCCGCTGTCTTCTTGGCCTTCTTGTACGTCTTTGCCTTGCCTTTGGGACTGTAACCACCGTTGTCGTCTATGTATTTTTCGGAGACACCGATGTCTCTCAAGAAACTTTGCGATTCGGACAAGGCTTTCTTTTTACCTGTCGTGGATGGTTTGGGCGGAACGCGTGGCTTCTTGCTTGTGGATGGTTTTCGAATTTTAAACTCCTTTTTGAGACCTGACGTGGAAGGTGTAGCGGCTTCTTGTTTGATGATCATGGGGGCTCGTGCTGCGGGTTGTTTGTTGACTCCCTTGAGGATCTGTTTCAACAGACTTTCGACGGGTGCATCGGCCATGCCTTCGGGTTCTGCTGTCCCCTGGTACGTGGGGGTGCCGCGTGTACCCGTCCATATACGTTTCACCAGTTTGACTTCTTCGTTTGCCATGGGTTTGGTCATCTTGACGGCCATGCTGGCGGGGATACGACTGTCTCTCAAGATGAGATGTTCTTCGGCGGCCAAATGTCCCGCTTTGTTCAACAAGGCACTCTCGGTAATCTGACCCTTGTAATAATCTTGCAAACGATTGAATTCTTGAATGGGCACCATCATGACTTCGTTCATACCTTCTGCTGACTCAGGGTCGTACCAGGAAACTCGGACAATTCTCTTGAGGCTGTCTCATAACGGTCTTGCCAGTACCGTGTGGATTCGTCTTTCTTTTCCAACTGGAGTTGAAGACTTTGAACGGTTTGCTTGCCTTTACCGCACTCTGCACAACTTGATGCACCCACCGGGCGGTGTGGTATCTCGTTTCGTTTGACAGGTTTGGCAGAAGTCACCGAACTTTAAAGCCATGTACTCTTGATACAGGGTGTGGTATCTCTTGTTCCAGTACTCGGACGAGTCTTTCCATTGGGCTTCGCATCGATTGGCATCTTGCAACAACTGCACGAGTTTAGGAATGGTATTGGACTCTTCTTGGTTTCTTTCTCTGGGTGGGAAATTGGGTATGACGTCGATACCCTCCAACAGGTAACCATCTTCGTCGCGTCCTTTCACCGTACACAACATGCTTTGAAACAACCGTGTAATCCGCTCCAGAACCCCGCTCCGTTTTGGCTCAGGAGATGTTCTCTTCGACACTTGAGGGAGTTTCTACATTTACCCACTTCACGCAAAACCTTTTTATGTCTTTTCAGTTTCCCATAAGTGGTTGCGTCGATGGGGATCCTCTTTTTCAGCGAATTGAAGACCATCTTGCTGATGGCGTTGATCTGATCTCTGTCGGCGTAATGCAACATCTGTTGACGTTTATTTTGATTGGCTTCTTTCAGGACGCTCGTCAAGAAACGACATTGTCGTCGCAACTGCTTCATCGTTCACATCTAACGTCCGGTTGGCTCGTCACGCTCTTTTATTCACAAGTCTTCGAGAACACTCAAAACCGTCTTGGCTATGGTGCCGACCAGTTTACCAAGACCCTTTCCCTTTTGGATCCTCCCTCTTCTGATCCCTCTACGTATTCCCACTCGCCGTCTCCTTTGCCTCCTCACCATGTCGGGTTACGATGACGACACGTACACACTGTCCACCTTAATGACGAATGCAGGTGATCACGTGTCCTTTTTATAGAGGCATGTATCGGTCAGCGTCTTTTGTAATAATGTCCAAGCACACTGAATGCATTGCTTATCATGCTACCAAGACCTTTTCCCCTTTGGATCCTCCTCCTTCTACGTATTCCCACTTGCCGTCTCCTTCGCCTTCTCACCATGTTGGGTTTTCTGATGACAACTCGTACACACTGTCCACCTTAATGACTCACAAAGGTGATCACATATCCATTTCATAGAGGCACGTGAACGAATCGTTTTTCGTAGTCTCGAACGTATCGGTCATACGTGGGAGGTGTCAAATCCGTCACCACGTCGTCCAACATTTGCATCTTGGTCAAAAACCCATCCAATTCCTCGACTCCACCAAGAGCGTAGTTCGTAAGTTCGGTCAGCGTCTTTTCGTAAGTCGTGTAAGCGAATTGGACCATGTCCATCTTGAACGAATACTTCTTGAAATCGTTCCATCCTTTCAGTAAAGTGGCTAAAGCCGTCAATCCTACCACCGTGTACCCATCTTTCCACACAGATCCCAAGACGATACTCGCGGCCACGACCAGTAAGGCCAGTCCGTTGAGAATGGCGTTACACAATTTGTAGTAACCGAACATCTGTCTTCGACACCACCAATACTTGTGGTAGAAAGCATACAAGCCGTCCAAACGTTTCAGGGAATCCCATTCCACCACGGTGGTGAAAGGTTCATCCAATAGACGTACCGACGTGCTCATGACACTTCCTCGACCAGTCCCAAATGTATTCTAACTTTCTTTCGGTACATTCGATCCTTTTAGCTTGTTGCTCGTATTCCCAGATCTCGTCCTTGAACGCGGTTTCTACGGATTGGTTCAGGATATCCTTGACTTGTCTGTAGCTATCGCACTCATCTGCGATACGTTTCATGTCTTCGTGATCCATACTGGTCGCATCCCAGTAACAGCGAGAGCATCGGCATAGATGCAAGAAGTAGGGGAACCAGTTGACTTCGCTCCTCAACATGTTGTTGTTCTCAGTTACGCACACTGGTCAAATTGAAAAGTCACAGTAGAACGTTGTCCGTTCTTACAGGTAGTCGTGATCGTATTACTGGTCGTGATGCCCGCAATGTGACGACCCGCGGCCGTTTGTTGTTGTTGGCGCAAAATCTCTTCCAATTGTTGCTGCATCTGGGCTTGGTCGAGAACACGTGTGCCTCGCCTTCTTCGACCCGATCGGGAAAGACCCGATCTCACTGACGAAGGAGATGTGGAGTCACTGCCACTACCACCACCACCACCTCCACCTCCGCCTCTGCCTCTGCCTCTGCGTCTTCCACCGCTATCACTGGCGCTACTTCTTCTGCGGCTCCCAGCATCACTGGGGGACGTCGGCGTGTTTTGACGTGGGACGCGTCTCGGTCGTTTCCCTCCTCGAGTAGCTCGTGCCAAAGGTGTGCCGTCTGTCACTGTGGGTGAACGTCCTGCCATTCGACGCAACGAATTGGGCGTACCCGAAGCAGCTCTACCGACACCCGCTGTGACGTTGGAGCATGATGACCCCGAGCCAGCGCTACCGACACCCGCCGTGACATTGACGCTGGGCGTGCCCGCACCAGCGGTGCCTACCCCAATGACCGAGGCCCCTTGCAGGGGTGGTGTCGCCAGTGAAGACTGCGGTGAAGGAGTGTTCAGGCTCAGACCCACACCCGCTGCAGGTGGAATAGGAGTACTTGTTCTAACCGGTGACCCCCAAGGCAAATAATCGTTCAGAGCCGAGAAGTTGAAATCGTCACTACCGTAAGAGCTCATCTCTCCTGTTTTCTTGCTATCTTCTCAGCGATTACTCTTTCGTTATGAATCAAATTCTCAAAATCCTCGTCGTTATATGCTTTCACGATGGACCTTACTTGACGATAACTCGAAGAGAGACAGATTTGTTTCACCGTCTTGTAATCCTCTTGAAAGGAATACATGCGCCGTAGCATGGCTATGCAACGTAGAATAAACGTAGGGAACCACTCGGATTCGCTCCTGAACATGACGGTGTCGCAAACTGATGGCATCATACGAATCCTTCGTCTTTTAACACACGGCTGAGGACGCATTGATTGTCCTGACTGGCCAGATGAAGATCCAATAGCATGTAACCATAAGGTCGATCAGTGACCTTTCGAAACGTGTCCAACACCTCCAGCCATTGCGTGAGAAACGATTGCAGTAATAGATTTCGTATCCCCAACTGATCCCTTGGGTTCTTGAAGGCCGCGATGTAATGAGCGTTGCGGGAAATGGTCTTGGCGAATTTTCCGTTAGGGAACAGATCCTGACACAGGTAAATCACTATGAGATCCAACACGCGCTTGTCGTTACCACCCTCGTCCATCAGATCGTCCAGCACCAAAACGCCCCCTCCAGGAAACCATCGGGGTAACTGTTCACTGTCGGGGATGCCTTCGTGAAACTTGACCCCACCCTTCTTGAGCTTTTGGAAACCATCTTGCCACGATCCGTAGCAGTAATGAATACTCTTCGGTGCTTCTTGGAACAAGTCGCCGTTCTCCAAGAGCAGTTTGGTGGTGAACACCGTCTTGCCGCAACCAGACGGACCCGCTATCAACAAACTCGACTGAGTGTGAAATTGAAACGCTTTGCGTCGTTCCATGATCTTGAAATGGTCAAGGGTCTCGAGACGCTCCGTTTTTTATCCAAGTAACTTAGCCAATGGGGTCTTGGCGGCCGGGATGCGTTTCATCAGACTCAAGAGGGTGACCCTACGATTGAAACAGATGGGTTTTTTCTTGGCTCGACTCTCGGCAGGTGCTCTCTGTTGTTTCGCGAATTTCTGCACTTGGAAGTTCCTGGCGTACCACTGTTTTCCCCTCTTGATCTTGGCGATGGCTCTCCTGGCAGCGGCTCTCTTGGGATGCGCTGTCTTGGCAGGCGCCGATCTCTTTTTTCGAGGTTTCTTTGCAAATTTACTCAAATCTCCGAACTTGTCTTCGTACCAATGCCTCTTTCATTCTTCTTTTCCTATCTTCTTTCTCAGAAAGCCTCGGCATGGTGGGCGCTCTCTTGTGTTTCCTTCGAGTCGTCACCGTGGTCGGTAATGCGCCGGTGTTTAGGACACTGTGTTTCGCGTTGTACTCGTCTTGAAGTCTCTGAGGACTGTTGATCAAGGCTCTGTAGAGCTCTTGAAGTTCAGCGTTCATGGCAATTGAATGAGCAAGTGAGTATTTACTTCACCTTTTTATGCACTCGCAAAGTGATGGCGTAAGACCTTATTGCCGTAGCGAAGAACGTGCCAGTACGGGTAACACTTATAATCTCTGCAAGTGTCTGTTTGAAGTCTGGCTCTCGTACGCAGTTGGAACAAGTCGTATCGAAGCCAATGATCTTTTTCCTGGTCCAGTATGAATCGGACTCGACGATAACTGTCGCAATCCAAAATGCGTTCCAGGACCTGTTTACGAGGATGATCCGAGGACAAGTCGAGATACCTGTCTCGACACAGTTCTAGGAATCGAGGGAACCATCTGACCTCACCACGCAACATCTTTTCAAAAAATGAACACTTTTTATTTGAACAGCTTACTTTAACAAATGACGCACTCCTCTGGAGGAACCGCACGTGTCCTGGTGACACGGGGTTTTACAAATCTTGCGCCAAGCCAACTCGTCCACGATCAAACATTTCAACATGTGTCCTACTTTACGATCGTTCTCTACAAACTCGTTTTTCTTGAAACGACTCAAGAACGCGTTCATGTCACGACCTTTGGCTCGGTCGATCAGGAACATCAGGGAGTAGCCGCCGCAACTCTGACTGAAGAGTGACTGTAGACTCTTGCTGTTGTGAATGTGGTACTTGAAATGATGGTCCAACCATGCTTGGATCGGCCCAGCGGTTCCGTACGCGTCCAACGGTAGACCGTAACTGTCCAGGATCTCGCACTTGTCCTTGTCAGCCCACAAAGCGATCCAATGCACGCCAGGTTTATTGTGAGGGTCCGTGTTTACGATGTAAGCAGTCGGTCCTTCTTGAGGCAGTGTCTTGGGAAGCCGATCACAAGGTACCGTGCCGTAAAAAACACAGCGTAGTGACAGATTCGTTCGGGCCAAATGATCCAATTGTAAATTGTTCAAGGCTACTTTCTCCATTTTTTTCTTCTCTCATTGGTACACGTCGTAGATGACGACTCAGTTCTCGTTGATCTCTAGCATGTTCTTGAATTCGCCGTACAACAAGATGGTCAGGTCTTCTCCTGGGTTGGCTCCAAAATCGATCACCAGACGCAGCTCACCTTCTTGCTTGGGGTTCAACACTGGACTGTCGAAACATCCATTGGCTGTGTTGTCAAATACAAACAGGTTGCATCTCTTGCCGTGACCCCAGTCCACTTTTCGGACCACGTTTCCTTTTCCCCTGCACAAAGCTCTGAGGCTTGGAGGAATCTGTAGTAACCTCTCAGATCTTTACTGTCATCATCGTGTTTTAGCTCCAAGGTCTCGTAGGGGTACTCTTCACCTCTCACCAATTGTTTGATGGAGGCCAGATTGAATTTTCCAAAATCGAATGGATTGATGGTAATAGTTCCATTGAAGGCTGTTTGTTTCATCATCACCACCACCAACCGATTAGGCAGCTTATTGTGGAAAGGATTGCTGCACTCAAAATGACGATTGTCATTGGGATGGGAGTAGGTTCGAATTTCACCTCTCACTGTGGGGTAAGTGGCCACTCTTCCACCTTTCATGTTGGTCATGATTTCTCTGTACACCGAGGGAGTCACTGTCACTTGGGCTAGGAACAATCTCACATTCATGTCTGCTTCAGTCAGTCTGATACTATCAGCACCAGCCCATCGGACGGACCACAGAGCTGGGGCATTGAAGTACATGTCGATCTGGATCTGCACGCCAGGTACAAGTAACTTGCTGAGATAAAACACTTCCAGGTAAGGTTTGAACCTCAAAGTCACTCTCTTTCCGGCAAAAAACTGAATTCAACTTTGAACCATGTTCTTGAGATCTTGGGGTAAAGCTTTGTAATCGCCGTGAGTCGGATCCAACTTATTGGCTGTCATTACATCGGCGTCTCCGCGACTGGGTACACTGAGACAATTGTACCAACCCTCTGGTTTCAGGATCGTTTCACCGTCGTCTCGGTCGTGGTTCAACAGAGCCTCGATGTAGGCTTTGTAGTGGTAAGTATCGGTCTGGGGGCTGATGAGAGTACCATTCAATCTCACATTGATCTGTTTGAAGAGGGTGTGGGCCAGATTGTTGGCGAGTCCGATGAGATTCGCTTGTGCTATATTTGCTCCTGCAGGTGTCTTAATGGCCAACTCCACTTCGAAGAAACTCTCGTTCATGTCGATAAAGTCTTGAGGATCGACTTGGAAGGTCAGAGGGTTGATCCCCGTATTGAACGGGTTGATTCTCACAAGACGTCGGGATGACATGCTGAGATCCGTGGGAGGGGTATGGAACATGTCCAGGCGAGGGTTACGAACCCCCGCCGACCTGGCATGAGCCACCAGGTCCGTCATCGTCGTGTACGTCGTCTTTTTTTTCATTGTACGCTTCTCAGTGCGAACTGTACCCAACGATAGTTTGGAAGTTTTGAGCGTGTCTGGAAGATCGAACCGCCTTTATACGTGCATATTCCTCCAGGGATATGTCTCACGCGTCTCGAGTAGATGGGAATCATACTCCAAACAGGTCTTTTCTTTTTCTTTTACTACCCAACATGTGTTGGATCTCTTGCGTCGCTTTACGTTTCCTGGAGCGTATGGCTCCTCGCTTTAACCCGGCGAGTGCTCCTTTCCAATTGGGCTTTCCTCCTTTGCCACCCGAATTTAAACCTTTCAGACCCTCAATGGCCGTCTCCTTCAGAATGTCCTTGAGAATGCCGGGACCTCGTTTCTTGATGCCTTTCCAAACCTGACCGAATATGCCAGACCCCGTTTGGTATCCGTCGGGATGAAACCGTATCAAAGTTCCACCGATCATGATTTCTTAAAGTGTAACGTCACGATCGTATTGCCAGCTCCAAATGTCGTCAGTTCTCCAGTTTCCTCGGCCACTTGTACCTCCATAATGTCCAGCACCTCTTTGTGCACGGGAATATATTGAATGAGTGGGTTCGAAGTACTGAACACCGGCGCCTCTTCGAATCAAGTTGACCTCTCTCAGTAAATCCGTGACTTGATTTCCTACCACACTTCCACCTCCCACATTAGAGTAAACGAGCAAGGAACGCGAAATGCTTCCAATCACACTCTCAAAAGCTTTGTTCAGGTTCAGAAAATGCCAATTGCAAAAGATGCTGAGTCTCAAAAAATCAGAAGTTCTGAGTGGGTTTTTCACGACAAGGAAAAAAACAGCATTTCCATCAGAATCAAATAAGTCTCCATTGCTTCGAATGTCTGGAATGACATCATCGAAAAATTCGATTCGCAAGTTTGGACCAAGCACGTAACTATTTCCATTCATCTTGATCCACCCCATTTTCAAAGCCAGATCGACGTTGAATCGTAATGCAGGTCTATCCGTTCTGGGACGTAAGATGTCTTTGTTATCCGTGACCAGGTCTTCACCTTCCCACTTGAACGCGACGTAGGTTCTTTTACCATCACTCGTGACATATCTTGCGTTTAATCTCGGTCCAGAGTATTTGAAGATGCGTTCCCTTTCGAAGTAGCCGAGAATGGATTTCATGAATTCGACACCGTTCACGTTGCTGAAAACCTCTTTGATGTCATTCATGTTGAATAAAGCTACTCCAAACGAATGCCCATTGGATGTTCCAGGTTCAACGCGTCTCCATGCGGTATAGGCCAAGGTGACTTTATCTTCAGAATCGGTGAAAGAAGGAAGCGTCACATGCGCATCTGGCATGGCGATGCTAAACAACCCCACTTTCCATCCATGTCCCTCCAGGCGTATGGGATTGGGTAGCCTGAGCTTGAAACTGTTGGCCTTGTTCTCCGGAAACTCGTTCTTACTGCTGTGACTGGGTAAAGTGACGAAAAAATCACTCATCCTTTTTTGAAATGCAACGTGATCGTGGTCACACCCGAAGCAAAGTTCACCAGTTGTCTGTCATTCTCAGACACTTGCGTCTCGACAATGTCCAAGACGGCCGAGCACACCGGTAGATATAGGATGCGTCTCGGTTGAAGGTCGACCACCTCCGGATCGTAACGAACTTGTTTCGACAGATCCGTGACTTGATTTCCCGTCACCATACTCTGTCCCACATTCGAATACACGAACAAGGAACGACGATTGTGACCAAATGCTTCTTCGTAACTACGATCCAGGTCCGTGAAAACCCAATTGATAAAACAACTCAAATGTAATGTGTCCAGGTCGATCTTGTAAAATATCTCGTCCCCGTCATTCTGGGCTATGATCAAGTCCGTGGCTGTGGGTACGACTTCCGTGGGAAACTCTTTCCTCAAGTTGGGTCCCAAGACGTAACCGGGTTTTCCGTTATCCAACGTTCCCATCTTGACCCATTTCATCTTCTTGGCCAATTCGATTGTGATGGACATTTTGGGATAGACGCGTTTGCCTCTGATGTCTAAGGTGGTGCACGTTCTCGAGTTGTCGAGGACACATTCTCCATTCTCGGCCCGATGCATGACTGTGTACAGCAATTCAGTGGGATCGTCGGGGTTGCTCTTTTTCTTGTACATGGACACGTCGACATCCGATCGATCTCTCAACCTCCACATGTATCGATCTCGTATCATGTTCAGTAACTTGGTACCGGTCCTTGGCGTGAATTCCAAATCGCCTTCTCTCGTCACCCCAGTGACCTGAGCGTATATGTTTCGAGCTGCATTCACCATCTTGATCCACCAGATTTCAAACAGAAGAGAATCTTTCAAACCCATCTTACGCACCGCAGATGGAAAAGAGAGGTCGCTGATACCCACTTTCCATCCCAACTCTCTCAACTGTAATGGGTTCAGCAAACGGTTCTTGAAACTGTTGGCCCTGTTGTCCGGGAACTCGCTTGTGCTGGCGTTGCTCATCAACTGCACGTAAAAGTCATCGGTAGATTCATTCATCCTTAAAGTGTAATGTCACCGAGGTCATGCCCGATTCAAAGTCCACCAATCTTCCGTCGTTCTCGGCCAATTGCACCTCCACTATATCCAAAACATTGCTGCGCACAGGTTTATATTGAATCTGATTCGGTTCGTACGTCGTCTTGATCAGGTCGTGGGGTACTTCTCTCAAGAGGTCCGTTACTCGATTCCCCGTGATCGTGCTACGACCTACATTCGAATACAGGTACATGGGACTGCGAGGAGGAGGGAGGTCTGGATGGACGATGACTCCACGATAGGCCTTGGCGTATTCCTCGTCCAAGTAACTGAAGCGCCAGTTGCAATAGGGACTGAGCTGTAACGTACTGCTGCTGTTCAAATTCCAAAAGTTATGAGAGTGATTGCTGTCATGGTTGGTCCAGTCTTTCTTAAAATCAGACGGGACGGTGTCATTTGGAAAGATCTTGATCATATTGATGTTCAAGTGAACGGAGTAATACGATTCCTCGTTAATCAAACCCAACGCCTTGACCAGTTTAGGACCAAAATACACTCTGGGATGTTGTCTGTCTCCGGACTCGTTGAGGAACGTGTCGGTGTTGTCCAGAATGAAATCATTCCCCTCCCATCTGAACACGGGGTAGTATTTTTTCCCGTCCGGCGCTCGTAGACTTTCATCTGCACGATCCATATAATGATACATGCGTTCGTGAAAACGATTGATGAGGTATTGCATCAGAGATCTGCCACTCGTCACTTTGTGTCAGTCACGGTTCAGTTCCTTCCCGTAGACGTCAAATGGTACACGGTAACGTCCAGGACGCCACATAACACCATCAGATTGCAAGATGAACGTTTCAATAGTCCACTCAATACCGAACACATAATCGCCATCGTCAAAGTCGTGCGTTTGAGGGACTGGTACTTGATGCGGTCGTGACGGGGGGATCGGGTAAGAAACGCTCGCCAATCCCACCTTCCATTCCTTGTCAGAGTCAAACATGAGCGGGTAAGGCAGATGATTCTTGAAACTGTTGGCCCTGTTGTCCGGGAACTCGCTCGTACTGGCATTGCTCAACAACTACACGTAAAAGTCTTTCATTTTTTCGTATTTTTCACGAGCACGTCTTTTTTATCCACTCAACTGTCATACTTGACTGGCCAACCTTTCCAATGCACCAATACTTTATCCCCTTTTCGTTTGACGATCTTGTCGATGCGGAACAGATTGTCGTCTTCCATGGTCACCTTTTGCAAATCTTGCGTGTAAAACGTGCCTTCGACCGTCGTGCCATCCCATTCCTCAACCTTATACGTGGGAACCTTAGCCGGACGCACCCCGCGTATCAGAAACACCTCTTCGGTCCAACCTGGTAAATACCCTTTCTTGAACTGTCGGAACTTCTTGTTCAGTCTCACATGATCCCCGACTTTCAGTGGAGGTTTTCTCGATTTTTTTCCCTTTTCCTTTTTACCATAAAGAGTCTCCCACACGTCCTCGCTATTGGCTAAAGTCACTTGATCGGGAGCCATCTTGATACTGTGATGATACGATCGATTGTACCCTTTGACCAAAGCTTGTAACACGGGCACAAACTTCAACGTATTCTGCACAGTGAAGTACCGGTACAAATGTTCTTTCAGTGTCCGATTGAACCGTTCCACGACACTGGATTTCATATCCCCACGGGTCGAAAAGTGATGAATGCCTTTCTGCTTGTTGTAGAATTCCTTCCCGTCGTCTGTCTGAAGATTAATGGGTTTTCTACCTACTTTCAAGATCTTAGCCATGGCTTCCATCACCGCTTTACCCGTCTTGCTCTTCAAGGGTTGGACCCAGGCGTGCTTGGAAAACAAGTCCACCACTGTCAAGAGATAACGATACCCTCGATTGTACCTTGAAATATTGATCACCTCCATCAAGTCGGCCGTCCACTGCTTGTCGATTCCGAATACCACGACTGGTACCGTGGGAAACCGACGACGTCTGGGTTTATGCAACGAGTACCCCAAATCCCACTGCAAGACCTCGCGAGTACGTCGTACCGAGATCTTATTGGCCTTGGCGAATCGCATCAGACCACCCAGACTACCGGGTCTGGAAGGATCCCTATACCGTTCCAGTAATGTCCCGGTCGAAAGCGTTTTCTTCTTTTGACTTTTACTTTTCTTCATAATCGCCAAAGTGTGTAAACGCACCCTCTCCACAACTTGAAACGTTGCTCACATACCTCGAGATACTTCTTAAATGAATTGGGTTGCTGTTTCAACCACAAGATATAAGCGACAAAACGCATCACGTTGGGTTCGACGTCGGTATAGTCAAACACCTCCAAGGGCAAATCACTAAAATTGTAGGGGATGGGTTCACCTTCACCGTATTGATCATAGACCCTAGCGCACTTGGAACACAAGGCAATCCAACTCCATCGATCAGCCATGGTCGCACACACTCTCGAGATCAACCAACTCAATGCTTGAGACATATTAATCAACCCAATTTTTTATTTCAACTTTCTTATATGTGCAAAAACGTTGTGCCTGATTGGTTCTTACGGAAAAACAACTCTGATTGGCTATTGAAAAAGAAGGCGAAAGACTACCAATTAGTATTACACATCTCGTCGTCATCGGACGATGAAAAGTAATCAACATGTTCCGTGTTCTTACAATCTTGGCTATACTCCTCATCATAGTCTTCATCAAAGGTATCCATGGCATAATATTTACAATTTTTCCAACATTCCCCTTTACCGGGTCTCCACTTCAGGGCTTCCTCCTCGTCCCCCTTCACATAAAATGCCTGTCGCTTACTCTCCTTACACTCACCACATAGGTCATCCTGATCAGCTTCAATGGCACGAAAGAAAAACCGATCCTTCCACAGATCACGCTGACGCATGATATCATTGATCAACTCTTCCAACTTCAGACACGTTTCCTTGTGATCTCCCTTGTTAAAAGTCAGTAACGACTTCACCCCGGGACTCTCGTCTGCCTCCAACACCCATCGTGATATGTCACGAGCGAACCGCAAGGGTTCAAACAGATCACGGATAGCTTCACTCATCGTGTACGTGATGTTATTGGTGGCAATCAAACAGGAACGCTCTGCGTCCAGGGTGGGATCCCGACAATGAATAAATCTGAAATGGTTGGTACAACTTCTATACAGCACGCGACACCACTCACCACAGAACAAATACACCTTGTCATTCTTCTTCATTAACTCCAAAATCGTACCGCCCCAGTCAGGACGACGTCTCATCAAGAGCTCAAAAGACCACGTACAGTCAGGTAATTTCCCTAACGGTTCGAAGAGATTGTCAAAAATGTACATGTCCACTTTTGCATTCGGAATGGCATCGAGATCTCTTAAAGTGTATACCTTCTCATCTGCAGTCTGATTCACTAGTTCCCGAATCTGGTTAGAGTTGCTGTAGTAAGTCATCTTGACCACTCTCTGACTGACTCGTTAAACCTCTTTCCTTTTCGATCCGCTCGCTTCATGACCTCCAAACCCGACAAATGAGGATAGCACTGTCAGTCGCCCCAGTCAATCAAGTGCCTCTGAAGCCTATAGTACAAAGGGGATACAAGATGTAACTCCAAGTCAAATATCTTCACGTGTAACGGTCTTTCGCCTTCTTTGACTCTAGCCAAAATCTTAGAAGCTCGATTCAACTCTTGTCTCAGATCTTCAATAATCTTTTCCACAGCTCTCTCATCCAAAATCCTATGAGTCATCACCGCACCACGAGCAAGTCGAGAATGATTCACTGCGTCAAACGTGCTCCTTTTATACCTGCGCCATGGCTCCACTTTCACTCAGTACACGTACTTTCACTGATCACGCGCCATTTTTCACTCCACCAATCAGAATGAAGACCATCACATGATCCCATCACACCACACGTCCACGATTGGTCGTAAAAACCGTCTATAAAGTCGAACCACGCATTCCATCACGAGTCATTTCGCAGGCGCCATGGATTCACACGTCGAACCCGAGAAGAAAAAAAGAAAATCGTCCAAAAAGGAGGCACGTAAGAAACTGAAACTGGTCCTACCCAAGAGAGTGGAAGAAGGAGGAGGTAAACTACAATCCACCTTAGATAGATGGTTATTCAAAAAACCTCGTTCCAGACTACGTTTCAAAGAACGTGTACTACTCAAAGAGATCACACCGGACTCTGTCAGTTGGACCACCGTACCTCTCAAAGGCTTCTCGCAACCATGGAGCGTCTTTTCAATCAAACATCAAGAAGTCAAAAGTGAAATGAAAAGTAACCACTACAGGCGAAGGCAAAGACTGACCCCAAAAAACGTTCGAAAAACCACACACATCCTAGAAACCATGCTACGAGAAAACACCTTATTGGGATACTAACTCAATCTCTATCTTCTTCATAGACTCAAAGCTACCTGCCATTCAAGGCAGATGCCTGACAGTGCTAGAAGAATCACCTCCTCCAATCGTCATTCAATCCATGTCACGGATAGGACTCGAGAAATTCGAGAAAGACAACCTCGTAGAATTACCACCTGAAGTGGACGACAAAGGAGAATTCACTGAAGTACAAGTGTTGGAGGAATTCGACCCCGATCAGTTCCTGAACCAACTGAAAACACAAGATCACACCTGCGGCGTTTTATGGTACCCATGAAATTTGGGAGTGTGCAAACCCCCGACAGTAGTACCTGGGAGTATTACCGATGCCCCTCTTCCAGATTCTTCACCAAGTGTTATGTGACCTGTGGTGCCAGCGAAGTGAGCGCCTACCTGAAACGTGTCGACGAACAGACCCACCCATGCTACAGGAACATCGACCCAGCTCATTTCTGATGTCTATGCAACAAGTCCCTGGTCTTAGCCACCTCCCACTCCAAGGCCAACCCAGACAGGCTCTATCTCAAGTGCCCCAAGCGCACCTGCAAGATCTTTCAATGGATCAACGAACCCCCACGAGGGGTCGCCGAAGCTAAACTGATTAACGGACAGAACCCAAACTAAGAAAGGCAGGGTAGCGCAGTGGAAGCGCGTTGGGCTCATAACCCAGAGGTCCGAGGATCGAAACCTCGCCCCGCCCATTTTTTCCAAAAAAACACAGACACAGTTTTAAAAAAAAACACTCCGTTATTTTCATATTTTTTACACGTTGGGTAGTTTATCTTCAGCATCGATCATCGATCGCATTGTTCTTTGAGTACATTGGTCGAAAATGCTATAATAAAAATTGATTACATTGATATAGCGCTTCACTGTGTTCTTTTGTCTACGAGTCCAGTGGGTCTGAAATGGTTCAAATTGGTAACACAACATAAGTCTGTGAAAAGTGATCCTGTCCACGGGCGGCTTCACTTTCACGTCCCACACAATGTTCCTTCGAATAGCCAGGATCGCGTTAAACAAGGTTCTACTGAACACTTTCTCTATGATCCGGTACCGGCGCTGACTTCTGGTCCAGTTCTCGCGCTGCTCGTCCATAAAGAAGAGGATCTGGTGCAACATCAACTCGAGCTGGCTCGAATCCTTGAACCGTGTGAGCCAACGGCAGCCCATCAACAAATCCCAGATTGGGAAGTCCATTTCCTCATAAAATCGAACTCAGTCCTCATCCATTCGATCAATCGTCTCCTCGTAGGTAGTCTCAGGCTTTCTCGGCACATGGTTTTGCAGACCAATCTCTATAAGGGCCATGGTAGCGCTCGATACAAGTCAAAAACTCAGAGTGAAGAGCGGACGACACTGATTCGCTTTATGCAGATCCGTCCAGCCAATCACAGATCAAGCTGAAATCACATGTTCCTACAGACCCAGGGGATAGGGGGTATCCCCCTACCACGCCCACTCACGGTCGTAGACTGGACCCAGTTGTACCGGGTGTATAAAACAAGCGGCCCGAACCGTTCACCTTCACTCTGAGTTTTCAGTGAAAAAACTTGTATGAGCGCCTATTATAGAAGACTGGATAGTATCGTTGCTGTGGCTGACCAAACCAAGTGAGTATGGAAGTGTTAGAGCGATGTAATTCTGAGTTGACTACCTTGGGAAAGCGAGTGCGAGAATGGATGAAGGATGAAGAGACCCCTTTGTACAGGGACCTAGAACAACTTTTAGGTTTCATCGGGGTGGCCCTGGACGAAATAGACTTATTATTCCTAGAAGAGATGATGGGGGTCGCTGACGAGGATGACATTAATGATTTAGTGATTCATGTAGACTAGGCCCACAACGCCTACCAACAATTATCATGAAATTTTTTCAGACATGGAACCTGACTGTTGTTATTTATGCAAACAAACAAGACCGTGCTGTCGCCAACCGATCTTAGAGTTGGGTAAAAATGGGAACCACACCAAATTCGTCCACGCAATCCAGGGACCACTGAGAGAAGCCTGGGGACTAGGGTGTGTCTGGACCACCTGTTGCGGGGCCATCTATGGCATGTACCACAATAAGGAGACTTTCCGTTACGAACCCGTCTTCCTGGGAAACCATTATGAAGAAGCCCTGTCACATGTCAATCATGTAAAATCGTTTCTATGATGAAAAAAGGGCGCCGGTCAACAGGATCGTGCAAATGTCCCATCCTGTAATAACAAGTGAAATGTCCAATAAAAAAGTTGTTTTTGTTCTATTTTTTCAGACTCAATGTCATTTCCTAGCCCAAAATGTCCATGGTGTAAGGAAGGATACACCCCCAATCACAGTATCAACGCCTACTTCCTGACCACGTGTTGCAACCAATTCTATCATGGAACCTGCAGAGCCCTCCACAATTGGTGGTTGCACCCTACCCAAAGACTCTGCCCTCATTGTAAAACCGTGAATTTCGGAGAACCTCACCATGACATCCCCCAAACCAAGTCCTAAAGAGGTAAGCGCTTCGATGGTCTAATGGTTAAGACGTTGAGTTGTGGCCTCAAAGACCCAGGTTTGATTCCTGGTTGGGGCATTAAAAAATTTTTTCTTTTTTCCATAGAGACCCCTGGCCTGTAAAATCTATTTGGACGAACCCCACCCCGACGAAGACGTCATGCTCCTCTTCCTCACCCAACATTTTCCCTACCCATGGTACATGAGAAGAGACCTCTCCGATGTCTGGCCCTTCGGACGCGTTTTCGAATCCTCCTCAGGCTTTCACGGAGAATTTC
>Ga0126338_10000455_pt1 | contig 22009 bp, 22 predicted proteins | sample OrbCmetagenome_2_FD_92529 | JGI IMG/M metagenome (GOLD analysis project Ga0126338, IMG submission 92529) | Coral microbial communities from Petempiche,Puerto Morelos, Mexico - Orbicella C C metagenome | ecosystem: Host-associated > Invertebrates > Cnidaria > Coral | place: Petempiche,Puerto... | reverse complement strand
CTGGTAGCCGATCTCTTTCCTCCCCATTTACAACTCTCATGATCCTATTGTAGATCTCGTTTTCCTCATCTGTGAGTCCTTCTGTGACCCTACTCATGCTTTGCTGACTTGCACCTACATCCGCCTCATTATACGTGTTTCCCTTGCATGCCGATTGAGTCTCATTGTCTGTTTCTGTTACCAATTCACTGGTCAGATGAGTAGATCCACTTCCTTCATCACAGACTACTCCTCTACTATCCACTTCTCTCAGTTCCTCGATCTCCATATCAGACAACCAACCATTTACTTTAATACCTCTTGCTTTTACGGCTTCTGTATTCTATGCAGTTCGTCCAGAGTGAGCATTTCTTCATTAATGGTGTTGTATACAAGTCAGCATCATCGATAGAGTAAATATGCTCTAAAATTTGATTGATGGATAGACAAATTAGCATCCAAGAGACTGTGTAGATCTACTTTTCACGAGAGAAATTTACTGTCCAATCATGTCAAACACGAGCCATGTCAAACAGGCATAGTGGCTGGTGATGTATGTATAATCTTGTTTTTGTTCCAGAGATGAGATACATAAACAACTGGAATCAAAACTTGAAATCGATATTCATTGTACCTGTCAACAATCATTTTGAATATTTCTGCATTGCTAGTGAAATGAACACAAACAGTTGCCAAGATAGGAATAGAATATGGTGATTTCTGTTTCCAAGAAACACACATGAATAATGATAGTTCTGGATCAAGTCGATTCGTTCTTATTTTCAAAAAACAAAACCAGAACAAACTGCTAGAGTCCAGAACTATCATTATTCATGTGTGTTAACTGCTCGCAACTGTTGATCTAGAAAAAAATCCCAGTTGAATAAGCTGGCTGCCTTAGCATAAAGCGACCATGACGTGTCAAGGTTTTCTTCTGATGTGATAGAGATGTTTTACGGCCCTATCTCACATGAAGAGAATGTAAGGCTTCAGCCCCTTATAAGGGCCAGCGGGGATTTTGATTTTCAGTTGGTAAGAACCAACTTCAATGAATGGCTTCATGTATGGAAAATGGCAGTTCCAGAAGCCTATAAATTCAAAGCAGACCTTCTGAAATTCGCACAAAAAACGAGAGAAAGAGTCGAAAAAGTGATAGAGAATGAAATTAAAACCCTAAAAAGTATCAAAATGCAGTTCGGGCTCAATGTTAAGTTTTTGATAACAAGAGATTGTGTAAACCAAGAAATTGAACATTATTTCAAACAGAGAGACTCCTCGGTTTTCAACAGAAACAACGCAGCAACAGTAAATAGCGTATTTTGCCAATTCATTGATGAAGCCAAAGGTGAAATAGAAGCCTGGTCTCAAAGAAGCTCAGGCTGGGTGGTAAAAGCCGTTGTGGAAACGTTCATCAATGTCGCCCAATACCAACCATTTCATGGAGGCAGCTACATACCGCCACCCAAAAAGCTAGAAAACAAAAAAGCGATTATCAACGTTAAAAACCGAGACAACCAGTGCTTGAGATGGCCCCTGCGTGTGGCGTTATTTCCACCAAGAGATGGTATGAACGTGTCAAGGCCGTCAAGATATCCCACAGAAGACGGGTTGAATTTTACAGGAATAAACTTCCCAATGCCCATATCAGAGATCAAAAACCTAGAATAGCAAAATCCGCACCTGGCCATAAACGTGTTTGGCTGGGAAAAAGACAGCGTGATTGTGCATAGGCTCAGTGAAAAAGAGGGAAGCCTCCCGAGAATCAACTTGATGCTTATACAGGACAAAGAAAAATCGCACCATACCTTCACGAGAAGGCTGAGCACGCTGCTGCACGGCCAAAGCAAGCATGTCGGCGTAAAACATTTCTGCAAATGCTGTATGCACGGCTACACGACGGCAGAGCTGCTGGAAAGGCACAAACCTGAATGCATGGGGCAGCTGAAAAGGCCAACGAGGACAGAGCTGCCCAAAGTGGGTGAAAACAAGGTAAAGTTCAAGATCCACAACAAGCAGATGACAGCGCCGTTCGTGGTGTACGCTGACTTCAAATCGTTGATAAGGAAGATCCACAACTGTTCAAAAAAAGGTCAGGCAACGATCAAAACAGGTCCACGAGCCCCGCGGTTTTTCATACATAATTGTGAAAAGCAACGGCCAGACGCATGGTCCGTATGTGTACCGTGGGAGAGATGCGGTGTACAGCTTTTTGGCAAGTCTTCAGTACCATGAAAAGCTGACGAGGGCCAAGCTGGCTGACAAAAAGCCGATCGTTATGACGCCAGAGGACTGGCGTAAATTCAAAAGCGTGACCGAATGCCACAACTGCAATGAAAGCCTGGTAAAGACAGTGTTTAGAGACTCAATAAATGTGTTCAACCCGAACTCCGGCAAGTACCACAGCCAAAGCCACAAAAGGTGCTATTGCCAGGTCATGAAGGGGTTCGTGGGGCCTTTGAGAGAGAGAAAGCCTAAAGGCTCCAATAGCAAAGACTGCATATTTTGCAAAAAGCCTCTGTTAGTGAAAAACTACAAAGATGTTGAGAAAGACCTCTGCCACATCACAGGAAAATATTGGGGGGCTGCCCACAATGCTTGCAACCTGAAGCTCCGCATAAAACCTAAAATGGTGGCGATACCGGTGGTCTCCCACAACCTGAAGGGCTACGATGGACACCTGCTGATGCAGGCCACAGCGTGGGTGCAGGGAGAGATAAGCAGCATTCCGAACAACCCAGAGAAATACATCTCCTTTTCGCTTGGAAACCTGAGGTTCGTAGACAGCCTGAATTTCATGATGAGCAGCTTAGACGTGCTGGTAAATGGCAGCACACCAGAAGACATGAAAATAACAAAAAATTGGGAAGACAGTGAGAAGAGAAAGCTGCTCCTGAAGAAAGGGATTTACCTGTACGAGTACATGGACAGCTTTGAAAGGTCCACCAAGACAGAACTCCCGCCCAAAGAAGAGTTCTCCTCAAAGTTGGCCGGGAAAGGGATAACCGACGACGAGTACACCCACACAAAAAAAGACTGGGCTAAGTTTGGATGCAAAACTCTTGGCGACTATCACAATCTGTACATGAAAACCAACGTCATGCTACTAGCAGACGTATTTGAAAACTTCCAAAAAGTCTGCATGGGAAAGTACAGGCTAGACCCAGCTCATTATTACACAGCCCCTGGTCTGAGCTGGGATGCACTGCTGAAAAAGACCGGGGTCGAGCTGGAGCTTTTGACAGACCTGGACCTCTTCATTGAAAAAGGCATGCGGAGCGGCATCTCCATGGGAAGCAAGCAGTATGCAACGGCCAACAACCCACGGGCCACCAACTACGACCCAACCAAGCTGAACAAATTAATCATGTACTTGGACGCGAACAATCTGTACGGCTGGGCCATGAGCCTGCCGCTGCCCAAAGGAGGCTTCAAGTGGAAGAGAGTGATGCCCACTGAAGAGCAAATCATGAAGCTGAAAGAAAACTCTCGGATAGGATGAATCTTAGAGGTGGATTTGGAGTACCTGGAGGAGCTCCACGAATCCCACAACAGCTACCCGCTCGTGCCATACAACCGTATGAAAGCCCGATATGGGCAAAAGTGCGAGCTGATCTACAGACACTGACAGCCTGCTCGTGGAGATCGAGATGGACGACGTCTACAGAGACATGGAGGAAGACCTTGACTTGTATGATACTAACAATTATCCCAAAGAGCACCCGCTCTACAGCAGCAAAAACAAAAAGGTCTTGAGTAAAATGAAAGACCAGTGTGCGGGAAGGGTGATTGATGAAGTGGTGGCTATAAGACCGAAAATGTATTTGATAATAGAAGAAAAAAAAATAACATCAAGAAGGCAAAAGGTGTGAAAAAATGTGGTAGAAAAGAGATCCAGCATGAGCAATACAAAGAGGCATTGTTCGAGAAAAAGTAGTTCTGGCATGGGATGAACATCTTGCGAAGCGAGGGCCATGAGATCTACGCCATGCACGTGGACAAGGTCTTGCTGTCGCCAGGCTGATACAAATATCTCACATTCATGAGTGGGGGAGCTTTTTTTCTTTCAAGCGAACAGGTCTGGAATACTTTGTAGAGGGTTTAGAGGTGACAGATTTTCCTTTGATTGCAACAGGTTTTTTACTGATAAGACTAGTGACTTCTCTGTTAAGAGCGGCAACGACGTTGGGAGCCTTTTAAGCCAGGCAGTTGACCACTGGCCCGAAGGCAAATGCATTTCTACGGCATACTGATGCCCAAACAAGTGCTCGGTGAGCGTGCGGTTGAACTGCTCCATGATAGCCTGGTCTCTGAATTTCAGGGCGCCCGCGACGAATAGCTGTTTTGTGGTTTTCCATTTCTTTTGTCACATTTCCCATGAACTCGCGCCCAGGGTCGACCTGCAGCAGCTGAGGCGACGTCAAAGGGCTGTGTAAATCGACTGAAAAGCTTTCGCAGCCTCTGCAGAGTCTTTGGAGGTCAGTGGCTCAGCCTCTTTGAAACGGCTGGCGACGTTGACAACAGTCAGTGCATATTTGTATATTTTGCGCCCACGAGGGAGCTTGTTGTGAGGCAGAAAAAGAAGGTTCGCTTGGTGGACTGCGTTAGGCGCCGATACGTCGAATTTGGGACGAGGAATGTAGTGCGGCACGGGGAGATAGATCTACCAGAGAGCCTGTTTGATGAGCCATTGCTTGGCGGTTTCTTCAGGGGTTTTTACGGCGTCCGCTAATTTTTTGATGGCAGCGATCCCTCTCCAGTAGCCCTGAGGGCTGTAGTAGACTTAAGCAAGCTTAGCGTCCACTTATTTATTACACCTTCACGTTTAAAGAAAACGGAAAGCCACATAGGGAAGAGCGAGTGTGCAGCCACCCACAAAAAGAAACTCACCTTGTTTTTGCTGCTCACTGGGCTGATAAAAGTCAGCGAACCGAGGCTCTTTGGGCGGGGTGATTTGTTTGTCTGGGTGTGTCTGGTTATAGAGTTTGAATGCATAATCAGTGTTCGTGAATTTTTGCTTCGTCTGTTCTTTGATTTCTCTGTTGGTTTGAATCCAATCCAGAAGCTTGGTGCAGTCGTGCATGTATTTGGCCATAGCGGCTTGATAAGCTTCAAGGGCATTATTGTGTCACGTTTTCTCTGCCAACACGGCCTTCCCGCTGTCACCAGACGGATATCTGGCAAGATAGTTGTAGCCGGAAAAAGCATCGTATGGAGGAGGCAGAGGGACTTTGTCTGGCCTCAAAATCAGAGTCCTCGTTAAGATTCCTCCAAATAAAATCTACAGCATCATAGAAATGTTTAGTTATCCTGTGTAGAAAATACAATAACCCAACGCTTGAGAGGGCTTTGAGGTGAAAATAAGAATGTGCCATTGGTATTATGACAATATTATTTTTCTAAATCGCAGTTGGAAGAATTTTTTTGTCTTTAAGGTAATCTTTGAGTGTTTTTTGTGTCTTCCTTGGGCATCTCGTCAGTTGAAGGCTGGTTTTTGCTTTCACTGAAAGGAGGAACGAGGCCAGCAGCCACAACCTGTGGGCTCAATTTCCAGCATCTGGGTGACTTCTTCTAAAGCTTTGACTTCATCAGCATCCATTTGCTTTTCTTTTTTCTTTTTTAATTCGAAAATTTAATCTCATAAGGGTGGCGAAGAGAGAACACCAGGTGGGAGAACTTGCACTCTTTCAACCTTGCAATCAGCTGCTTGAAGTCATCTTGCAAAAGCTCACCCAAGTAATCTTCAAAAATCACCTTCATGGTTTTAGCCGAAGGGGTGTAAAATAGCACGCTGGCCACCACATTTTCATGGAATGGCTTTGCGATGCTGGAGAGCTGCTGGGTCAGCACCCACATGCTGATTTGAACATGGCAGGCAGAAAAGCCAAGTTTTACAAGCTTGCCTGTGCACCCTTTCATGTCTTTGGAGGCCGCGCAGTCATCAAGGATTATCAGCGTGTTGGCACCTTCGAAATACATACTTATCACTTTCAACCAAAATTCAACCCTGTGCTGCTTGCAGATGATCACGAACAGCCGCGGATCTCTTTCAGCGAAGCAGAGAAACGTCTTGTTATGAGAGGATTAGCGCAACGTAATCGAATTTGCCACAAAAAGGGCCGTAGAGCTGGTTCATGAGGAACTGCGGTTTGCCTGAGTTGGTCAGCCCCACAATGAGCGCATTGAAGGAGATGTTGCCAGGGTCCATTTTATTTGAAGTTCACATTTCTGTTCAATCAATACTGCACAGATTCTAGCTGTCTTCCAAGGATCATTAACTGGGCGTTGGAGATCACGAAAATATGGCAATTCATGTCGCCCGAGCTGGTGATCTTCCGCTCGATTTCCAGCTGGATGCTGTCGGTGGTGTTCACAAACTGCGTGCCGCTGCCATGCATTGTTTGGTCGGCCATGGAGCGCAGGTCGATCAGCAGCCCGAACCAGTTGCCAGTGTAGAACTTTTGCAGCGTCGTGTTTGGTTTTGCTTTTTTCTTTCACAAAGAAGCAGCTGGCCTCTTTCCACATGTCCTGGCTTTCCATGCCTTCGTTGTACAGCATTTTCGGCGAGCCATTGATGGTGAAAACGACGTCGTTGTACAGGGCCTGGGGGTAGAAAATGCTGTGGTTGGTCAAGATCTCATGGTCTAGCTTGATTCGGTACTTGCTTCTGAATATCTCGTTGAGCTTGGTTTCAGCGACGTCGCTTGCCTTGTCCCAAACTTTCAAGCGCATCTTGTTCAATTTTTCGCTCTGTATCCCTTCCGGCACCATGTTGTTGCACCATTTGACTGGGACGAACAGGTCTTCCAACGTTTTGTAGATATCGTACCCCACTGTGTCTTACAGGGTGGTGCCCTCAAACTTCACGACCAGCTTGTCAATGAGCGCCCGCATAACGTTCTGAACGAGGAAGTTGTTGGCGTGCCCGCCCACCAGGTCAGTGTCAAAGCACAACAGCAGTGAGCCGGGCACCATCCCTCATTTTCGTTCAGCTTGGGCACCGAAACATACAGGGTGTCACCGGGGATGGCTTCGGTGCGTCTGAAGGTGATGCGTTTGACGGCGCATGGCGCCTTCATGGCACCCAAAGATTTCGCCATGTGTATTGGAAGCAGCATGTCTGGTATGTCACCCGGTTTTTTGTCATCATCAGTATACATTCCACTTCGTATAACCAGCTGAGATAATTTTCTAATATAAAAAAGAACATTGAAATATATTGTGATGGCGACAGGCGGCTCTGAAAATCCTGCTTATGAACCTGATGACTACCGGTTGGAGGACGACGATGATGAAACGGGTGGCGGCAGCAGCGACAAAACAAATCCTTTTATTCCAGGCTTATCCTCTACGCCATTCACTAATGGTGCAGAAAAAATTTCAATGCAAACAATGCAGCATGAAAAAAGCGGGCTGCTAGAAGTTTCTTATGATGAAACCATGCCCTTGTTGGCGGCCAACACAGAAGAAAGGCTGAAAGCTTTGAGAAACCAGAACACAGGCTGCTGGATATGTCCAAAATCGAGCTTCAGAACAACATTTTAAGCAAAGAAGACAAATAAAAAGAAATCCAAAAAGTCAAAGATTTGATCACAGCCCAGTACCTCCGCACCAATGTCGATAAGTTGAAGATCACATTTTCCACGAAAAAGTTGAATCTGATCATGTCGGAGGGCCCGATGTTCGGAGAGAACAAAATAGCTTTAGATGACGGCAGCGGTTTACAAAAAAGTTTCTTAAACATGTCTTACGTTAAAAAAGCCCCTGGCCCTCCTGCACAAGAAATTATAGATCAAGAAAATGAGAGCTTAAGAAGGGACCGCCAAAATTTGATTGAGGCTAAAAAACAATTAAAACAGGCAGAGACCCTCATTACAGAAAAAAGAAAAAAAAAGAAAAAGAGATGCAAGAGGTTAGAAAGAAAATAGACAGAACTCAAGCACAGATTGATGCCATTCAGGATGAACATGGCACCAATATTGAAATGCAATCAGAAATTGACAGGCTAAAGACAGTGAAAAACAATTATCAAAACACTTATGAAAAACTAAAAACAGACGTGGCTGAGCTTGAAAAACAAGTAAAAACAAAGAAAAAGCCCAAGCAGTCGTCGACAGATTCAGCGAAAAAGTTGCAGCGAAAGAAAGAGACAGAAATGTCTTGGAAGAAAGGTTGAACAGCAGCAAGACTTTGGACGATTTAAAAGAGCACAAAAGCGAGCTGCAGCGTCAAAATGAAGAAGACCTGGTGATAATCCAAGATGAGAATGCGTTTCCCTCTGGCAGAGAAGCGGCAAAAACTCGGTTTGCAGAAAGAAACAAAGAGCAGGTGCGCATTCGAACTCAAATTGAAGAACGAGAAAGAGCGCGGCCTCTGGGTGAAAGAGTCAGAGAAATTTTCAAAAAATATGGCGTGATGGTGATGGCTGTCCTCTTGGCTGCTGGAGTCACGATCGGGGCTGTCGTTGGTTCAGTTACTAATACTTTGAAAGCCACTGGCAAAGCTTTAGGAGCCGGCCTCAAAGAAATAAGCTCAAAACTTGGGTCTATGCTCCCCGGGCTGATTGGCCAGGTCGCAAGCTTTCTTTTCAAAACTGCGGGGCAGGTGGTCTGCTATCTCGCCGAGCATACCTGGCTGCTGATCCTTGCTGCAGTGGCCTTTTTGTTTGAAAAATATATTAAAAAGCACCGTTAATGCGCTGCCATAAGTAGCAACGCCGCAAGCCCTACCACACCTATGATGACAGCTGTTTTGTTGATTTCATGTTGGCTAGTTTCATTAGCTTTACTAGTCAGGTTGGCTGTTGGCTTTCCTGTTTGTGCGGCCATGGCTGCTTTGTGGATCGGGATAGATGGGTGGCTGTTGGGCAGGTTGATTTTTTGATGGGCTGTCTGCCATGGTTTTGAGTGCTGCTTTTTTTGTCTCCGGGTTCACCTTGTTTATACCCAGCTTCATTCCAGCAACAGCCTGTTTCAGCTTATTGTTGTAACCCACCATGCTTTCGGTGTTGATGATCATTCTAGCAGGCATCAGCCACGCGCCTGGGCAGACCGCCAGGTTGAGCCTTACCTTAGCTTCATCTGCCACCAGCTGTTACCTTTGCACGCTCTGGGCCAGGTAGGGCGGTCTGATCGCATCTTCCATCAGCACCAGAAACTCGCTCTGTACTTCTTTTGCCTGGCCACCTTGGCCAAGAATACTGCTGCACACATTTACCTGCGCGCCCAAGATGCAGTACACGAACGCTTCGATTGACTGGTTTATGCGCGCCAGACCTGCCTGCGTCAGCCCTGGTGCTTTGTTTGGTGCAAACTAGTCGTACTGGGGCACATTCCCCGGCTCGTTGTAATAAATCAGGTTTCCTTTGATGGTTTTCCCGCCTTCATCACTGAATTTATTGTAGCCTGGGTACGGGTTTTTTGTTTTCATTGGGCAGCCTGACACATAAAAGTATATGCTTCCCAGCCTGTGGTTGGCCCCGTCTGTGAAGCAGAAATCACTGGATGAATCTATGCCGAACTCATTGCAGATCCTTTTGTATGAAGCCACATCATAATGGTTGTTAGATTTGTTGAATGTTGGGTCGCCTGGCAAAGCACTCCTGCTCTGAATACGACCAAGCTGGTACAAAATACGTCTTACCATGAAATACATGTGGAATTTATAAAAAGCCCTTATTTGCGGTGGCATTGCCAGGCCACTGTCAAAGATTTCTCATGAAATTCCGCAGTCCTGTGTCGCACAAGCACAGCAAAGTTGAGCTCCTGTGGCCAATATTGCATGCGAGGGCCGCCCAGCCACTGCTTTGATTCGGCTGCCATGTTGTGTTTGGTTGAAAGATCTCTCTGAATTTTGTCACAAAGAAGGTTTCTTGTGTCACGTATATGTTAATGGGTTGGTTGAAAATTTGTTTCAGTCTTGCAGGTCTTTCTGCAAAATTTACAGCGGGGATGGCCAGCGCTTTTTTTGGTTTCATTGGCGACAATTGATAAGGGAAGCCCTCCACTTCTGCCAAACCAAGAGGAGATTTCATTTTTTGACTCCAGGAGTGCCTGTTTGAACCAAACACACTTTGTAGAGAGCCTGGCCCTTCTTTGAAAAATATTAAATATTTTTCAAAGAAGGGCCAGAAATTTTCTGCCGTTATTTTGTGCTGTTCATCAATTTTGATTTGTGACATGAATTGGTTTTTATCAGCATTCGGGAACTGTTTTGTGAATGCAAGCCACACGTATGTCTGGGCCATGGCTTCTTTGGCTTTCGTATCGGACCTTTGCGCCCATTTTTGATAATCCTGAAAATCCTTGAACACGTTGCTATCCATTTTGAATATGTTATATTTGTGCAATATAATGGTGGTGCTTACGATTGTCGCGCAAAATAACGGAGAAACCGTGTACTTTGAGGAGCCGTTCCTGAAGGTACATTTCATCAGACTCCTCTCTTGCAGTTTGTACAATAGCTGGCAAAATCTGAAAAAAGAATGTTCAGCTGAGATGGGGGACAAAGATGCTAAAGTTAAGCAGGTTTCTAAAATTCATCTAGGGCATTACGTTTTAGATAGCTTGGCACAAACAATAGACAAAATGTTCGTCAAATATAATTACAAGAAAATAGAAACAGAAACAAATCATCCTGTTGGCCAGCTTGTAATCAGAAATATTGGGGGAACAATAATTACCCTTGACCGTGGTTTAGCCCATTTTCTTGGTATTGGGTGGGATTTAAAACCCATAACACTTGTAAAACACCTTACATCTCTAAAGACATACTTCATTCATTACGATCTGCTCGACAAAACCAAAAACTTTTTAAACGGGAAGAGATCAGATGTTTTGGCTAGATTTAAAATAAAAGGCTTCCCTTATGCAAAAGTAAGCTACGATTCTACCCCACAACAGCTGTTGCGTGACTGCTCCACAGATGCCCATGTAAATAGCATAACTGTCAGTGTCAAAGATGAACCTGGCGAGCTCTTTGATTTCAAAGGCATGCCTCTGGAATTTGAATTAGAAATTAATTGATGCTTTGTATACCATGTCGTCTGCAAATGTTCTACCTTCCGCTCCTCCTAAGGAGCCTTTCTATCCCGTGCTGACAGCACCTGCTGAAAATTTCCGTTTGCAAGAGATTGATGAGATGGCCAAAGTTTTGAACCAAGAGGTCGGCCACTATTGCCTCGTTGCGAAAAAATACAAACAGGCAAAAAAAATTGTTAATTGGAGTGCTGCGGGCTCGAGTGCTCTCTCAGCAGCGTTTTCAAGTGTGAGCCTCAGTTCGGCTCTGTTTGTGGTTGGCCTCCTGGCCACGGTTCCATCAGGCGGCATTTGGTGCTGTTTAGCTCTTGTTTTTTCAAGGCTGATAATCGCCAGCAGGAAACTTGAGGCGAAAATTAAAAAGCATCAAGAGATTACCACACTCCCAGTCACTAAACGTGACACAGTCAACAGATTGTTATTCAAAGCTTTGAATGACAATGCCGTGTCTGCCCACGAGTTTGACATCAATCTTTCTGAGTTTCAGCAGTACAACTTCCTGAAGGAACAAGTCTGAGCCAAGCTGCTTCGCCAACCGTCAAGCAGAAAGATTGTTGATGTTGACAAACTGGAGAAAGATATCCCCAGCAAAGTTGAAGCTGAATTTATAAAAAAATAACCAACCTGCCGCTTTGAACTGACATTTGAAAACACTCGGTTTCATGTACATATTATAAAAACATGATTGTCAGTTTCCACTTGGTTGCCTCACGGGACTTTCCCTTTCAGAGGACTCAGTTTTTTGTGCCACAAGTGTAAAAATCTCGCCATGAATGATATATAAGAGTTTCAGACAAGTTACACAAATTCGGTGTTGTATACTTGTATACTGTGGTTAGAAAAAGCGAGGGCTTTCCATTGTATATCTGTATGCTTCACCTCCCATGGCATGGTGAAAAACCCCCACTGCCATGCCATGGGATAAGTAAGTAGTTGCCTTAAGATGGTGTCAGGCTGTTGGGTAGAGCTATGGCTGTAAAAACACGGTGGAAGTGCCGGTTCAGCCTCAAGCCGGAGGGTAAATAATCAAATCCTTGGCTCACGTGGTGAGTCTGTTAGCGCTCTAGGAGCGGTGTGGAGGTGGGAAAAAATAAATTGAAAACCTCTCAGGAGGGATGGGTGCACTCTAAATTCCAAATTCCAAATCCTTCCTGAGAGGTTCTGGTGGCCACCAGTTTTGCTGTGTTTTTTTTACAGTCTCATAAATACACGAGTTTTATTTACATAAACGTGATTGCCAGTTTCCATTTGGTTGCTTTTCTCGTGCATGAATATTTTACACCTGAATGCCAGAGACGCATGTGAGATATTACACATGAAGTAGTTGCTGCCATGCAAGAGATTGATTAATCGTTTAAATCACTAGTCTTTTTTGTACCAAAAAAAAATCATATTACAATAGCTCCGTATAATACCAAGAAGTCATAATTTTTTCAGTTTGTCAATAAAAGTTGACCACTTCTTGTGGGTTCATCCATTTTATTTTACCAACAAAGTCATCTGGTAAAGTTACTAAAGTTTTATCTTGATTTTTAAGCCCAAATTGCCACCAATTATTTCCTTCCCTTTGGGTATCTAGAAACTTGTTTTGGTAACAACAAGCCGATTGCTATCCTCACAGCCAAAAAGCCCACCCCAAAAGCGGCTAAACTTCTTAAAATTTTGTTAAAATGTCCTAGGTTTTCCAACCGGGTGGACATTTTTTTTCTTGTTCTTCTTCAAGTTATTCTAACCGGGTAGAGATTTCGTCTTCAAGCTCTTCCATGTGGCTTAACAATTTGCCTTGTTCATTTTCAAGCCCTTTTAAATGGATTAACTCTTCTTCTTCAGTATCTTTAAAAGTATTAAACCCAGCCATTTTATAATATCACTCAATGTTCAATTCCCAAAGCACAAATCAGTTCCAGGTTTTACTCTTCTATGAAACCTTTTTCTTTCATTTTTTCCAGAATTTTTCTTTGCTTGTCCAGAGCTGACAAGTAGAAATCTTTTTCAATAATTGTTTTTACAAGTATTTCAAAAAGATTCACAAGCATTCATCCATACTCTTCTTCTTGTTTTAAATATTTTTTCAAAGAATTAGGTTTTTCTTTAAATTCGTCGTAGCTGTTACAATTGCCCATTTTATAAGTATCGCTATTCTCTAATTAAAATTTCATCTGATAAAAGAATGCTGATTAGCTCTTGTGGGTCCATCCCTTTCATCGCTTCAACGAGATCATCCGATAATTGAGGTTTTTTATAATTATTTCTTTTTTAATTGTATGAACCACATTTGCCTTTCATCTTCTCTTTTTGGTGATTTGAAAATTCTTGGTTGTAAGCGGCTTTGATCAACTATCCCTTTTCTTCCGCGACCCATTTTGTCTAAGAGTCGGCATTATTCAATTTCTTTTTTCTAGAAAACATCACAGAACCATAAACATTTAACTCAACTCGTCCCTTTCAGCAGAGGTTTTTACAGCCTCATGGGGCAGCCATTTTTGCGGTGCTTGTAAACACCTGCTTTCGACAACATTTTACTGCATTTCAGGCACAGGGTTTTCGGGTGTTTTGGGGGCGGTCTCGGTTGGTCGCAAACTTTTCTGAGGTGATGGTGCAGCCACTTTTTACTCAAAATTTTTCCACAGTTTCGGCACGCCTCTTTAGGACTTTGTTCAGTGGTGAGGTTTTTACAGTGATACTGATGGTGCTCGTGCAACATGTGCTATGGGGTGAATGTTTTGCCGCACGCGTGGCAATGGTAATCCTGCAAAGACCACATGCTGGGTGATTTTTTCAATGAAAGCCCGTCGATGGTGATGAATTTGTCGCCCGCTGGCTTTCCAAAATACCAATGATGTTGAGGTGGTGGATTGGCGAGCTTGATTTGCGGCAGATAAGCGTGGTCGGCAAGATCTTTCGTTGGCGGCTCACCCAGTCTGAGTCTCTTTGAGACCAGGCTTCTATTTCACCTTTGGCTTCATCAGTGAATCGGCAAAATGTGCTATTTACTGTTACTGCGTTGTTTCTGTTGAAAAATTGAGGGGTCTCTCTGTCTGAAATAATGTTCCATTTCTTGGTTTACACAATCTCTTGTTATCGAAAACTTAACGTTGAGCCCGAACTGCGTTTTGCCCCTTTTAGGGTTTTAATTTCATTCTCTATCACTTTTTCGAATCTTTCTTTGGTTTTTTGTGCAAATTTCAGAAGGTCTGCTTTGAATTTATAGGCTTCTGGAACTGTCATTTTCCATACACGAAGCCATTCATTGAAGTTGGTTCTTACCAACTGAAAATCAAAATCCCTGCTGGGCCTTATAGCGGGCTGAAGCCTCACGTTCTCTTCATGTGAGATAGGGCCATTACATCTCTATCACATCAGAAGAAAACCTTGATGCGGCCATGGTCGCTTTATACTAAGGCAGCCAGCTTATTCAACTGGGATTTTTTCCTAGATCAACAGTCGGGAGCAGTTAACACACATGAATAATGATAGTTCTGGACTCAAGCAGTTTGTTCTTGTTTTGCGGTTCACTTTGCTCACCGCGAAAATAAGAATGAATCGACTTGATCCAGAACTATCATTGTCCATGTGTGTAAGAAAGAAACTATTGTTATTGTTTACATTACAATCTGCAATATCTGTTTTATTTTGTATTACATCAAGCTGAGGGGACTCCCTACATGTATAGTTGACCCAAGGTGCACATTTTATCAGGAGGGAGGTGTGACAAAAAGGCAGGGATTTTTAACATGCATTGCTAATTTATCCACGAATAGAGAAGTAATGGGTCTACTGCAGTTATGTGAAAGGGGTTTCAAGTTTAAAGCTACATGTATATGAAAGGGTAACCTTTTCTGGAAAAAACATGATACAAAAGGGTAAGTATACTGACCTTGGGGCCGAGCCTCCTTGTGTAAAACTTGGTAAGGTCCCTTCTCCCTCCCCCTGGGCATAGTTACGTAGAGAAAACTTAGATAACTGTAAATAAAAACATCCCCTTCACTTTGAGTTCAAATTCGAAAACAAAATTGAACTTTTTTGGTACAAGATGTAGCAGGTGATTTCGTGGCAGAGTATCATTTTCAGCCAAGCTTTTTCAAGTAACCCTGTCTGGGAGGGATGCTGAAAACTATTTGAAATGATTCTCATGATATTTGCAGAAATACTTTTCTCTCTATTCCCATTTACCAGCTAGCTAAAATCAAATTGTTCATGATTGCAATATCTTTTATTTATTTATTCAACTTTGCCTAACTAATTAAAATACTTCATATACACTTAAAATTTTTATTGTTACGCAGGGAGACCACTACAGCCTAGCCAATTACAGTGGATCCATGTCCCACTAAAGTAAAATTGTGCAAAATATTCTTGGCATTCTCAAGCTGATTGTCTTAAAATTATGAATGTCGAAACCATGTGACATACTTCCTGCATAATTGCAATACAGCCTTTTCATAATGCGACACTTGAATGTTAACTGAAGAAGCACCACAACCATATTACCTTGGCCCAGAATGCCTTGCTGACTCACTAATATTATTCGTATTATGACCAACAACTGTGACTGGGTGGTAATTTGGGATTGGTGATTATGGTGAACTTTTATTTTCGGCTTTCTTGTGCAACAGAGTGTAAAAGTCAATTGACACTACATGTACAAGTCAATGTGAAAATAAATTTTTTCCAATGCCAATCAAAATTGATTAATATATTCCATATATTTGAGGAATAAGAAATTGGCTCTGATTTAACATTCATGCAAAGTAAAAAAAATTTGTAAGACAGATTTTTTGCAAACTAAGAAAACGTGAAATCAAAAATAGCTCAAAATCTTACAAATTTTTATTTTACTTACCATGAATGTTAAATCAGAGCCAATTTCTTATTACTGAAATTTTGAGGTGGGGTCATAGGGGTAGATTTTGAGAAAAACGTGATTTAACCTACTAGTGCCCAGTCTTTCCTTAGGTACTCGGTCATTCATTTTGGCCATTTGTTGACTTTTAATTGTGCAAGTTTCACATAGAGTGATACTGTGATCAAATTTTTTCCCCTTAATTTTTTGGCATATCACATAGAATTTCGTGAAAGATTAAAAACTCTGTTTACTGTTTGCAAATATCTGCATTAGTTCCAGAGATATTTAAGTTTGAGAAATGCATAAAATATGCAAATGAGATGACTGATGACGTCATACACACAACCCAATTTTATATCAAGTATATAAATAGAGCTATCTTGGTCAATTTGCAGCACAGACCATTGAAACTTGGTAGGCTAATAGTTCTACAGGAAACGCACCTACGGCTATAAAAAAATTCTGTTGCAATGGCCACTCACTCTTTTCCAGTCCCCACCCATTTGATTTCAATATGCTAGTGATTTTCAGTTTGCAAAACATTAAACAAGGTCACAAACTTGAGCTAACATATTTTTATGCTTGCTGGATCAGGCATATGAGGCACCATTTGCAAATATGAAAATGGAATGCCAAAGGTGGCCAGAACGCCTTTAATATTGGGGAGGTCTGGAACCCAGTATGTTGCCATGGTAGCCAAACTCTTGAGCTCATATTGTGGAGCACATTTAGTAGAACCCTACTGCAAAGAATCAAAAATTTCTGATACAAATTGGCTGAGATATCTTCATCATATTTTATGAAAATTTGAGTGTATGACGTCATCACTGGGCCAATTTGCATCTTTTAAAAACTTGAATATCTCTGGAACGAAAAGAGATATTTGAATATAGTAAACAGCATTTTTCTTCTCACACAGGCTACTTGTTTATGTTTTAAAAAGGATGCAATAGGAAAGATGCGATTTTCGTCATAGTACCACTTTAAGTAAACAGTAAATAGTGAAAGGAAAACATCTTGGAACATTTTTCAAAAGAGGTAGAAGTTGGGCTGTTTTAAGGAATCAGTAAGGTGAAAATTTGCCATTTTGCATAATTTTACTTTTTAAGCGGTTGGATGAATCTTAAGGTAATCTTTAAGATTAAAAAAACTCCACGAAAAAATATTATATCTGCTGCTAGTTATTGTGCGAGAAGGATTTTTTGCATATTAATTACAAGTTCTGTCAAATTAATTAATTATCGAGGCCAGAAGTCACATGAGATCAAGATCATGCTGAGTTGACACGCGATTCGTGTGCCATAATCAGTGCTGGATGTCTTCGAAGAAGAAAAAGCAATTTTGCCCATTTTCACTGGCTAAAGGTAGGCCAAAGAAGGCAAAAAACACTTTCGACAAAGACTGGGCCACTTAATTAGCGGAAAACGACCAAGGGTCGTTTTACAACCAAGAAAAATTGCTGGATGAACTCGACAATGATCACGATCATGCGGCCAGCGAGCAAGCCAAAATGAATGCGAGCCACGCTAAAATACTGTTGCAAAAAACTATCGGAACAGAGGAGATTGACGAGGAGAAGTGGACAAAGTTCAAAGGCAGATGGTTTGTTTCAGGTGAAAGACTGCAAGAATGTCTCGGGGGTGCGGTTTCATGTTGCTTTTAGTTAACCAATACGTAAAATTTCGAACGTTAATATAGTAAAACAAAAGACTGATAATTTCATGTTTACTAACCTTGGAATTCTGACTTCACACATGAAAAAGTGGTTTATTCACTGGTGAATAATTTACTGCATGTCGTCGCAGAAAATTTGTACCTGTTCCATGTTTACTGTCACAGTCCTATTGTTATACAGAAAGTTGATTCCTCTACGGTGTCTCCCTTGGTGTGATAATCTCATAACACTTGGATGCTGCTGAATTTTATTTTTTCTCCATTTCTCTAAAGTAAAAAATAGGTGAGTCGTATATGCATTTCGAGTTCCAGGTCAGCAGCCCCTGGACCAAATTGGCTGAAATTCGGTGAGAATGTTGTCAGAACATTCGCCAACAAAACCTTGTTTACGAATTCTGATTATTCTTTTCATTAAAAAGTTATGCCTTTTTTTCGTGGCAGTCCTATTTTTATCCCTTTTCTAACTTTATCCTCTTGTAAAATAACAACGAACGCATGTGCCAAAAATCTGAGACACGGTTTTTGAGGTCAATGTGTGAAGAAATGGATGCCATGTTAATAGTTTTCTCCAACCTAAATTTAACAGGTGTATACCTTGATTTATGGGTTTGTGAAGCTTGGTAAACATATTCACATTTTCGAAACACGGCCAATTTTTACCATTTTAAACTTGGCGGGTCATAATCTGTAGTTATTAAGCTTCCAATAAATATACAGTTTATCTGGGGTTTTGTTAAAACCATCAATGCTAGGGCGGACCGCGCGGCGATGGTCAAATGGGTTATACTGATACCTTAATCCATCAAAACTGAAGTAAGCCACCTTAACATTACGGTAAGCAGTGTGCGACAAAAAGGCTGTCTGATAGCCTGGGACTACTGAAACGATCAGTCGGGCTAGTGCATTCTTATCACAGGTTGCCCGACAGGCAAGCATGAAGTGGACATGAGTGAAACAACGTTGGTTGTTGTTTTTTTCTCTTTTTGTCTTATGACAAACTTCACACATTGTGTTTAGCAGAGAGTTCGTGAGAGAAAGTGGAACAATACAAATGGTTTTTCTTTGATAGAGTAAAATGTACAAAGTTAAGCCACCGAAATCAATTTTTTCCCAACCGCATGTCCCGACAGTGCAACAGCGGAGTGAGACAAAAACTTGCCCTAACAATATTTTCATTGTTATCCGTGTAGCTACCAAAGCCGATTCAATGCCATTTGTCTAATTTTCTTGAAGCACATGTAACCGAGGATAGCAAGGAGCACTGGAGCCATAGCCAAGATTTCATTTGATTATTTGTAGTGCAACTGAACAGAAATATTGTTTCACGTACATGAAACATTAAGGCAGAAAATGAATTTACTATCGTTTACGAACTACAAAGACAAAGAGTATGACTTTATGAATGTATTCCTTTCCTGAAAGAAAAATTTCAGCGATATTTGGCAAACAGGTGTTTTGAAAAACATGTTGCATGACGGCTTTACTTTCCTGCTAAAGTAATTCGATACGTTGTTTTCACCTATGCATAAATCAAAACTTTGACAGGGTTATTTTTAAAAAGGAGCTTAAATTTTCAGTCTTTCTTAGATTCTCTTATGGAAACTTCTTTGAATGAAGAAAAAGTCAGCTGCTATGTCATTTGGGATTGAAGTACTTCTAAGTCAGTTGTTGGTTGAAACTTGATTTACAATTGTTTGTGAAAAAACATGCCACCTTGCTTCTTCGTCTACAATATAACCATGAATAGCTGTGGCTAAATTTTATAACAGTATCTAGGAGATTAAAATAAAAGACTGAAGTCTTGTTATTTATGGATATGGAATTTCCAAGGGGTAGGAGGGGTACTAGAAAAGTCATAGAAATTCCAGAGGGTGGGGGAGTACCTCCATGGTGGTATGGAAATTTTGTGGAACCACACATTGAGTGGTCTAAGTGTTTTATTGTAGAGGGTTTAATTCAAAAGGGAAATCAAAGAGAATTAGTTCATCTAACCTCCGTATTGTTTATTAACATAATTTTTGGATATTAAATTGATTTAATTATCTTTATTAAGTAAAATAATTTCGGGCTAGTTCCTCGGAGATCTGGGCTAGTAAGATGAAATTACAGCTTGCCCAAAGGGCGAGCGGAGATTTTGAATTTCCTTTCACCCTGGGTAAGAGGGACGGGTCAGTTAGGGACCTGTGTGCACTACGTAAAACTTGTTATACCTACCTCAATTCGTTGATAACATCAAAGCTATCTAGTTGTTTCAGAAAAGCCCTTGCTCTCCTTGTGGTACTAATCTCTTTAGAACAAAACCAATTTGCTCTAAACACATGCGCAGATTAGTTAGCGTCTGTGTCAACTATACATCACATGGAAGATACATTTCATATGGGATCACAAACAAATGTTAAGTGCTTTTCCTTGTAATAGAACCCAACACGTAAGATGTATGCATTCTTGCAGCATTAGGGTTACACACTTCATTTTTATCCCCAGAGTGACAAAGTTTTTGCCATGTGATGTGACCATGGACAATGGTTGTTTTTGTGGTGGTGCCACTTATCCCTTTTCAGTGCAAAAGACGTTACTCTGACTACCTGTCTTTGGGAATTACCTCTGTGTTGATTCAACAAATATCATCTACTGTTTTCAATTTACAATAGTGTGTTTGTCAGGGTCAAATAAAGAAGGGAAACGTATTGCCTCTCCTTAGTGGCTTGTTGATTTCTCCTTTAGTTGTCTCTGCAAAGAGACCAAAAATTTCCCGAGTTAGTGGCATTAAAACTTGTCAAATTTTACATTTGTGACAAAAGAAATCATGTAAGTGCTCAAATATTGCTGCAGACTCCGTGACACCTAATGAAAGTGCAAATTAATTTAACCAGTCTTTAAGGAGACTCGTTCACCGTTCTAGGAAATAATCTTGGCCAGGTTACACTGTTTACCTTCAATACTTCTTGTCAAGAGACAATGTTCTCAGTTATGTTTAATACTTGATATCAAGGTGTATAAATTTAAATGGTTTTATTATTTCTTGAAAAACTTTAAAGGCGGCACAAGTGGTATAATATGTATTCCGTGAATATTTGATAATGAAATTAGTTCTAGTTTATCGGCAGAAAAGAAAATTTGCATTTTGAGTAAAACAAAATTTTTTCTCTTCCATTTCTTCATCACATAGTTAACTTTCTTCCATTTATCTCGAGCAGTCAAAAAAACAAGCACATCTTCCATGTTAAGTGAAATGGTGACTTGGATAAAGTGACATTTTCCATGTCTTTTGTGAGGAAAACAAAAGTATCAAGTTACAAAGTTTGCATGAAGAGCTAAATTGTCACATTTGCTGCTTCAATGTATTGCTGGATTTAAAATTAATGAAAATCAATGTAAAACACTAGAGTAGAATTTAAAGGCTGTCTTGACAAACAATAATTGCCAATGAGGCAGGCGAGCAAAAATGCGAGCCTGTCGAGGCGGCAGGATATAGAGCTGTGCATAGTTTGATGGCTATGCAGAAAAAATCTCAGATCTTTCAGCTCAGTTTTTGCGTAATCCGGTTCCATCAGTGATAATTTTTTGGCCATATTAGGATTCAGCCAGATGTTGTCGATATATGGCATGAACCAATCAGAACACTATTTTTCTTTGTGACGTCACAAGGCTTCAATATTTGTTAAGCTCTCCTGGGTGCGGAACCTCGTTGGGGGATTATTTTGGTAAGTACTTAAATAATTTATCTACCATTCTGCTTCTTGAGGCGTTTACATCTTGGATTTGTTGTGATTGAATTGAACAATAATTGTTAAAGCTGAACGAGACCTGAGTTGTTTTCTGGAATGAATTTGAGATGTTTGCTATTTTTAGTTACAAATGGTAACTTGACACTTGTTTTTCACGAGGGAGTAAATTCAATTAGAGCTGACAAATCATTACCACTTGTTTCCATCAAATGTTTGAACAAAAAAAACAAGATATTGCTATTTTTAGTTACAAATGGTAACAAATGGTACATGGGAGTAAATTCAGTTAGAGCTGACAACTTATCGCCTCTTGTTTCCAGGATATTAAACAAAAATGAAGTTAATGTCTTTGGACAGTTATTGTGTGTCTGCAGCAGCAGTTTAATGTTTTTAATTCATGGGCATTTTATGACATTCGTTTCAGTGTAAGATCCTTTTCTAAAGGTAAAAAAGTATGGAAACTGTTCAAATGTTCTTTGAAGACTGTGTGGTGCCAAATCAGATTTAATCAGACTTAAACTTGCCAGAGAGGTTATTTTTCTTTCTTGCTATTTTTGAGTTATTTTTTTGTAAAAAAAAATACCTCTTAGTTGGCGCCTCGGGTATGTTATGGACGGGTCAATGGATGAGTGAGTGAGTGAGTGAGAGATGTATGTATGTCACACCAATCAGATTGGATCTACTATGAACAGCCAATCAAATTTCTTGTTGTAAAGGTAAATGGTACGTGAGAAACACAAGGTAAGTAT
>Ga0126338_10000454_pt1 | contig 22038 bp, 14 predicted proteins | sample OrbCmetagenome_2_FD_92529 | JGI IMG/M metagenome (GOLD analysis project Ga0126338, IMG submission 92529) | Coral microbial communities from Petempiche,Puerto Morelos, Mexico - Orbicella C C metagenome | ecosystem: Host-associated > Invertebrates > Cnidaria > Coral | place: Petempiche,Puerto... | reverse complement strand
GGGAATAGTTTTTTAAAGATGTTGGCGATTTTGTTTGAAGTAAAAGAAGATGGACTTTAAGGGGGATCAGGATTTCTCCCCCCCCCCCCCCAAAAAAAAAACTTTTTTAATAGTCTTTCTTTAAAGTAATTTTGGAAAACATTTTAAATATGCAAATTTCAGTTAACAATATTTTCGTGGAAAAATGGCAGTAAATCACACGTAATCGCACTTTTCGGGGTGAATATTTCACAACTAGCTCAGTGTGTTTGTGTGAAGGGTCGGTTGATTGATAGGAGATATTGTTGCTGTTATTGCTCGTCCTTAGCGGCTTTTCTTCTTGTACAGCTTCTCTGTTCAAGTACGAGTTGCTTTTCCCAACATGCTTAGTAAGCGGAGTACATTTGAATCACTTTTTATTGAGCTTGCTCAGGGATAGCATAATAATTATTTTTTATTATTTAATATATTAATTTGTTTATTGATACTGATTAATTAATAATTAATTTTTATACTTTGGCAACTAACATTTTTCACTGGCAACCAAAAATAAACTTTCAGTGGCCAAATGGCCACTAAGGAAAAAAGTTAACTTGGAGGGTTGACACATAATATTTTGCCATCAACTTACCGTTAAGCTTATGCAAACTGGTAAATATATTCAAATATTCACCAACAGTCAAGAAACAACTGCTAAGCAGGTTATTATTTTTGAGTAGGTAATATTTGTCTGAGTGATCATTCCATTAGCCTCTATACTGTTTGGTGAATTGCAAGTGGACATCTTGACAAATGTAAATGTCTTGTAACCAAAAGTTTTTAACTTCTATCAGGTGAGTTTTTTTTTTTCTCTTCAACTGGTTTTTATTTTGGAAAAAATCAAAGCACTCATGTTTACTCTAGTGAAACTATAATGCTAATTATCATCTTCAAATTTTAATGATACCAGACTATGATCAACAATTTTGTCTGGAGTTGACAAATTTGTAGTGTTTATCATGGGAATACTTTCGTCCCATGCACAAATTTGAATGAATGAATGAATGAATGAATGATGCATGCATGCATGAATGAATGAATGAATGAAAACTTTATTAATGTGTCAGTATATTTAGCTATAGATTAGCTAATTGAGGACACCTAACTAAATTCGATAGCTGATGACTAATTTACAAAAATAAATAATTTAATTATTTATATATTGAAGTAATTTAATTTAAATATTAAAGTTGATAAATACTTATTTACAGCATAATAATTAATACTATAAAATGATACTGTTCACGATTTACATAGTTTGTAGCAACTGCTATTGTGGTAAATGAGGTCTGAAAGGTCAATTTTTCTTATTCTCGTCTTAAATGTCGTGAGCGTTGGTGACGTTCCAAATGACAGTTGACTTAAACTCTCTCAAGATCAAAAATCCACAAGTTCTGTTCCTATTCAGCTCCTGGCGATCCTTTTCCCCTGACTGTTTCAATGCCCTACCTAAGTTTCCCAATTCGCCACAATGTCGTCCTTATCTAGATGATGACACATATTTGAGATTGTACGTACGCGTTGTTCTTGGGTAGACCCCTTGGTAGACTTGGTACAGGATAACTTTGGAGATCATGTCCTCCACTGGGTTCTCCAACTTCGGCAATTTCCTCGAAAGCGTGCCGCACTTTTGGCGCACTTTCTTTCCCAGATATCTCACTTTGCCTGTTGGCATGCTGTTCACGGTATATAGCAAGGGCTGTGTCTTCATAGCGCTGTCGGATATATTCTTGAACTTCCGAAGAAGTTTTCTTTTTGCTTCTCAATTTTCTGACCATTTATCCACTATGGACAACATAGAATTATAAAATTACTTGACACGGTTGCATAGTGATGCGCGTTGAGCTTCTTGAAGGCACTGAATATCCTTTCACGTAATCACGAGAGCTCTGGTCTTTGCAAGATAGGGTAACTTCTCTCGTATTTACAGTCGCCATGACAGTTCCTTATACCGTAATCATTACCAGACTCTTCTCGCCTGATGCGTAGGTTGGACACAGGAAACCCACCTATGCACTAAGTTATAAAACTGCCTGAAAAGCGGAACTATTGAACGAGAGTTGATGCGGTAAGTAATATTAAATAGTTTTTATGCCCACTTCCATGCATTATTTACCGAAGCGATTTTAGTTCCATGTAATTCGTTATTTACATTTCTGACGTCGATTTTCCTAGGTCCTAGGCCCCCAGATAATAAGGGGAGGAGAGTCTCTACAAATTAAATCGTCGACAAACATACGAGAACAGAAGCGTTCTTTACAGAAGCAAGATCAAGGAGGCAATTTACTGTCTACTAAAAGGCAAGTAAATATCCTTTTAACCCAGAGAAATCGCGCGTAACTAAATTATCACTTGATTAGAATTTGACTTTGTCCCTTGTGAAGCGTGTGTTTGTAAACATTATCATGCGCTGTGCTTCTCTGTCTCACAGCTTTAACTTACATCACTTACAGTGCACTTTTCGTGTAGTATCAGGCATTAATCTCGCTTGCTATGTGGGTCCTTTCCTTTGTCTCCTAGAGACAAATGGGTTTCAAAAGTTCAAACGCTTTAAAAATACTTGTAATTTTTCACTCTACGTGCAGCTATGACGCACGGCTCAATGTCTCGTTAGTCACACTTCACAGTCCCAAAAACTTGCAAAAAGAAAAAAAGAAAATCGGGTTTACTAAATGCTTCGGCATGGTATCTGTAAAGGTATTTCCCAGCATATGTTTGAGTTCGGAGCAGATACGTATTTTCAATCAAAAAATGTACAAATGCTCAATAGTGCGTGACACTATTTGATGGCCGAAATTCACGCTCCCAGTTGATACGGTTGACATCGCTCAGTTTCGAAGCCGCCTACACAAATAGATAAAGCTTTAATCCGAGTTTAAAACCTTTTTAATTGGTCATTCTACTAAGCAGATGACAGAAAGGTCGAGCATATCATTATTCCTCATTATTTGAAGGGCACCTTTCGCTTAGTTGAGATACTTTTAAATTGTTAACTCGGGTTAACTGTGAACTGCCGCTGTATTTCACAAGCACCACACTGAGTTAATTATTGTCTCGTTTAATATGCGTTCGGGTCTTTGTCTTCCAATTCGGCAAACATATTTTACGAAACTCCTGCATCAACCCTTCATTACAAATGCGAATTTTGAAATTCTATATTGTCCTTTCAGTTTCAAACCTAAGTAAATGAACCTAAATTTGCATGTTGGAGAATATTAAAACGAATTGAAACAAATAACAATAAGTTCCAGTTGTTTGTTCTGTGTAATAGCCTTTGTGTGCTTATTATCTTTTAAACAAGAAGGCGACAAAGGAACAAAACAGTGGATTTTTATTTTCTGATATCGACTTCGGACGTTGATTAGAACTTTAGGCAGCAAAGCAATCTTCTCCTTCAGTTTATTTTATGTGTATTTTTTTTCATGTTTTGTTGAATATTTAAAAAACAAAGCATGAAATAAAGTAGATTACTAATAAAATAATAAAAAAATTAAAATTAATAAAAATATTATTTTAGATGTCGTATTTTCAAAAAAAAAATGAACAAGAATTGGGTATAAACAATTAGAGTTGGAATAATAAGTTGCTTGCTAAAACATTTAACAGGAAAGATTCAATCGACGTTTCGATGATCAAGCATCATTCTCAAGACTGAGAATGATGCTTGATGCATCGAAGCGTCGATTGAAAATACTTTTAATCGTTGCTGTCAAAGATATATATTAAATTTGTTTTCGTTTTTCTCTAATTTTCACTCGTTTAAAATCATGGATGTCGCGTGATTAATGTAAAAAAAAGTCGAGAGTTTTGAATTGTAGCTGAAGGCGATATTTGAGAAGTCTTTAAAAGGTCAAACCAAGATCCTCATGGTCAAAATCACTCTTTAGTGTTCCTTTCATTACGCGTTTTCTACAGTCAAACCGGAAAACTATGCCCTTAACGTTATCTCTAAAGATATCACATTGCAGGCTCTGTTTGGTTTCACTTTCTTATAATTAGGGAAACTAATATGGTGTATACAATGTTTCTGCAAATACAATACATTGCCGTAACCCCATGTGACGAGATTGAAGAAATATATCAACATGGTTGACATAATCTCAAGTTGATATAACACCAAGTTCTCAGAACTACCATTAAAAGGAATGTATGGTAAAGGTAAAGGTAAAGGTAAACTTTATTTAGCCAGGGTGGCCCATTCAGCGACGAGGCTGTTATCCAGAGGGGCCCTGGACAGAAAATTATAATAATTAAAAATACAAAACATCGTGATAATTTAAAAATACAAGATAAAATTTAAAAAATACAAGATATAAATTTAAAAATACAAGTAATAGTCATTAAAAGTATAGAGTATAAACAAGCATGCAATAACTTATAAAAATCTAGTTACTATATAATTTAAAAACCGTAGTCGTCAACTAAAACTTTGAAAGAAGAAAGTGACTCGGCGTTTTGAATGCTACGGGGTAAGAGGTTAAAAAACGCTGGGCCCGAATATCTAAAGGTTCGTTTTCCAGGGGTAAGTTTGGGTTTAGGCAGGTGCAAATCTGTTCTTCTGCGAGTATTGTATTTATGCACGTTATAATTTCTTGTGAAATAGTCACTCAAATATTTGGGCACTAGTATGGGCACTAGTATGGGCACTAGTATGGCACCTTTCAGGAAAATTAATGTTTCGAATTTGAGGCAACACAACAACCGTGGACTTGGCGTCCTCGACGAGAGAGACTGAAATCGCCTGCTACGCACCTGCCACGCAGGCTAAAAAGAAAGCGGATGCTACATGATTACATTTTGAAATCTCCGCAAGTGAAACTATTAACGACCACATATTACCGTTCAGTTATTCAATGATAGCTTTGTTTTTTGCTGTTGTTGTTTTGAAAAAATAGATTGCGAGAGCGCTTCATTGAGTTTAGTTCACTGGTTTCATGCATTATGTTAATTACTAAATTGGGCATTTCGCGATTGCTTGCGACTTTATTGTAATTTATTAGCCGTTATCGTGAAAATCGATCTGATAAAATAAATATTAGGAGAGCCGTTTTGTAGTGCAAAAATTTACTTCACGGCAGAAGTCATTTAGACTTCTTTGCGGAGTTAAAAAGAGCTCTTAAAAGCCAAAGTAAGCGATTACAAATAGAAAAAAAAAAACTATTGTTTTGATGTGTTATTCCAACAAGCCGATTGATCAGCCTAACATCAGTCTTTCTTTGCCTTAAAAGGGTGTCGATTAATTTGGTTTGGTTTTGTTTCAAACTAAACATGGCACAAAAGCCATTTATTCCTTGCCAATGATTGGTTCAAAATGTAATTAAACACTCTTGTTTTAAAACTCCAGAAGCCGGGGGAATGATTGAATGAAGTGGCGCGGATTGAAGTATAGTTTGTCTTTAAATGACAGCAAACCGCACGACAAACACTCTAGCTAGACTGCGCAGATTGCTGGGTCGCTTAGGAAGAGTTACCCCGCATAAGTTCTATCGTAAAGCTACCGCACAAATCTACCTTGGAATTGAATTAGAGAGCTGATCGTTGTTATTAAAACAGACTCAACAGAGGTGGTGGTTTTGCATTTGAGGCGCAAAAAGTGAGTTCTATTATCATTAGCAGCAAAGTTCCTAGAAGTAGTGAGGAATGTTGGCGAAACGTTCGTAAGTTTGAGGTTATGTTTTTTCGTTTTTCAGATTCTTCTAAATTTGTTGTACACTGACAGCATTCATCAGATATGGCGGACATCAACATTGTTGGTGTGGTGGCGATCATTGTGTTTTATTTGTTAATCCTCGTTGTTGGCCTGTGGGCCGCAAGGCGAAGAAAGGAAGGCGAAGAAGAAGCAATGTTAGCGGGCAGAAGTATTGGAATATTTGTTGGCACTTTCACAATGACAGGTAGTAAAGGCTTTTTAACAAAGCCGGATTGTCGGAATTTTCTTGCGTTCTTTTGTGTACAAAAGTGCGGTGAAGTTGTTGACTTTGCGAATGTTCAGTTTTAAGAATATATTATGAGGCGTTCGGACATAATTCGATGTTGTTGTGTTCGTTCTCTTTCCAACAATCTTTTTTCATACAATTTTATCGTTTTTGTTACCGTTTGTTTATCGGGCTTCATTTCTAGTGTAATTTCTTTGTCGGTTTTTTTTTCTCGCTCTTATTTCCATTTTTTCTTCTTGTCAAAGGCGTTTTCAGTTGACGAGTGTGATTTTTGAACGGGTTCAAAATCACATTTTTCTGCCCTAGAAGTTACGTTTCACAACAAAATGCTTGAGGTTTATGTTAGTACTGATTATTAAGTCAGTTGTTTCAAATACAGAGTCTAGCGTTACTTGAACCTTGTTGATCCCGAATCGCGCCCTTTTTTCTCTATTTTCCCGCTTCACGCGTTACGCAACAGTAACATTGCGTGACATCCCACAATAACAACCGTGAAGACTTTTGATGGGTGTTCCGTATGGCAGACTATCGTTAAATCGAATACTTTCGTAATCTCCTGGTATAATAAACCTGTCTGTTCCTATAGCAACCTGGGTTGGAGGAGGATACATCAATGGTACAGCAGAAGTGGTGTATGACTCGGGTCAAGGTCTCGTCTGGGCCCAGGCACCTTGGGGATATGCGCTCAGCCTGGTTATAGGTGAGTGTTCTAGAAAATTGATGCATTTTATGTGCGAAAATCACAAAAAGAAAACGAAAGGGCGGAATTTAATTGAATGCCTTAAAACCAAAACCAAAGTAGTTGAATTACTCTGGCTAATCTCAATTTAGTGAACCAATCAAAAATCAAAGCAAATACATGTAGCCGGTGTAAGGCGCGGGAAAACGAAGGAGAGCGAGTTACGATTGTTTTGCTCAACTTCTGATTAGTTAAGAAAGGGGCGCGAGTTTTTCTAAACCAATCACTAACCTTAAAACTGAAAACCAAATCAAATGCGAATTTCTTTCGACAATCAAGTGAAAACCATTCTATACACAACAACATCCATTTATATCAATCCAATACCGACCTTGGAATTAAAAAGTGAAACGCCTTTCCTGTGTTTCTCATCATTTGATTCTCAGGCGGGTTGGTTTTTGCCAAGATTATGCGCAAAAAAGAGTACTTCACGATGCTGGACCCTTTTCAAGAGAAGTACGGTCTGCGCATGGGTGGACTGCTATACATTCCGGCCTTACTGGGAGAGATATTTTGGTCGGCAGCCATCTTAGCTGCCCTCGGAGCCACAGTCAGCGTCGTCATCAACTTGGATCGCTTTGCCTCCATCATTGTTTCGGCGTGTATCGCTGTTTTTTACACGCTGATTGGAGGGCTCTACTCTGTGGCTTACACCGATGTTATCCAGCTCACATGCATCTTCGTTGGATTGGTGAGTATGGCCAGCGGTGCAATCTACGTCGGTGATTGTTTACCCGAGAGGGGAAGGGGAGGGGGGGGCGGCCTTCTATTCGAAAAAGTCGGGGTTATTCGTCGGAACATTTGAATTACATCCCCTAAAGGAGACCAATCTGGTGTGGCTCAAGCTTTATTTGATCCATAAAGGATACCACTCAAAACCGGAGTAGGCTCAATTACCAGCCGCTGTTCAGAAAAGGAGCCCGTGCTAGTGGACCGGACTCGAGAGACCGGCGGAAATCTCGAGAAATCGAGCCACAAAAAAAGAAAAGAAAAGAAATAAGAGCGGATTTTAATCGTTATTTCTTCAAGTGCACCCTAAAAGATACTTTAAAAGCTAAGAATAGTGGTGTTTCGTCATGAGAACCCTAAGTGAGAACAGATTTCTTGATTTATACCCCTAAACATATGAAAACGACGAGCATCTCTGACATTTTCATATGGGAGTTCTTCCCTCTTCCGGGCTGTTTCCCGGATAGCGGTGGATAGTTATATAGTTTGTGCGTTGGCTAGGTTTTAAATTTATATTGTGATGCCTTAAAGGGGCTAGGTCACGCAATTTTAGGCAATTTCAGCACTGATCAAACGGTCATAGAATTAACTGAAATATCACAAAAACGGCTCAAAACTATAGCAGATCTCAAACAAAACACAGGAAAGCCAAGAAGGGACATGGATGGACAAAACTGGAGAGGATTACAATGGATTGCATTTGGGTAAAGTTGAAAAACGTAGGCCCACCTTTTTTCAAAGTTATATTAGTTTATCTAAAAATGTCATTTACACAGCTGGAAAATCATTCTCAGTCGCTATGTGGCCGTGATTTTGCAAATGAAAGACTTTTGCTCTGCCAATTTGACGTTTAGAGCTCATAATTAACAGAATTAAACAAAATTACCTGAAATAGTGTGACCTAGCCCCTTTAAGTGTTGTTTGGGTGAAGAACCGAAAGACATTATTTAGGCTTTGGTTGTATTAGCACTCGGGTTTTGGGCATCGCTGGCATTTTTCTCGTTACAAGGCGACTTTTGCAGCTGTACTTGTGGGCAAGTTAATCTTATTTCACCTTTTCTTCCTTGTCCAGGTAGTGAGCGATCAATTTTTGTCACATCCTGCATTGTGTGGACGAGTTCTATTGTTCTTCCTTACTCACTAACTCTCCTTTCTCTGCCTGTGTTAGTGGCTCAGTATTCCATTCGCCATGACGAATTCAGCGGTCAGCAGCATCTCGACCCAGTCCACACGGTGGGTGGGCGAGTGGTCTTCTACGTACACTGGAGTGTGGATCGACTATGGTCTGCTGTTGGTAAAATGTCTTTCTTTGTACTCTAAAACAGTTTTCTAATGATTTCGAAAGCCGCAGCTTGTTTTTTTTTTACTTTTGCAAAGTGCTTTGTTAACCCATCAGGGCAAAGAAGGTGCAGTTGTTTTGACCGTCCCGCGCTTGGTACCGGGTACATGTTTTCGATCCCGCGCTTACCACCAGTGATATGTTTTCCCGCGTTTGTCGCGATTTCATGTTTTTCTTGCGTTTTCATTGACACCGGTTATCAATTTTGTTTAGCTTTTTTTCGAATCTCTTACAGTTCCCAGGCTTTGCGGAGAAACTGTGCTATCAATCGCCAGCCCTAGAGTTTTTGATTGATAACATGTGTTTTTTTTTTGTTACCTGTGCAGATATTTGGTGGTATTCCATGGCAAGTTTACTTTCAGCGTGTGTTATCATGTAAAACGGCAGCTAAAGCGAAGGGCCTTTCTTTAGCAGCCTCGCTTGGGTGTGTGGTGATGGCTATCCCAGCGGTCCTCATTGGGGCCATTGGTGCCTCCGCAGGTAAATATGAACAACCACCACCCTTCACCATCCACCACCTCTCGACCACGAAAAACTAATTGAAGCCTTATTGTAAGTAATTTAAGCTTATGACAATTAAACAAAACAGTAGCCTAATCCTCAAGATAAGTAAAAGAGGTTGAGAAAGGACATAAATGAAAAAAGAAATAGTTAAATGCATTTGCCCAATATTTCGGTTTGCAAAACAAACGCTCTAAAAAAGAGGGCTGAAAAAGGGGTTACAAACACAAAGATGACCGTTACATGTAAGTGTTTTCAAATGTAACATGACAGAACAGAATAGTCTACAAAAGACCCGGCACTCTGTATTGTTTCCTCACGGTAATTTTGCCTTTATTGGAGTAATTTATGAGCATGAAGCTTTTGTTGGTTCACTCTAGATTGGACCAAGACTGATTTCTTTAAGCCAACCGGTAACGCTACTAACCAGACTGCGGAGTTTGACAAGTCGCTGGTGCTTCCCATGGTGCTTCAGTACCTCACACCAACCGCGGTGTCGTTTGTGGGACTGGGCGCGGTGTCTGCCGCTGTCATGTCTTCTGCGGACTCAAGCATCCTCTCCGCTAGCTCCATGTTCTCTCGAAACATTTACAAACTTATCTTTCGACAAGGGGTATGTAATACATAAAGACTCGTCGCTAGATTTATTCTAATGTGTTTCTTTTACCTCTCAAATATTGCTTTGTCTCAAGCTCAGTTTTAACAACTTCAAGCGGGGAAAACGGTGGAAGGTTTCCAATGCGACAAATTTTTCCCCATACTCATTTTTCTGATCTATCATGGTCGAGAGAGTACCGGTTGAACCGCGCGGGAAAGATGACAACGCTGCAATATTTGTCTCGCTCGACTATCCCTCGCACAGGGGAGGGTCAGCTTGTAGCTGTTGTCGTTGTGAGCTTAAAATTTCTTTCGAGTAGTGATTGCTTTCCTTCTTGTTTTCCTTGTGCTAGGGTTTAGGCTCACGGGGTATTTTTAGTTGTAAAGGTGAGGTTCTGTGCATGTATTTTTTAGTGCACATTTAGTTCATGAATGGTAGTAAATATAAGGGTTTCAGAGTTTCCTTTACGTAACTGCGGTAAAAGATCACCAAAATGAGCAAATAAGAAGTACATTTATCAAAGAATCTAAGATGCCATAAAGAAAAAACGTTGCCTCTCAGTTTCAGTGTAATATTCTCGAGAGACTCCTCATTCAAATGTTGAACTAACGAAGCGTAACTTTACTTCCAGGCCTCGGAGAAGGAAGTCGTCTGGGTGATGCGTATAGCCATATTTGGAGTTGGCGCGGCAGCTACAGCTATGGCTCTGGCCGTGGACTCTATCTACAGCTTGTGGGCGTTATGCAGTGACCTGGTGTACGTCATACTGTTCCCACAGCTGTGTTGTGTCATCTATCTTAACGGCACCAACACTTACGGATCTTTCATGGGCTACGTCCTAGGGCTTGTGCTGCGCGTATTGGGAGGAGAGGATAAAATCGGTATTCCACCGGTCATCAAATACCCGTATTACGATGACGAGAATGGTCAGCTGTTTCCTTTTCGTACCCTGTCTATGATAGTTTCTTTTGTCACTATCATTGTGGTATCGTACTCACTGAAGTTTTTGTTTGAGAGGGAAATTCTACCATTATCCCTAGATTTCTTGCACTGCTTTAGAAAGTACGATTTGGAGAAAACAGGTGCTGGGGCATATGAGAAATATCCCATGGAAGAACGAGACGGAAGCTCGGCGCTTTGAACTTAGATTGTAACTCAAGTTTTGGATCATACGTTAGTATGTTGTATACATTTTATTCCCTTGACATGTAAACACACACGAGGAAATAATGATGGCATCCCAACATAAAACTAAATTGAAAAAATGTCGCTACTCCACTGTAGCACTGGAATTGTATTATGATTAATAACTTTTAACGATAATCGCTGCATGCATAGTAAAGGTGGCTTGAATGTCCTTCGTCTTTGACATCGAAATGCTAATATACATTATTTTTGTATATACTGGTTGTGTACTGTTATGCCTGACTGATTATATGCAATTCGAAGAGAGCTGGCATTTTATGGGGAAAAAATCACGTTATTTTTAGATTTTTTAATTTGAGCTTGCTTATGTGCGCATTCGTTACTCGGTATATACAGTGTCATCTGATGTTATTTCATCGACTTCGTCTCCTCTGCAGATAATTCTCTTTGTTTGTGGGTCACAAAAAAGGGTTAAATCCGTCTGCGTTTACGAGCCAGCACCACGCTTTTGTAGAAGGCTTTTCATCATGGACAGAAACCGATATTCCGCGGGCAAAGACCATCTTTTAAAAAAAAACCAACCTGATACAAAGACGAATAGCGCAAAAAAAAAAAATTCATTCCCAACTGCCGTTGTATAGAAAGTCAGTTGTTAAAATGTGTTTTGGTCGCATTACTTTGTGATTGAAGTAAATCTCAAAGTACTGGTCTATTTTCGTTGAGTAATAATGAAGAGTAAAGTAGAAATGAAGGTTGTAAAGCTCTTATGAATGTGTACACAGTGCTTTTCTCCTCCCCTGGAGTAGAACTAGAAACCAGCGAATTGTCACAACAATCTGAGAGTGATTGAACTGGATTTGATAAAGTGAAATCAAAGACTTGTGCTGGTCTAAAATAAGATACAGATTTCACATGGGTCACCTCTGAAAAAGCAAAATACCGGGGGAAGCCTAAAATGGATTAGTATTCATCCAGAGGGGCTATGGGTAATACTCCTAGCCACTTCAGGAGGCGGAGGTGAGGGTTTTTTTTTTCTCTGTGCGGACCTGGCCTTCCTACGGTGGGTAAAAAGTATAAATTGTGTGACCTTATTGCCAAAAAGGAAAGCTCTTGCTGGAAACCGTCCAAACCCTTTCGGTGGTAACACGCTTACACAGGGCACAGCGACGTACCCCCGGAAGAAATGAGCTGTCCTTATTTGTTTATATGCTGCGATTCCAATCAACCCAGTGCGTAATCACAACATGATCATATACGAAATGTAAACGTTATCCGCTAAGACTTTGTGACAGGTGAGTCACAATCCAGAGATTTCCTTTGGCTCACAAGTAGGTTCCCTTTGCGCTCTGTTCAATTTATCGAGTCCTGGTCCGGAATCATTAAAATCTAAATAAGTTTGATTTACGTGAAGATGGACCAGTGAGTTGACCTCGCATCATACGAAAGGTTTTCTACTTGGTCTCGTTTTGAAACCGAGCCAAAAAGCACCTCAGAAATAGCCTATTGTTTCATGGCCCGGGGGAGTTCCTAGAAATATTTAGTGGGGAGTGTGCTATACCCGATCGGCCGTGAAGGAAACCATACTCCTAACGTCCTATTATAGATTCTCTGCGAGTTACCCTCAAAATGCAAACCTTATATCGGACTAAAACGGAGGCAATGAGATTCATTTTGCCATTTGGACGACGTGCCCTTACGTTGCATTCTCAAAGGGATTTTTCTTCCGAGGAGTGAGAGGGTGCACTGGCATCAGGCATCTCCAATAACCCCTTGCGCAAAATGTCGTTATGTAAGAGGTTACCCAAGCAAAACGTACTTTGTTCCATTGACCACGCGTTTACTTGTACACGTGAACTCTAAGTGCTGCAGTTAAAGTAACATAACGACGCCCTCAGACAACAACTGCCTGCTGGAGAAAGGTAAGTTTTTATACTGTTTTAAGGTGCTTTACTTAAGATAAATGTGACAACATCATCTCGACAATCTATTTTTCCCGGAGTAGCTCATAGTAAGTACAGTCTTAAGTGTATGAAGACCTGTTTCTAGGGTAACCCAGACTTCGAGCGTTGTGGAGATGAACTGAACCCAGTCAAACAGGATCGAATAACCTGTAAGGCCTGTTAGGGTGATTTTATCAGTATGATAGCTTCACTTCTCAACTCAGGAGAAAGAAACTTGAGGTTCTCTAGATGGTCTTTCCAAAATCGTGATTCATACCGGCGAAGGGCTGGCACATCTAGCTATTCGTAAATGTGAGATGGACTAGAAGGTGACCTGATGGGGTCGTGGTTTACCATTTCTTTTGTTTTTGGTGTATCGGTTTATACGATGTTCTATTAAAAAAAAAATAGAAAAAGAAAACGTAGTGTGGTTAATGTTGGCTCGACTCTTTCCGTTCTCTTTTTCAATGTTGACTATTTGTCTGGATGACACTGTATTTTCGTTGAGAATTTTCTGTTGATCAATGAATGTTTTTATACCAGTCGTATTACTTTTAACAGGTGCTGTTGGTTGAGATTGGAATGAATTTGGAACAATTCCAACGTTTTAGAAGAATGAGGCCATTTAAAAAACTTCAGTAGAGAAACGTACATCTTTGTAAATAGTTTTCATTCTCCGTGTAAGCTAACTGGGATATATTAGGGCGCAATCCGCTTTTTTTTTTTTCAAAGCATAAGGTTTCGGCAAAGTTATTTTTTTAGACGCGAACTGAGGTGAGGTGAGGTCAACATTATAATCGGAGCTTATCAGGGTCATCTAAGAGGCATTGTGCCTGTCTCGCATGTCTCCGCGTGCTTTCTGTCGTAAAATATTTCCCAAAATATTGCCCTACTCAGGATAAGTCCTCTAAATTTCAGACGCAAAAACTCCTTAGATAACTTGCCTCCCCCGTGAACTGTAAAGGATGATAAAGTCGAACCTCCCTGACTAGTCTCGTAAGCGACCACTTTTCCAAAATACCAAAGGTTTGCTTGTCGAAATCACTGACTATAGTTGATTAAACTCCGCCGTAGTTGGCTACACCTAGTAGGCGACTTCGAACACTCCTATTTACGGCGGATAGTTTAAATTGTTTTTACTGTTTTTACCCCCGGTAAGCGACCACCTCACATGATTCGACCATGACCACGGGTTCCTATATATTAACGCTTATTGAGCAACGAAATGCCATTGCAACCTGATAAGACTTTTAAGTTTGTTCTTGCATGAGAACAGTCTATCTCAGTATCCGAGGTTTGCGGAGTGACTATTGGTGCATTTAAACACTGCCAGTATCACAATTTGGAAAATGCGCTGTACCCACTGAAATATATTCGAATTACAAGTATGTACTCCGGTACCTTCTCTAAATTATTAACCCCTACTTTAGACCTTGTGCAAGTTTTCAAATTGTTACAGCATGTTCAAAGGCCTTTTAAGACTGTAGGATTTGTTTTGTTTGCTTTTAGATCGCCAGTCATGTTTAGAATTTAACCGCGCGATATTCTTATAATTTAAATCTCACCAAAACAAGTACTAAAACACTCTTCAGTCACAAGACAGTCAAATGCATTTTTACACTTGAAATCTGGGTTTAGAGCTTGTTGTGGGCGTTATATGATTCTCATATTTCTTGTCCTGCAGCTGAATGGTTCTCTGCTGAATTTCCTTCCAAAGTCAATGTCCACGTTGTTTTAACACGGGAACGTAAATGGGTGAATTATAGCCTGCGACCAAGCGTTCTTTTTTTTTTTTCTTGAAAAAAGAACGCCTGATCGTAAATTAGGTGGATTAAGGTCATACTGACCTGATTAGTGCTTGTTTGGTTAGACTTAGGTTACAGAGCCAGTTACATAATGGTTAATTATATAATAAGTCAAATTATCGTATTTTGATTAGTTCTTATTTATGAGCTAATGGAGAACAGACGTATAGACGACGCATCAACATTTCTTTTTTGTTTCTTTATTACATAAAACAGTTATATTCCATGTTGCCGTGTGCCAGTACAGTAATAGATCATTGGCAGAGGATGTCATAATTGTGGTAAGAACATCAGTGGCACACTCGGCTATCGCCTTGGGTTACACTTTTTTGTTCTCACTTCATTTTGACGTCTCCTGTGAACAGACGCACGGCAACATAGAATCTATTTGTTAAACTGTCGACTATAGCAACGGCAAAGTTACTGATAGAAAGAAAACTGTGATTCCGGTCTCGCAATACGAGATCCGACGACCGACTAATACAGTAAGATCCAAGATACAAACGGTAAAGTTTTCTGATGAAGTATCGCAGAAAACAGGGTTTTTTTTATCAGTATTTATAGAAGAATAGTAACCAGGGTAACTTAGAGATAAAATCGAAAACAACTTGGTGAACTGACATCAGTAACACAACATTGTGTCATGTATTGTCCTTGAAACAACATGTCAGGAAACACCAAAATGAATAGTCGTCTCAAAAATATGTGGCTTCCTTGTTTTTGCATTTCGAAAGTTTCTCACCGCAGAGAGACATATGAATTTCGTCAATCTATTGTAAATATTTTCGTATCCTGAGATAGCATCGCAGTGCGGGGCAAACTGATGTCACCAAGTCCTTATGTGATATTCGATTCAAAGGTATTTGAACAGCGAACCGTCCTATCTCATGAGCGACCGTCTTCTTTGTCATTGTGAGCACAGAGAGAAACAAAGCCTCTTACAGGACGCCAAGTCTTGCTCCTCTTTTAATCCCATGATTTGCTTGTTTTACTCTTCTGAGTGATAATGTTGTCGCGTGCAAACGAGAATAAAAGAGCGTCGAAGTCCCGGTGGAAGTATTGACCGGTTTTCATAGGTTAGAAACAGGACTGTTTTGTTTACTGTTGCCCCGTTTCTCACACTTATCCTACTTAATGTTATTAACCCAATACAAGAGCCAATACTGAAGGGGAACGATAAGGACTCGCGGCCCCTTTATTGCGTGTTTGTATGAGAACTTTGAAAGGGAACACGAAATCTCGGTGCACACATCCAGGGAAGTTAAAAGAGGCCTCTCCCGTGTAAGGACCTATAAGGAGGCAGAATTTAAAGCGATTCCAAATGCAATAGTGTATTAAATTAAGCGTTTTGAAACTGGACGTGATTCAAGAGCGCAGTCAGTTTAGTATGGCTCTCGACACTAGATGTAAAATCTCTCGAGTTACGACAATTGTGGTGGTGGCCCACGGGTGCAATACGAACTGATATATCTGTACCAGCAAATATATATGTATTCAAATTTACAAAGCACGTCGAAATCAAAACAAGTCAATTTAAAATGGGTGCTAATATATATCACACTAAAAATATATGTGGCATATTTAAGGCCGATGCAAGTATACTGCTATTCTCAGTCATTCAATTCTATCGAGCTCACCTCAGTTGTTCCCCAATCGTAAATTCGTTCGAGGTCTCTTCGCTTCAAAAGAAGATTGTTACTTCTAGGGTGTCGCTACTATCTGTCGATATCTGGGTTTTGCTTTCTACTGTGGATTTTTACCATTGGTTTCGGAACTTTACTTTACGTTTCGCTGTCTCTCTTCCTATCGTGCTCGACAAGCTAGCGGACATTCTACTGAACTGTACTTCACTCCTTGCATTCCAGAGTAGTCGTAACAGAAAAAGCTCAAACATGGCGGATATTAACATTGTTGGAGTGGTGGCGATTGTTGTGTTTTATATGTTAATCCTTGGCGTTGGTCTCTGGGCTGCATGGCGACGAAAGGAAGGCGAAGAAGAAGCCATGTTAGCTGGCAGGAGTATTGGAATGGTGGTTGGAACATTCACTTTGACCGGTAATATCAAAATGTACCTCCAGCATATTGTTGAGTTACGGTTTAGTTTTCTAACCAGTGATTATCGCTGACAGATTACGAGAGAAGAGATTTCTAATTGTTCTAATAGACACGTATTATAAAAGCAGTCCATCAGCAGACGTTAATTTTTTGCAACGAGGTATTTTTCCCTTGCGTTCGGACTTTTTCAAATTCCCTGCCGTCAATTTTGCTAATTGTGATCTCGACGACCTCAAGACAAAACAGAAGGTCTGTGGACAGACTATTGTAAAAGCTAATAGCCAAAGACCCACAAATTTTGGTATTGTAAGTCAAAATCACGAGTGATTTCCCTCTTCAAGCCATAACGCACGCAACCATGTTGCATGTTTTCTCACTAAAGCATTAAAGAACATGAAAGACACAATTTTTAGGAACGTTTCTGACTGTTCTGAGCAATAACCGGACACTAAAGACCTCCTATCGAAGTAGAATACAAGCAATTTTTGGTTCCGTCACTTGCTTTCTGTTAATAGCTATGCCTAATTCAATGCAAAATAATTTTCTACTACCACCCTGCCCCACTGCTGATGGTAACAGTTTGCTCGTTCCCCATAGCAACCTGGGTTGGTGGAGGATACATCAATGGTACTGCAGAAGTCCTTTACGACAAAACCCAAGGTCTTGTCTGGTGCCAAGCACCTTGGGGTTATGCACTCAGTCTGGCGTTAGGTGAGTAACAAATTGTCAATACCTGATATCTTTGGTGCCTTGAATGACAAACTTTGCGAAACCATACTTCTGTTGTCCTTATTAAATGATAATGGACATTGTTGTACAACTGAAGTTTAGTTTATAGTTATAAGGCAAGATGAGGGCATTCATAAATCAGTTTCCTACTCAATATAATTCTACCTTTCTGTACAAATATAACTCAATTGACTTCCTTATTCGGCTGCGCCCAGCCAGGACGAAACACCTGTCGATATAATTATTAACATCATTTTCGCAAAGGGTTCAGTGCACTCCCGGTCAGCCATTGCCAGTGTTGATGATGCGGCTTAATTTATCGCCTGTATACGTTAATTCCACTTGATGAAGCTACACTGTACATTCTTTAACAGCGGCCATACACTTTGTTGTTGATGATAGTTAACGGTATTTGCCTATCACAGCCTTAATTTTCTATATCTGTCCCCTTATTTTTTCTTTTGTTGCCGATTGGGCGAAAATCAGGGAAAATCCGAGGTTGTTCGCCCATGTGGCTTCTGTTTAATTCATTCACCTCTCAGACCAGTTTGTACTGAGATAACAAAGTCCCAGTAGATAGCTCAACTAAGTCCGAAGTAAGACAAGCACGCATGTGACACAATCACTTAAACGAGCGTGACGTTTTTTTGCTTATCAGGAGGACTGCTCTTTGCAAAGACCATGCGTGAAAGAGAGTACGTGACAATGCTGGACCCTTTCCAGGAAAAGTACGGTGCACGTATGGGTGGACTGTTATACCTTCCCGCTTTGATGGGCGAGATATTTTGGTCTGGGGCCATCTTATCAGCTCTCGGCGCCACCGTCAGCGTCGTCATCGGCTTGGATCGTTTCACTTCTGTCATTGTTTCGGCGTGTATCGCTATTTTTTATACGCTGTTAGGAGGGCTCTACTCTGTGGCTTACACCGATGTTATCCAGCTCATCTGCATCTTCGTTGGACTGGTAAGTGTTGTCAGTGGTGTTCGCTACTTAGAAATGCGTGGCACTCAAGCTGTCGTCAGTCGTCGGCTGTCATCTGTATGTTTTAGGTCAAGATGGGGCTGGGCTCGCACCAGAAACCAGCAGAACGGGGTTTTTACTGACAGATATCCTAATGATTCTCAGTTGAAACGAGTTTAAAATCGGGAAGATTAGACGAAATATATTTGTCTCGCCTTGGTAGGATTTATAGCAATGGTATATCATGATCAATTTATGACTCACTGTAATCCATTGAGAAAGTCAAAACCAGTCAAACAATAGTTCAAGAGAAGTTGTACGAGACTTGGCGAAACGAGAGTACGGTATTGTTGCACGGCTCATATCGTATTATAAATCATTTAATTACCTGCATGACTTGTGTTTATAGTCGATATAACGCGCGCTCTGATTGGCTAATTCTAGGACATTATTTCCCCGCAATGCCCACGGGCCGATTACGGGCCTGCAAAAAGGAAGCAGAAGGTAATTAAAATTGATGGTTGTCATTGTGTTCGCCTCACTGACTCTCCTTTCTCTACCTGCCTTAGTGGCTCAGTATACCATTCGCCATGACGAATTCAGCAGTGACCAGCATCTCCAAAGATTCTGGTGATTGGATTGGAGAGGTGCCCACTCCGAAACTTGGAGTTTGGCTGGATTATGCAATGTTGCTGGTAAATGTAGCTCATTCTACAGTAGAACAAATTTCCTGTGACTGTCGGCCATCTTCAACTTGCTTTCAACAAAGTTCGACAACATATTTTATAACAAAGCGCGACAAGCATCTTAACAAACTGTGTCAAGTATTACAACTGTAGCGGGATCTATCAGAAAACGCGCTAGAAGTTATAATCAAGTGTGACGATTACTATGAAGTAATCTCGAAGTCTTTAACAACTATGTTTTGTCTACAAGTGAATATCTGAAAGATATATTTGAACTGTGGAGAAAGAGACGAAGACATGATTGATCATCGCAGTTATTAACGCAACTTGAGCACCACTGTACGGGTATATTACGCACTCACAATGTGGCGAACTCCCAGCTGGCTTGATAGCGCAGTTGGTAGAGCACTGCACTGGTATCGCAGAGGTCATGTGGTTCGAATCCCGTACAAGCCTGAATTTTTTCCAGGCTTTAATTTCACAGCTGCTTTAGTTGTGTATACAACTGGAATGATCAATCATGTCTTCATATGTTTTCCCTCTTTTGAAAGGCTTACCAGAGAGGTGTTTTATTTAAGTCAGCTAATTCAATTTAGAGCTCTAAAATCAAACAGCGTGCATAGCTGACTGATATAAGTTTTATTTCCTCTACAGATATGCGGTGGTATGCCATGGCAAGTGTATTTTCAGCGCGTGCTATCATGTAAGACACCAAATAAGGCCCGGGTACTGTCTTTCTTCGCCTCGTTTGGATGCATGTTCATGGCGGTCCCAGCAATTCTCATTGGGGCCATCGGTGCCTCCACAGGTAAAACGAATACATTATATCCAGCTTCTGCCAGAGAAGTCGCACTTTTCATTTCCTTCCGTCTAATTTTTTGCGAGAATGAACCTTTTTACTTTATGCACTAAAGAATTAGGACATCAAGAAATTTGGATTTCGAGCCTTACTGACTTGAAATATCATATCGCGCTGATAACAAACGCATAGGGAAAGCACACCCCGTTAAAATTTAGGAATGCCCCTCTGGGTAATTACAGTATTAGATCGCAATATTTCGCGAAATCAAATGGTTGTTGCTGTCCTACCATAGATTGGACCCAAACTGACTTCTATAAGCCACCCGGTGGTAACAATACTAACCAGACGGCTTCTGTTGACTTCGACAACACACTGATCCTTCCCATGGTGCTTCAGTACCTCACACCAACCGCTGTGTCGTTTGTGGGACTGGGCGCGGTGTCTGCCGCTGTCATGTCTTCCGCAGACTCCAGTTTCCTCTCGGCCAGCACCATGTTTGCTCATAACGTTTACAAACTCATCTTTCGTCAAAAGGTAAGAGACAAAAGATAAACGGTGCTTGCGCTCATTGTTATTAGCTCTCTTTCCAACTTTCTCCCCCAAAAGGAGAGATAAGCTTATAATAAATATTTTCTTCCTTTCCAGGCTTCGGAGAAGGAAGTTGTGTGGGTGATGCGTTTGGCCATATTTGGAGCAGGCGCGGCTGCCACAGCAATGGCTCTGACGGTTGGCTCCATTTATGTTTTGTTCCACCTGTGCAGTGACCTGGTATATGTGATACTATTCCCACAGCTGTGTTGTGTTATCTATCTTAAAGGCGCCAACACCTACGGCTCCATCATGGGTTATATACTGGGGCTAGTGCTCCGCGTGGGGGGAGGGGAGGACAAGATTGGTTTCCCTTCGTTCATTAAATACCCGTTTTACGACGAGGTGAAGGGTCAGCTGTTTCCCTTCCGCACCCTATCCATGATAGTATCATTTGTCACTATTGTGGTTGTATCGTACTTGATGAAGTTTTTGTTTGAGAGGGAAATTATACCATTGAAGTATGATTTCCTGAACTGCTTCAAGAAATACGACTTCGGCAAACCGTTGGCTGATGAGAAAGGCCAGCCGAAATACACCATGAAAGAAAAAGGAGATAACAACAAGAGTTTTGAGGCAAATGAGGAGTGTGACACTAAGACATAAAGAAATATATACTATAGAACAAAGAATATAGAATACACTAAATCCTCTATTAAGCCCTAACTTCATCTTTAGTAAGCTCTCTTTTGTTATGGGAACCTCCTTGCTTGGTATAAGTCCCTCTCCACCGGTCGAGCTTTTATTTGAAAACCAAACCAAAAAAAGACCGTTTGATTAATGGTACATTTTTACCATATCAACCTAGACACAAATTCACAATGTGTATTCGCAAGATTTTACGTGCCTGTTCTTGGGTTAAAAAAGAGATGACTGTAACACTTTGTTTATCAATGCATCATGCAAATGAGAGTGCTAAGCGGATAACTTCGTTTTACATGAATACATCACTTGCAGGCTTAATAAAGGACTTAGGGTATATGGCAGGATATAGAATTCTAAATGCGAACAATATAGAATGTATGTGGTATAGAATATAGTGTGTATAGAGAATAGAGCATCAGTTCAGTGTGTAGATTTTATAACGTAGAATAGATATAGGATAGTCTCATGATAAGAGTTAAGTTCGGAATAACGAGCGCATTGGTTAGTTAGGTGTGTGAACACATTTATGAAGTCACGTTACTTTTGTTGACCTTAAAATACCTGGAAACTTACTCCCCAGGAGGAAAATACAAAGGTATTTCCTGCTTGCCCAATCAGAGACCAAAGTACATCCGAAAAAAGATTTTCTCTATGTCTACCAGACGTGCAGACTACGAGTAGTTCTTCTTTCGCTTAGTCCGACGTGCGTGACGCGAAAGAAAACCGCGAGGAAAAAATGGCCGCGCGGACTCGTGGGGGCGAGAAGCACGCAAGTCTCGCCCCCAGGATTTCACGTGGCAATTTTTTTCTCCCGGTTTATTT
>Ga0126338_10000451_pt1 | contig 22042 bp, 14 predicted proteins | sample OrbCmetagenome_2_FD_92529 | JGI IMG/M metagenome (GOLD analysis project Ga0126338, IMG submission 92529) | Coral microbial communities from Petempiche,Puerto Morelos, Mexico - Orbicella C C metagenome | ecosystem: Host-associated > Invertebrates > Cnidaria > Coral | place: Petempiche,Puerto... | reverse complement strand
TAGTGGGAGTAGGGTGGGAAAGGTACATGTGTACTCTACGTAAAACACATTCCATCGCCGTCGCTTAACTTTGAACATCGCAAAGCTATATATTTGTTTCAGGTAACCCCTTGCTCTCCTTGTTAGGAATAGCACAACCCAGAGGCTAAGAGCACATAACAACAGGGCAACTTTGCTACTGGCCTCTTGTGATTCTGTATTCCTTTACATGGCACCATCAGTACATTTTATACCAGAAAGAGTCATACTGGCACAAGTTCACCCTGTGCTGGAATTCTGATACAAAATCCTATGAAAATGAAGGACTACCACTTTTTTCATTATGACATCAGTCTTGTTGGAGACTTGAACCGTTCATGTTAACCTCTTTGGACAAGCGATGAAGAGGAGGTGTCCCTTCATGTAAACATGATACAAAATCAAGTCGTCATTCTGAATGGAACTCGCAAAGTTTTTCCTATGTAAACACCCCCTAACCAGTTCTAAGATGGATTCCCTGATGCGCAGATCAATGGAATCCATTGTTGGAATGTTTGTCAAGGCAACATGTTGTATGTGCACACAATTTTGTGTTTTTCTTATCTGATCTAGGTCCTATTCAGCATATTTTAAAAATTCTGTCTTTTAGATACCGAATGTACCGAAAAAGTCAAGAAACTGGATTCCCCTCTCTCATCACAATCTTTTCAGCACCTAACTATTTGGATGTCTACAATAACAAAGGTTTGGAAAAACATTGATCTGTTAGAAATTTGAAGGACTTATGCAAGGACATGCTTTCTAATGACCTTGTATGTTTTCTTAATCTTGACATCTTTAGCTGCTGTGCTGAAGTATGAAAACAACGTGATGAATATTCGCCAGTTCAACTATTCTCCTCATCCTTACTGGCTTCCGAACTTCATGGACGTTTTTACATGGTCGTTACCCTTTGTTGGAGAGAAAGGTAAGCCTTGCTTGTTTAAAGGTGAATTAACAATTGCACTACGACCACTTGAACCAGGCCACTTGGTAGAAATCTGACCAGCTTGAAGGAGTTTCATTAACGTTTTGAGCAGGAGGGCAGGTAAAATTAAAAACTCAACTTCTTTATCAGAAAAACGTTTCTCTAGGTGGTCAAACCAGGCACAAAGAATCATTCTTGCAGCCAGTCAATAAGCCTGTTGCCCAGCCCTTAATTTAATGAAACCCCTGGTTGAAGAACGCATATAAAATCTACAGCTGAATCTGAAACCAAGTAAAGGCAAATAAATGTTTTATTTGATTTTGTATTCTAAGGACAACTCTTCTATCCTGTCCATATTCTATAGACATTGTCCTTTGTACTTTATTGTTTCAATAAAGTAGTAACGTAAGGTGAAAATGTAACGTAAGAAGCTTTTTCTTGTGACATCCACATGAAACCATTTAAAATGCTCAAACTTTTGGATCAAAAATAACGAATCAGAAAGTTGTAGTTTTCTGAAAGGTGTGAAAATTTGATTTAGATATAATCATTGTCCATGTGATGCTTGAACATCACTGTCCTGCTTGTATAAAAAGAGGTTGTCAGCCTTTGTTCTCAACATTAGTAGATATTCTTCTAAGTGGCCCAATTCAAGAAATCGACAGTACAGAGACATCACCTGTTTGTTTCTCCCGTTCATGACTTATTCTTTACTTTCTTGCTGTTAGTCACTGAAATGCTGGTGAATATTCTCAATATTTGCACGGACGAGGAACTTGAAGGGGACGAAGATGAAGAACAAAGTGAAGCGATTAAGAGGAAAGAGGTTATTCGCAGCAAAATACGAGCCATTGGCAAAATGGCACGAGTGTTCACTGTGCTGAGGTGAGACATCTGGTTGTAACTGTAACATCTATTACGGCTAAATTGCTTGATGGTGTCTTGATGTTACTGGTGAACTTGCCTGTTGTTGGTGATAGTTCACCCACAAACCAACAAGTTCATTTTGGGTGGGATGATCAAAGCAGGAGGTGACTCAAAACTTATGAAAGCCCTTGGATTCAACAAAATTTTATGTACGCTATGGAAGCAAACTAAAGTAAAAAGTTAAAATGTGTGCCGATAAGTGTCAAATTTCCGACAAGGGGAGAAATTTAGGGCAAGAAAACAACAGGGCTTTTCCTTAGAATTTAATTTAGTCTTTGCTGAATGCCAACATTCCTACATGTCTGAGTAACAGTTGTGCATGACGGTTTTCTGTATTACCATTTTGACTTGTGTTAAACTTGAGTGGCCACCCCAAGAAACAAAAACAGTATCATCAGTACTGTGGATTGAAACCAAAGGTTTATTTTAACCCTTGTCAATGCACATCTTAGATTGAAAGTATTGTCAGCTTAGGTGTATTTGTGCTGAACTGTTGCACTGATCAAACAACTTGCTATTTTTAGAGAGGAGAGTGAGAGTGTGGTGCAACTCAAAGGTCTTACCCCGTCAGGACATTTGCCAGTGGGTCTCCTCTCTGGCGGCAAACAAGGGATTGAAAGTGGTAAGAATTTTATTTATTTTATCTGGAGGAAATCCTAGCAAAGCAAAGCTAATTTACATTTTGATATAAAAAGAAACAATTGATTTTCCTTTTCTTTATACATGTAACTAAGGCCCCGTCCACACTATGGTGGAGGAATGTGAAAACGGAGGTTTCATTCTACAAATGCATCAAATGGTTTCCACACTATGCTGAAGGAATTTAAAAACTCAATAGTCACCAGTCATTTTTGGATTTGTGTTTTTAAACAAAAGTTGGTCAGGGAAATTGGTCACTTTCGATATATTAAAATTCAGTTTGATAGTGAGGCCTGGAGGACACAAACAAAAGAAATGAATAAACATGGTCATTCAATTTCCTTTGTTTGTGTCCTCTAAGCCTCGCCGCTAAGCTGAATTTTAATATATTGAAAACAGTCCATTGCACGATTATCATGAGGTCATCATTTTCAAAAAGTTCAGTTTTAAAATTTTTTTTGAATTTTTTAGCCAGATTTGAAGAGCATTTTTGAAATGCTTTTTTTTCATGATGGATTAGTATGGACAGTAGGCCTGACCGTAGAAATAAAGCTGCGTTTTCCAATTCCTCCAATGTAGTGTGGCCGGGGCTTAAATATGAATATTAGTCATGTTTCTGCTCTGTTGAATTGAAGAGACTTGCCTCATTTTGTAATCTGTGGTAAAGGGACTTAGTTCTTTCCCAACAAGGTCATTGATATAGCCATGGAAACAGGCTTTACAGTATTGCCTCAGTCTTTTCTGATGTTTCTTTTACTAGCCCTGCAGGGTCAGGTTTTCAGCCCAAACTTCAAGATCAGTGGTTTTGCCGAGGCCAAAGGACTCGACCAGGTCAATGAAAGAATGCCACCCAGAAAGGATTTACCGGTGCAACCCGGGACCAAGTGAGAGCACGGACAAACAGGAAGCTATTCATTGACTATTAGCATTGTAGTATAGTGTTATAAACCTTGTGAATACCTGTAAAAAAATAGCATCATCTGCCTCTAAAAGTCTCTCATTATCTTTCTCTTGGATGTAATATTTAAGATTTTGTGTTACGCTGACAACCAGGTTGGCATGATTTCTTCTGCTCCACACTGTGCTGTCAAGTGAATATGCTTTGAGGCATGTGGCGTTGATAAGGATGATGTTCTTTCAAGTGGATATCCTGTGACTTGGGATGTTTCAGTGGGTATCCTGTGATGCAGGATGTGCTGCCAGTTATTCAGGAGGTAGTCGATTGGTTCTTGTGAAACAGGGTGTGTCAGTGGTTTTCCTGTGGCCCACAGGTAGCCGAAGGTTTTGCACCCAAGCGAGTTCACATCCACTGAGTTTGCACCCACAGATTAGCACTCATGTTTATTCAACTAGCAATCAAGTGCTAAAATTTTATCTTTCTCTTACCAAGCAAAAAAGACAACTTTGTTAGCATAATGAAACAAGATCACAAAAACATGTTTATTTCTTGTTCTTTAATACATTAAAGGTGAAGGCAAACTGGAAATAGAAAGTTTATGATAAGTTCAGGGATGCAAACTTAGTGGCTGTGAACCTGATTGGGTGCAAAACAGGTAACATATTCTACCAAAAATGTGAAATTTTGAGGTTTTACTGATCCAGAATTTATCACCCCTTGCTCACAACAATAATTTACCAGTATATAATATACAGTGTAGATACATATCTATTGTAGTTAGGATGTGGAGGTGATTTTTGTCAGAATTTTTTTTTTTTTTTTTGCAAAAGCAAAGGTTTCATTAAGGGCCTGGCACCAGGCAAATTGACCAGCTGTAAGAATGATTTTACCTGCTTGGTTTGATGGTCTAGAGGAAAATTTTTCTTATTATGAATTTCTGTTCAAAATGTTTTGCCTGCCTATGAAAACCAGTTGCCTTCTTGTTGAAACTGTTAGTGAAACCCCTGGCAAAAGGCCTGTCACTGCTGGCTCTTAACCTTATGAGCCCTGAGCTCTAAATATAGATTGTTCTGATGATTTCCATGTGTTCCTTTTAATGTTAACTCTGAGAATTTGGTTGCACATCAAGATAAAGTCACCTAGTTGAATATTTGCATTATTTTCATCAGCTACCACTTCAACAATGTTTTCACATAGCATTACAATTTATTGTCAGTTTGGTAAGGTGCGACAAAGCTTTGGTGAGGAAGTTTTGGACTTAAAATTACGGTGTTGCTATGGGCAACTTTTGTTTCCAATGGTAACAACATCGTTGCCTGCAATTTTGTGTGCTTTGCTGCCAATGACGTCAAAGGCCAACAAGTTGCCAGAGGAAGTGGAGCCAGTTGCCCACGACAACAACACAAGCTGAATGTTAAAACCTGGTCACTAATTTTGTTGTGACTTACTCCACTGCTTATCACAATAAGACAAAATTGCCCACGTGATCAATTGGCTTTTTATGGTACAAACCTATCAATAGCTTTGTTTTGCTTGGTGTCGCTTTTTTTGAGAAACTCGTGTAGTAGAATCATTCTCCTGGTTTGCTTTGATATTGCAAAACAGCTTACTACTCGTCAAACTGTTCACTCACTTTTAGTGTGGCTAAACAGTCTGACAGGGTGTTGACTGTGGCTAGACATTTGCAGACACTGCCGCATTACAACAATCTGTAATTTTGTGGTCAACTGGGAAAGTTCTCATATACTTAATGACTGGTTCTCGGGGAAATAATGACTTTTGTTTTCCAAAATATTAATTTGTACCAGGAAAATATTGAGATTCCAAGGAAACACATTAAATGATTTCCAAAGGAATCAGTCTTGATGTAATTAGTTATAAATCATAGAAGGACAAAGACAATAAGTAGATACATTGTGAAAATGGCAGTCTTGGATCTATATTCTTGGAAATCAGTGCACTGCACCTTCTGACAATGATATTGCAATGTTACTTGCTCGGAGACTTTTGGTGGGAAATAAGAGAACACACTGGTGGAGAAAAATTCCAGCTATATAACAATGTTGATTAATATGTCAGGGTAGTCTTGAGGTAAATTCAAGTGTTCCGATTGGTTCTTTCTTGGTTAAATTTTACTCTATGAATGTGTATTTTTTTGTTCTTGAAAGCCAGCAAATTCAGTGACTACTTACTAACCTAGGTTGCTCAAGCTGCACTGGGAAATCTTTAAACTTGTAAAGCTTTACTTCACAAAGTCTTTTATTGCTGTACATCTTAGAGTTGTCATACACTGGTAACTTCAACTATAGAGCTGTGAAAAAGTGTGCGATAATATTACTGTTAGGAAATAAATAATTGTGACAGCCAGATTTTTCTGACCAAATCTTGGTCTAGTGTGGAAATTTGGGTTATACTGGTAGACTACCAACTTTTAATAATTGCTTGTAATATTCCTTGAGTGGTCTCCACTGTATCATGCTCTTGGTCTTGTGAATGTAAATCTGAGAGGAGACTTTCTATGCTTGCTACATAAAGCGCTCTTGCAGTTAAAAAATAGTTGGATTGTATGAAATTATGTAATGTAGCCCAGGGGGGTGGGTCTACAATATGAAAAGGACGGGGGTGCAGCGCTCGTCATACCTGTTAGGGGTTTAAAAAGCAGTTTTGGTATCTTTTAGGCTGTTCAACCTCAAAAGGTCCACAGTAGGAGCTTTAGCAGGATCTTTTAGGTTATGCCGCACCCACAAAACAGGATCTTGATATCTCTTAGGGGCTCTTTTCAAAATTTATGACTAGCACCCCGTCCTTTTTATATGAGACTTCCCCCGCGGGAATGTAGGTGTAGGCATTTTATTTATGATTTTAAAGCGAAGAAAAAGTATAAGTTACTGGTTTTAATTAAAGATAACTTCCGTCGAAGAAAATATTGTAATTACAGCAATTGTTGTACATATATACTGTATCCTTGTATCGATTGTCTTGTGTTGGAAACTGTTGGGAGAGCGAATGGTTTGAGTGTGTATGTTATGTCACACTGCCACTCTACACGCTGTAGGTGCCTAAGATTCTTGTCTCGTCTTCTGTGCATGAAATAAATCACTCGAATGGGATGCAGGAGCGCTAAATGATACCAGGTGAAGTTTAAAATATTATTTCAGCTTTTAAATTCAATTTGGCAGTTCTCAGTGTTCTCGATAGAATTTCAAAAAATCCAAATAAATCCCAGCTCCGTATAAACTCATTAAAGTACACTTTGGTCAGCTGCCATCCTTATCGTTTACCCCTTGTGCCTTCCCAGAATGCCTCTTGTGCTGCGTAATGATCTGTTATTCTCTCTGTAGACTGCCCTGAAGACTAGATTTTATCTATATTTTTCAAACCCATGGAGAAGTAATTCATCAAGTTATTAACCATGATGGTGTTTGGATATCTGATCTTTACATAGTTAAACAATTTTATTTCTTCGTTTCCTCTTTACTTTTAATTTTGATTTAGAAGACATATCAAACACTCATGAAAGTGTTTGACCACAATTCCAAACACTGAAGTTCGCCTAAAGAACTCCCCTACATGTCTTATTTTCAACTCTCTTCTTGGTGTTAGGAAATGTGATCAAACACTGTCTTTGTGTTTGATATATTCCAAAAATTGTCGGTCTGATTAAAAGGAATTGGCAACAGTTGACCCCCACCCAGTATTAACCCCCCTAATTTTCCAGTAAATTGTAAGCCCTTCTAATTTCATTAGACTGCTCAAAACCCAAAGTAAACATGTGTCTCTCGACAAGTTAATCAAAGCAAAGTGCGAGGCAACATACTTGACTGGGAAGAAAAATTCCTCATGCTGATTGGTAAGAGTGGGTGCGGACAACAGGGGACAAAACCATTTGGTGAAACATGGTAGGTAGCACAACTTTCAACTTTATTTCTGAATTCACTACACAACCCCGAGTTTACTTTTAAGACAATACAGTGTTGCTTGTCACACAAGCATACTGAATTCAGTCGGGGGAGATATTGGTTGATGAGCCCGCCAGTTCTCTTCAGAGTGCATGCCAAGCATGCTGACAAGATGTCAAATTTTGCAACATTTACCGATTGATGACAAAAATTATAATAACAATAATATATTATTTAAATATATGCCCTAATGGAAATGGTACTTTTTAATGTTCAAGTTAATGAATGCAGACTAACCCTGAACGTGGCAAAGGTGGATTTAAAGCATAAAGTAGTAAAATTGCTGCAATACGAAAATTACCCAAACTAAATTTTATATGCATCTGTTTTTTTTCCCCTGTTGTCATGAACTTCGCCCCTAAGCAACCATTCAGCATTAGCGACCATTAGCAGCCTTTTGAATTCTTAATGCATCCAGTTCAGAAACCTTCTACAGGTGGTTTGGGACTATTAAAAGTCATAAGTGAACAAAAAACAGAAAACCTCAGAAAAATGAAATCAAAATTCATGCTGATCACACATTGGCAAAATATTGTGCTTTGAAGTGTAACTGTACCCGAAGGGGTGTGATGAGTATCAGCACCTCGCAGAGTCATGCGTGCTTTCTGTCGCATTTTGTGTGCAACTTGCTAGTTTCCCGCACAATTTTTGCGCCAACCCCTTTCTCTGTGCCACATTTTTCGCGCCATCTGCTTGTTGCCTGTTAAATTTTTCCCACTGCCTCGATGCTTTCCCACTTGTAGTTTATTTATAGATAACAAGACTTACATCTATTTTTGCAATGAATACTCTGACTTAAAGAGAAGCCACTTTAAATCAAAAACCTTTCATCGACAAGTGTCTTTCTTGTGAGATTACTCCTTCCCAACTTATTTCGCAATAACATCACAATCTTACTGAGTACATAGGACATGATGCCCGCAAGAACATAATCAGGGTATATCAAATCCATAGCAGCAAATGTCAACAGGTCAAAAAGCATCAGAGTCCACTCATTGCCATAAAACAGAATCGAGTTAAACGAGCGGCCATCATCGTTGTAAAATATTGCCTTTTCAGGAGGTGGGAGGTCTTTTAGCTCCATGTTTAAGATCCTCTCAAAAAGGAGCTTGTCCCTTACCAGGTAATCAAGGTCCCTCAGTGAGTGATCGATGAAGGCTGACAGAAAGCGATTCAAGGTGTTGTAAGCCTGAAGACGTTTTTCCACAGCTGGGGCGAGGCGACTTCCACGGCCATCTTGCCCTGGTTAAAAAGAAAAAAAAGATAGATAACACCAATGCCAGTGTCGTATGGTCTCGTACTGTGAGTTTTTGAAAGGGGATTCTTAATTCTTGCAGCCCTGCCAAACTTCCGCCTGGTGTGCGCATACTTTTGATTTGTCCTATTTTCTAATTCCCTATCCCTGGGGTATCCTAACCCATATCCCTGGGGTATCCTAATCCCTATTCCAGGGGTAACTAACCAACTTACCCATGGGATTGTTAGGCATGTTCCTCCTCTGCTGCTGCATGTCGCTCTGATGAAGTGGTCGGACAACTTCTTCATACTGTTCACGAAACTTGGCTGGTACTTCAACCTCGAATGTCTGCCGCTCTGAATTGGGTTCAAGGCCCCTCTTACCACACAGGTCTTCTTCTTCCCGCTTGAGCTGTTCATTCATCTGCCACATGTTTGTGTCTGCACGGCCATGAACTGAGCGACCATGTATGTAGTAACCATAACGAGTATTCTAGAAGAAAAGAACAACATAATAAGAGAGCAACAACTGCTCATATGTGTCCAAATCAGGGCTCGACTTTCAGGAAAAAACCTTGGGACCAGCTGGCCCCTAAGTTTTCAAACTTAATTGACAAGCAATTTAAAGTGTTTCAATCAGTGAAAAACATGGAAAGTTAGTTGCCAGTGAAAAAAAATTCAGTTATATTGGCGACCCCAGCAGCCGCAATGTCAAGCTTTGCGAATGGTCTATGGACTGAATGGGGCAGCAATAAGCATAAAAAAAAATCACCTAGTAACAAAACAAAACAAAACGACAACACCAACAGTGACCAAGCCAAGTGTTCTAGAAAAGAACAATTCATTTCATAAAGGAGGCAAAAATTCTAAATGTGTGTCTGTATGGCCACGAATGAGTGTGCCGAGATAATGAGTAATTCTAAAAGAATGTTTCTGCATGGCAATGTACTGATTGTCTGTGAATGTTGGTTGTACAAAGCAGCAAACAAGAAATGATCAACCTCATTACAATTAGAACTACATGTGTGTGTCTGCATGGCCAAGAACTGTTTGGCAGTGAATGGTGGCAATGATAATATATTGAATGACCATTCTCAGTATTCTTGAGAAAAAAGAAACTACATAAGGGAGCAGAAATTCTACAGAATTGTTTCTTGTCAATAGGATAGCTAGAAATTCAATAACTGATGGTCTGAATATAATATACTTCATTATATTTCCACTTACCTCTAAGATAAAGATGCTGACATTACTCATGGAACACAAGTCAATAAAATCACCAAGTGCATCTCCAACAAATCGCTCGTAAATAAATGCAAAAAAGAACCATTGTACAGCTTCCACAGACAGGAATACGATTGACAGAATAGCAAATCGCAAAACCTTGCTGTACTCGCCAACATAATCAGTTGTCGGGTTAACTGTGGTGGTACTCTGTGGGTCTGTTGTTGCCAGATACTCAAGTCCAACTACTTTCAAGAACAACAACACAAGAAAAATCTGTAGCTCTGGATTGATTTTCCGAATCGTTTGGATTTCGTTCCACTCGTTTGCAATAAACAGGGTCCTCCAGATGCTGACTGGGGCATCCATAGCCCCTGCCTCTCCACCCTGGGTAGGTTGGTTTACTCTCCCCTGGGGGCGCTCCCAGTCGACAAAAAATATCTCAAATGAGATTTGAGACCAGAGCATGTGAAGAAGATCGATGATCTTGAATGCAATGGTTACACCCACCAGGTCGAGAAACAATCGTTCTTGGCTTGGTGTTGGAAGAAGCTGGTAAACTGTCTTTTGTCTTTTGAAAAAAATGAGCCACTGAACTGACAATCCAAAAATGACCCAGAAAAACATGGTAGAGATTGTGCCAAAACAAAACAGAATGAACTTCAGCAAGGAAGCACCATCAATTTCAATACGGCCCTGTCGACGTCTCCATGCCATCACCTTGACCAAAGCCAATAGGGCAGCCAGAGCAGAGAGGCAACCAATGGCTATCTGTCAGTAAAGAAGAAAAAAAGGATGACGGTAAGTTGTTGAATGTTTAAAGAGGTTGATACACTTAGTGGCACCTAGCTAGTTCTCAGGGATGCCACTTAAACTGAAAGAAACAAATATTTCAAATCAACATCAGGGTTGTTCTCTAGAAGTGCCCAGGTGCCACCGGCGATTAACTTTTCCCTTTGGGTGAGTGGAAAAACTTTCTTTTTTCATATAAGCTTAAGTGCTGGGTGCCCAGGATTTCATGGTTAGGAACCTGTGGGCTACTCATAATTTTTCTTGGACCACAACCTTGAACATAATAGCCTAAAAAATCCCAACTGGCAGGAGACAGACCAGTTGACTATTAAATAGCCAACTGGTCTTACAAACATGACTGAAGAGATAAACTAAGGTCTACCAAGAAACAACTCTCCCTTCCTCTCGTGATTTCTAGTGACCTTCTTTGGGGATGGGAATAGGTACTTCCTGAAACTCTAAAACTGTACAAAGAGCTTGAGAAAATTTTTTAAGAATTAATGACTGCTGGTAAAAATACCTCCGTATCCTTCTTTATTTTGGATGTATCCATTTCGTAAGTGACAGCAAAAGATACTTCCTTGTCGCTGTTCAGTGTATCTTCATCATTCAGGTCAAGTGCATCATACTTGATACGCAACATCGGAGGATATATTTCACCGTCGGATGAGCGCAACCTTATGTTCAGCTCAATCTTTGAAGAATAACGGATATACTGCAGTTCCTGATTACCACCGGCTGATATTCCAATAAGATTATCAGTGACATAGAATCTTCTTGTGAGTACCCACTTTTCTCTGTCACTGCCCTCGTTCACATTTTCGTCATTCTCCACATAATTTTCCATCAGTACCGGTACAGGGTAGAGGTCGTCACCCAGGGAAAGAAACATGTCATACAGGAACATGGGCATTTTTGTCATCTCTTTCACTGCGATTGAACAAGATGAGCGATACGTTGTTGCAAACCTTAAAGCAGCAGCCATTTTTGAAGGCCGGTCTTTGCACATCTGGAGAGTATCAAGGCCGTTTTCATAACCAACAAATGAGCCATTCAGCGTGTACACTGCAAGAACAAAGCCTATGTCTTCGTTTCGCTGAAACTTTTTTGTGATCTCCTTTTTGTCTAGGACCTCTGGTGCATCGCTGGCTGATGATTGATAAAACAACCAAGGCATTACTACAGGCCAGTCCCTGTTGTCATCATTTACGATTCCGAGGGGAATTTTGCTGTTTACAAGGTCAGTGTATTCTTTACAAGCGGATCCACCCTGCATATAGTCCAGCAAAACACAGAGATTTCCTAACAGCTGACAGGCTGTGAAGTTTGAATCCGTCTTACACAACGCTTGAGATGCTATAAAATTTGACCGGAAAAACGCCGAATCGAACGACTTGTCGCCATATTCAACTTTGTACATACTACTCGTCTCCTTCAGCAGAACAGTTTCGTCAAAGCATACTCCTCCTGAAATAACAAAACCATTTTCAGTGCAGGAAGAACAGACTGAGACATTACTGGGGAGAAAAAAGCTTGAATGACAGCGTCTACAGGCTTGCAGCTCTTCACCGCCTGGCGTTGTGTCTTCGACACAACGTTCACATTTCCTAGTCGACAATCTTGTTCCGTTACGACTACGATCTGTGGCAACAGAATCTAAGGGGCAGCTGTTACATGTGCCCGTCTTTACATTAAAACCAACATCGGTGGGACATTCGATGCAGAAACTACCATCAAGGGAGCTTGTAAGATTCCCTGAACCAGCAGCACTGTTGCATGCTTCGCAAACAATCGAAGGACCACCTTTGTTTTCAACCATCTTGAAGCTCGTTTGACAGGTGCAAGACAAACCGTCATTACTTCGTTCCTGACCTGGAGAACCACAGTCTACACAACGTAACGACGAGAACTGAAAATACTGATTGGTTTTACAACTTTCTGGAGTAGTAAAGGGGATCATAAAGTCTATAGATAACGACGGCAAACACCATAACGACCAGATGGACAATATCAACAACTTGCGCGCCATTTTGGACTAATTCATTCGCAGCTTGACTACTAATGGTAAGACCGCTGGAATAGCTTGGGCGCGAAAAATTATAACCAACATGGCGGACAGGTGAGAGCGTGACAGAGGTGTCCAAAAAACAGCTGGATTTCACGACTCCACTATGGTTAAGGAACAGTTCAAGGAATCTGGAGTTACGAAAAAGATGTAAGGCTCTTCTTGTTAGTTTTATTTGTGCCATTTTGGCTTAATATATAGGAGTGTTTATGGAGCCCGCCACATGGGTGGAATTTACTCTTCGTTTAATCTAGGGTACGTCCGGAAAGATACTCAATTTTTTTCTATTTGATCGACACATTATTAATTTAAAAAAATTCATGACTCTCACCCTACCTGGATTTTTGGCGCAGCTCTAGATCTGCTGGAGCTCTGCACCCACCGCCCCCCTCCAACTCTCCAACCCTCTTCTCTCTTGGTGCATTAAGGTAACAAGGGTTACCATTTGTTTTAAAAAAAGTTATTATTTACTTTGAATAATGGTAAGAAGCTTTAAAATTTAAGTTATCCTACTGAAAGAGGATCATGTGTACAAAATAAGGCATCTGCTGCAGTTGAGTGTCAATTGATGCCATTGGTCCACATCTCAATCAACACTCAATCGACATCTCGATTGATACTCGATCAACACTAGATTGACATTCCATCAACATCTTGATTGACACTGGGTCAACACTCGATCAACAGCTGGTAGAGTGTCGACTGACTCATATGTATCAATCAACACTTGATGGCATGTCTGTGAAAATTAGTCAACCCTCGACTGATGGTTTGCTGAGATGTCGTTTGAGTGTTGACCGAGATGTCGATGAAGGGTCAAATGAGGATGCCTTTAGGACACACGATCCAACTAAGCAAGGCCAAAGTATAGAATGAAGGATCACATATTAAAAAAGATTTGAATGGTAGGAGTCTGCATGATTTGAATTATGTAAAAACAATAAATTTAAGCATAATACATTTTGAAGGATGATGACGTATAGAACTCATGTTAGTATGTACAATACATAATTTAAACTTGCTTACAGTATACAAATTTTGTTCCTTTTGCAGAAGCCATGTCAATTTTGGATTGTTCTCCCCAGAGCAAATGCATCAATATGCACACATTCACTGTGTCAGCAAGAACCTGTATAATCAGGACCACGCCCGTACCCCTGTCCCATATGGGGTGTTGGATTCACATATGGTATGGTGGATTTCCTATGGGTTTCAAAATTAAATGCGATTGCTTTTTGTTTCGATTTTTTTTTTGGTGACTTAATTTTATCAGCGCTGAGAACAATAGAACTTAACTTTGTTGATGTGACAGGGAACAAGTAGTAAAGACCGAAACTGTGAAACCTGCGGCAAAGCTCTGGCTGATTGTGTTGGTCACTATGGATACCTGGATCTTGAACTTCCGATCTTCCATGTTGGTTTCTTCAGATCAACCATAGTCATTCTTCAAACAATATGTAAAGTGAGTATGAAACAGTACTGTTGGTTGCATCTAAAATGAGTCGCTTATTACCATTCACGCGTTGGTTGCATCCAAGCTGGTGGGGAGGGAGGGGGGGGGGAGTTGCTGCCTTATATGGGCACTATCGGTATGTGCGGTCCCAAAGGGTAGGGTTTTCAGCTGTTTTGGTCATAAATAGGGTATCGATTTTGGCCATTTTAGTCATGAATAGGCTATGGTTTTTGCACTCTAGTCTTGAATTGGGTATGTATTAAATAAATTTTTAGAAGAAGTTACTTTTTCAGGTCATAAATAGGGTAGGGAAAATCGTAGAGTTTGGTCATGGGGTTTTAATGGTAAGCGGGCTGCACACCCCCACCCAATTTTTCTGGAAGTACCAGAAGAAGAAAACTTGATTTACTGGTAACTGGGTATCAAGACAGTGTTAAATGAGATGTCTTCAAATGTTTGAAGTTTACTGACCGTAATGAGAACTTCCGTACCATGGTCCAAACTTTCACACCCAAAGTATATAGAAAGAATGCAATGTTGAATACCCAGTTAGATCTTGTTTTTTTTCATGTTGTGCTTATGCTTAGATGAAACTGGCAGTCATAAGCAATTCATTTTAAAGGTAATTTTTGAGCTTTGAATAAATTGCAAACTTGAGACTTCTATGATGATCAACTGTTGGTTAGTGATGAACAACATGTTTGTGAAAATGATAAATAGTCATTCTTTTTTAAATGTATCCAATTATTTCTTCCCTACAGACATGTTCCAGAGTATTGTTACCTCCACAAGAAAAGAAGCATTTTCTGGACCAATTAAGTCGACCAGCAGTGTCTTCCTTGATGAAGAAGGGCCTGAAGAAAAAGATTGTTGAAAAGTGTAAAAAGGTTTCTCACTGTCCGTACTGTGAAGCATTGAATGGTAAGTTCAGCTGGACCCCATTAATTCAAACTTCATTATTTGAAACTCCCTGTTATATTGAACACAAACCCATTTCCCTCATGTTTTCATATGTGTTTTCAGTCGTTTACTATCGGCTATGTCATGTTTCCTATTTCGCTATTTTCAAACTCACTTTTGTTTCCCCTGGCCTAAAATCGACCATTTATTTTGAACTCCATTCGTAGAGCTTAAAGATAAATGCCATAATGACATCAGACCATGTCAGGACACAGCTAGAATGTTGAAATTTTGCTATAATTCATTAATAATTGATATCACTAAAAAAAAATTAATTCTTGACAGATTAATGGTCCAAAATCTCCTGGAAACTGTTAGTGGTTTTGGTTTGTCCTTTTGTTAGGTTTTGTAAGAAAGAGCGGAATGATGAAGATTGTTCATGAAAAGTACAAATCAGCCAGGAAGTATGTTGATCCTGTCATCTCTGAATTCCAAGCATCATTTGGCTCAGCAATCGAATACAATAAAGAACTGGATACCTTACTCAACAGGGCTCAGGTTTGTGCAAATTATTTGTGTTTTTAGCAGGTGATGTGGGGGCCTATTGGTTAAAGAGCAGCTTTAGGCACTAATCAAGTTTTTGATTGTTTGAGTGCTGGTTAGGATCAATATAATTGTGTTGTGTTTCCAGGCTAAACACTAATTTATTTACTTTCTGAGTTCATCTTCTCCACACCAGGACTATTAATTATTGCAACAACAACAAAAACATCAATGATGAACTCATTTCTTTTAAAAACTCAGACAATAGTCCTTGGCAACCCACAATAAATTAGCAAAGCTCTTCTATACATTGTATGAGCTACTTAACTGTAACAGGGGATCAATGTTATTAAACTCAAAGATCGACCAACTGATCGATCGATCAATCAATCAATCAATCAATCAATCAATCAATCAGTCAGTCAGTCAGTCAGTCAGTCAGTCAATCAATCAATTGTTTTGGCAACCTTTATAAAATTCAGGGGTTTCAATCAAGACAATCAAGTTATAAATGTACATTATACAACTGATTTTGCTTCTTCCTTCAACAGGAAGTGTTAAATCCTCTAAGAGTCATAACATTGTTTGAACAAATTCCAGATCAGGTAAGAGTTGTTAGAAAAGTGCATATTAGATCTTACTAACCACCTGTGAGGGCTACACTGGGAAAGTATTGCCCCTAGGTCTTCAGAATATGGATCAAGCAAATCCAGGTCAGCACAGAGATAGAGTTTCGGTTTTTTTTTCCAGTGGGGTACAATCAGTTCTCTTACATTGTGTGCATTTTTATGTTGCAGTTAAGATTTACTTTTACTAAACAAAGTTTTTGAATTCTGTTTGATTGTTATTTTCTTTGTCTTACTAGAAAAAGATGAAATTGGTAGACCTGAAAAATGTGAAACAAAAACACAAATTTTAATGCCAACAGATATATTCCCATGTGTACCTTTACAGCTTTGGTGAAGTTTAATCATAAAAATTTGTTTTGTGGTGTTGAACACAATGTCACAGATACTTGCACTTTTCCTTTTTCATTTATTATAAGTACCTTTTATTTCACAGGACTGTCCTTTATTAATGATGAAACCTGAGCTAGGCAGACCAGAGAATCTTATTGTGACACGCCTACTTGTTCCGCCAGTTTGCATCAGGCCATCAGTCATTAGTGATCTCCAGAGTGGAAGGTTTGTTTATTATCTGTTGTTAGAGAACAGTTGTAATAACTTATTAGGGAGTAAAGAAAACCTTGATGGCAACAGCAATGGGAACATCACTAAACAAAATATTAGATGAGCAGAACAATGGCTGTGCACATGCATCCTAATTCATGGTACATTTCTTTGCCTTCCCCTGCAAAACAATGTTCAAATTTGAAATGACCAAATTTTGTGTTGTATGGTGAACGTGAGCAACGACGGCTATTTTTTTTTAATTTCTATTTTGAATTTAACACTGTGTTCCATATTCAGTTTCAAGATAGTTTTGACAGTGAGGAACAAACTAAATGACTTGAGAGTATCTCGAGATTCGTAGGTAACATAAAAGTTCATTTTTTATTTGACATTACCCTGGGCATCGCTGTCGTGGTTTCTCAAACTCCCTATTGATATAGCAAATACATTATATACCCTATATCAAGAAAGACAATATCCCCAGTCAGTGTAACATGCAGACTGCAGACTGCAGACTGTGGACCGGAGATAAAATAGAGACTGAAGGTAAAATGCAGACTGCAGACCAGGGGTAAAATGCAGACTGTAGACTTTTTAACTGACTTTTGCTTCTTGTAGCTTAAAATAATCTTGTGATTCATGTATCATTGACTAGAAAATGTTTCTTGAAAAAAGCAAAAAATAATCTATTTAAGCCAGATAAATCCAGCTTTGATTGATTTTGAGCTTTGCCTGAACAGGAAGTTGCAGGGCAGACTAAATCTGAGTAACCTTTAATTTTTTTTCTGGCAGTAACGAAGATGACCTGACCATGAAGCTGACAGAAATCATTTTCCTCAATGATGTTATTAGCAAACACAGAGCGACTGGAGCTAAAATACAAATGATCATGGTTTGTGCCATTGTAGATAGTTGTTATTGACTGAGCATCAGTAATCATGAATCACTGATCCTTGTGCTGATCATCCCAAAGAAACATACCTTTGATTGGATTTTTGTCCAACTTGCTACTTGTAATTTGTGTCCTCTAATTGTATCTATTAAGTAGGTGCTTCGAGTGAGAAGTACTATTAGACAATACTTAGTAACAACATTAAAAAAGTTGCATTGTGTTTTTTTGTCTCTTATTCATAGGAAGACTGGGATTTCCTTCAGCTTCAATGTGCATTGTATATTAACAGTGAAATGTCAGGAATTCCCCTAAGTATGCAGGTATGTTAGCAATCAATCAGTCAGTCAGTCAGTCAATCAGTCGGTCAGTCAGTCAGTCAGTCAATTAATCAATCAGTCAGTATTAAAATAGATTGATCAACCAGTCAGACAGACAGACAGTCAGTCAGTCCGTCAGTCAATTAATTAATCAATCAGTCAGTAGTAAAATAGATTGATCATCCAGTCAGCCAGACAGACAGTTGGCCAGTCAGTGAGTCATTCAATTAATTAATCAATCAGTCAGTATCGAAATAGATTGATCAACCAATCAGACAGAAGACAGACAGTGAGTCAGTCAGTCAACCAGTCAACCAGTCAGTCAGTCAGTCAGACAGTGAGTCAGTCAGTCAGACAGTGAGTCAGTCAGACAGACAGTGAGTCAGTCAGTCAGACAGTCAGTCAGTCAGTCAATTAATTAATTAATCAATCAGTCAATATTAAAATAGATTAATGAACCAGTCAGACAGACAGTCAGTCAGTCAGTCAATTAATTAATCAATCAGTCAGTATTAAAATAGATTGATCAACCACTCAGACAGACAGACAGACAGTCAGTCAGTCAGTCAGTCAACTCATCAGACAATCAATTTCAAACAACCAATTCATTGTTCCATTGGTCAGGTGGTATAATTGAAGCTTTTCATTCTTGTCTATTTTTACTAGCCCAAAAAAGGATCCCGAGGATTTGTACAAAGACTGAAAGGAAAGCAGGGTCGCTTTAGAGGGAACCTGTCTGGTAAAAGAGTTGACTATTCTGGACGCACGGTCATTTCTCCTGATCCTAACCTCCATATTGATCAGGTCAGTATATAGTGTAAACCAAGAAAGTGGCTGTCTTTGTTTGAGAGCTCAGTTCTTCCCCTGGTGGAGAGATTTACCTCTGCAAAGCAGAAAGTCTGTATAGTGAATCTTAATGGTTGCTTGTGAGGTTTTAATTGTCCTAGTCAAGTACAGATAACCTGCAATCTTGGAGACGACTTGGGTCTCTGTAGAGCGAAGCCATTGTTAAGATCCCATACATGTCTTTAGCAGTAGAGCAAAGGCATTGTTAAGATCCCATAAACATCTTTAGCAGGAGAATGACTTTGATACGTGCATGAGCATAGTCTCCTTCGGAGCTGTTATTAGGTTTGTCACGCAATGCTTCTCTTGGGAGAAGAGTTGCGTGACTACTGTAGCTTTCAGTTAGCATAATGATTTGCCAACTCTACATTGTAAGTCACTGGTAAGTTGAAAAAAAGTGCTTAGAAGTTCATTAACTATATTTTATCACATGGGAATAGGTTACCAACCTAGAAAGTTGTGCTAAACATACACACATATATATTATACAATATTAATCAACTCATGTTAATATTTTTAGGTGGCAGTTCCTGTGCATGTAGCTAAGGTTCTAACCTATCCTGAAAGGGTTAGTATAATAGATAACCTTTTTTCAATTAATTATGATGCTAATAATTATTATTGCAGTCCTTACCAATTGGCAAATTGACCATTTGCAAGGATAATATTGTCTGCCTGTTCTGACCACCTTGGGGAAATCAAGGGTTTATCAAGGATTGATCAAGGGTATTGATAAACAATGTTGATTGATACTGACTGCAGATGCCCAGTACACATGATCCAGCTATGTTGTAAATTGTGTTGATGCAGGTCACAGAAGCTAACATGAAGTTAATGAAACAGTTGATACTGAATGGAGCTGACAAACATCCAGGAGCTAACTTTATTCAACAGAGACAAACCAGCATCAGAAAGTAAGCTGACGTTAATCTCATATACGATGAAAGCTCTCTTAAGCAGACACCTTTGGGACCCAAAAAGGTGGCTGTAACTGGAGCTAGCTGCTTACGAGAATGGTTCTCGTAAGCACCTGTGGCAACACTGTTGCATTGACAGTGTTGTAATTCCAGTCACTAGTTTCAGGATGTCACTGGATGTGTAACAGTGACAAAACAAGCAATGAAATATGGCAGTGTAATTCATGCACTGTACATACTGTGAAGAACAGAGATGTGAAGTTGATTGAGTAAAATAGGATTCCGAGGCTAATGGGGTTTCCTTTTGGGTGTCCACTTCTGGGAACTTAAAAACAAATGAAAAGTCTAAATCCTAAGCCCTCAAAGTGTCCACGGCCACTCACGGGAATGTCTGCTTACGTGAATGAATAGAGTTTGTATGGGTGTTCAAACAGGATTTTGTGAAGGCAGTTGAACCTATACATTGTAGTAGCTGTCTACTTACGAGAGAGTCTGTTAAGAGAGCATCCACTGAAATTATTATTTGGTGACATTGGGCCATCTCTTTTGTCCTACTTGCCATCTGTAATGTTTTCTGATACATCTTAGGGTCAGTCTGCCAGAGTGTATATTTTTTGCAGGATGCAGTTACTCTCATTGGTTTCTTATTGTGATATTCAACTTGCGTTCTAGGGGTGGCAAATGGTAAATACAAGACTTTGTGAGAAGGCAAGACTAGCGTTTCTTCTTTGTGAGCCCGGGACATTTTAATAACTTTTTGAATTGTGAGACTGAGGCTTCAAAGGGTTTTAAATGCAAGCACAAGACATTTGGACTATAAGATGTTCAGATGTCATTTATAAAAACAAACAAACTTCGAGAATTTCTCAGCTTTGCAAAAAAAATAAAAAAGACTCCAAGAGAGCTTTCAAAAATTCAAGGCTGTGAAACACTCATAATTGTTAAAATACATGACTGTGAGACCTGAGAAATTAAAAATTGTTGAAAATTTTATGAGACCTGGGCTAGGTTTTTTGAAGGACCATTTGCCACCCCTCATTCTGTTTCATGCAAATCTGTAGGATTTAGCTTGTATGTATGCCTGTTATGGGCCTGAATACCCTGTGTTGACAACTGTTAACGTTGAGTGCAAGACCAAGATTAATGAATCTTGTGATCAGAGCTCTTGTTGCAAAAGAAGTACTTTTACATGTCTTGAGTGAAACATTCATTTTGTATGCTTTTATTCACACATAGGTTCCTAAAGTATGGTAATAGAAAACAGATCAGCAAAGAATTGAAGGTAGGTATTAAGTGAGAAATGATAATCTAATCTAATCTAAATTTTCCAAGTGATAAGTGATAATCTTTTTGTTGTGATGATGTGGTACATGTCCATAGATAAGTTGAGCATATTTTTCCGTGGCCAAATACACTCAGATTATAGATCATAAAAATGTTTTTATAAAATGTTGGAAACCCTTCTGGTGAAACCATAAAATTCACTCGTAGTTCCACTCGCGTTTTAAACGTGGAAAAAAAAAAATGCATGATTTCTATGGTATAATCAGATTTAGACAATGGAAAATGTGGTGATATGCTGACTGAGTGTGTTTTGTTTTGTGATTTTCATGGCTACTCTAGTATGGTGATATTGTGGAAAGGCACCTGATGGATGGAGATGTTGTACTGTTCAACCGACAACCTTCATTGCACAAACTAAGCATCATGGCTCACCAGGTTGGCCCAGTGATTGATTCACAACTTCTCTGTAGCTTTCCACTATAAATTCATGTTTGTTGGTCACAAGAGTCTATGAGTCGATGTGATCATCTTAGAAGGAATGTGTTGATTGAAAATTAAAGTCTCCTTAGATACACAATTAATAACTGTGGAAAGTGTAATGAGAATGTTGATTGCTGATCATACTACTTCCTGAAGTCAATCGATCATTGCTTCCTGAAAGTACTGTTGAGTAACATTCAGGCCTTTTGCTAAGCATAGCAAGGCATTCAGTTGGAAGGGAGCCTGTTCAATTATTCACAGCAAATACACTAACCCTGCCTTGTACATTAGAAGCAATTTTATATGATTGGAATTTTAATCATTTTTATTAGCATAGGGTAAGTCATGAGGAAAAATTGTAAATATTTTTTTTTATGTTGTAATTAACTACGTCCGGTATACTTAGAATTAATCTTTTTACGATTGGAATGTTATTCTTATTAGTTTACCTAGGTGTCCCCAATTAGCCTACTGTTTTACAGTGAAATAGAATTTGGAGACATTAATTACGTTATGTATTTATTTTATTTATTTATTTATTTATTTATTTAT
>Ga0126338_10000450_pt1 | contig 22053 bp, 16 predicted proteins | sample OrbCmetagenome_2_FD_92529 | JGI IMG/M metagenome (GOLD analysis project Ga0126338, IMG submission 92529) | Coral microbial communities from Petempiche,Puerto Morelos, Mexico - Orbicella C C metagenome | ecosystem: Host-associated > Invertebrates > Cnidaria > Coral | place: Petempiche,Puerto... | reverse complement strand
GGGAGGGGGTTTGTGGGCTTCCCCCCCCCCCCCCCCCCTCCCTTCCAAATGGGGTTTCCCCGTTTTTTTTTCCCCCCCCCCCCCCCTTTGCATGGCGGCCACATAGGCTACCCAGTTAACTATCCCGACGGGCTAGTGCGTAATTACTAGTAGTACGTTCTAACGTGATTTTTAAAACTGTCGACCAACTTTTGCTTAAAGATAAACAGCACGAATTTGTTGTACTTTGTAACAAAACTTAAACGTAAAGTCCGAAATCTTGATCTATAGTGGCGATAGGGATAGAAAAAAATTAGACTCGATCGTCCGTATTTTATATAAACTAAATGTGTCAGGTGCACTAAAAAAGACTGGAGAGAGTTCACTAGTTGTTGTGCTCTGTTACAAAACTTCTGGTCTTGGGACTCAGCGAAATTACATTTGGTATCTTAACAGGTGTTGACAGGGGATTTGGGTGGCCAAAGTACATGCTCAGAGTTTACCAAGGAAATCTGCCGCCATCTTGAGTAGCTAACCTCTTTAATTTAAGTCTTCCAGCTGGTTTGGAGTTATATTCCGACACTTGTAATTTCGTTTCTGCTATCCTACTAGTAAACGCTCAAGTAATTTGGTTTATTATATGTTGGTACTACTGTATTTTCTCCAACAGTATTGAAGGTAATTTTTAGTATCTTGAAGAAAGTAATTGCTTCAGACATGCTATAACTCAGGAGAACACTGGTATTTTATTTCTGTTATACAATTTCTTCTATAGTGCCATCTTCGTTCTGCTAGGGTTTGTTTGTTTGAGGTCCACTTAACTCAGTGCTTTTTTCTTCATACAATTTCGAGAACAAAAATTCATCTTCTAACACTTTTGTGACATCCTATGTTGCATTCAGGTTGTCAAATGAGTTGTACATTGAATTTTTTAGACGTTTTTTTCCGTTGTATGCGCTTTATGGCTGTCATCAATTGTTATGATGAGTTTAGATTAATCTTTAATTGAAACCAGATTATGACAAATTGTACATGAAATTAATACAGAAAAATTAAAGCATAATTATTTAACTCGCCATTTCCTCACAATGTCTTTGTAGGGGGCCCCAGGCCTCGGTGGTAACCCGGAATCCACAAAATTACACCAGCCGTAATACGTTAGCTCTATGATCGAGCAAAATTGCCGTTGTGGGTAAACGCGCTAAATACCTGCCAAATCTGTTGAAAATGTTATTAACTCGATTAGCTCAAGGGATAAATGTGAAAGTTAATCAGTAAAGAAATGGTGGTGCATCCTCGGAGGCCTAGTGACAGTCGGGACGACACGAAGTAACCGAGTAGTGTAGTCGGCTCGACGAAATTCTGCAACTGTACCGCTCGGGTTACGTGGTGTTGCCTCGGACTAACTGCTCTTAGCAGGGTTCGCAGGCATCTTGAACGTCGTTGAAGTCCTTGGATTGTTTGATTGTTTTCACTTAGTGGAAGAATTAAAAAAGACCTGTTATTCTTGAACAAATCTGACGGGTATCCCTTAACCTGAGCATGTAGTGTCACATTCTAATGGTATTTTTTCAGTGAGTGGAGTCCTCGGAAAAATCCGAATTGTTTCCCAGAAAGGTCTTGAAAAGTCCTTGAATTTGTCGTCTAAAAATGAGAACGAACCCTGTCCAAGAGAGACCCGCGTCTCCGTTGACCCATTGATGGAAAGTGTGCAGACCAAACAGTTGGGTTTCTTCAATGAAACTTTTCAACACTGAATGAGTTATTTGTAATTCTTTTAGCTTAAAGGCAAGTTCATAGAACTCTTTCCTTGCCTTGCAGTGCAAGTTAACTTAACTGAAACTCCGCTTGTTATTTACGCCGTCACAAATGTCAAGATCATCCCCTTAAATTTTCGTTAATTTGAAATGGCTCTGAACCCTGCCTACAGAATTGCAAAAAGTTGTATCTTAAACATGGTTATCAGAAGTCGATGGATTTCATCAAGGCGTTTAATTATAAGCGCTTGAAGCTAAAATCAAGGCTGTATTGATAGGTTGTTTCGTTGCTATAGTAACCTATTATGCCTATTAAGAGGACCACAACTTGTTCACCAATGATTGGGCGTTTGTGTGATACCTTTATTGCAGCGTCACTTGTTAAACAGTGGTAGCATTGATCCGTCAAAGTATAACTGTTGGAAACTGTTGCCAGCCACCCATTACTTGCAATCTTCCCGACTCTGCGCAGATGACATCATGAATACCGGAAGGCCATTCCGAAATTGCGCAGGGAACTGGGGCGAGTTTCAAATTTAAACCAATCAATAAACTGACACCACTACATGAAAGATCACGTTGAGAGTAGTCATTTGAACAAGTTTGATGCTTTTAGGGTGAACAGAGACAAGTTACAGACCTTGAAACATGGTGAGACGGCGTACCCCAAAACCATATAAACTCTTAAAATTTTTTTCATCATAATAATTATAATGTTTTATCGACTACCTCCGATTAAAACGCAAGGAAAACAGCCACATCCAGTGGATTTTGAGAATATTTCATGATCGCACTATCGCGAAACTCAACGTCGCATTTAATACATTAAAATTGTAATTTGTATTAAATGAAGTTACCTTCAAATATGCAGGCTATAATTTAGAAAGATTGTTTTGTTCCAGCCAAGCCGAAACAAACTCTATCGGCTTTCCCACTAAAAATACCTTTACGTCCAACAAGTGGTGCCTCGCCATTGCGTTTGAACACGTGCACGATTGACCCGCCCCCTACCCCCCCCCCCGGGCCAAGACTGCCTTAAACAATTCCCCGTCCCCGTGCACGAAGGGCTGAATTTGTCCCGGGGGTTGCCCGGGAGGGAGATGATAACAGTTGGAATTCTAGTACGCATAAGCATAAGTATAAGAATATAAAAACTTTACGTTCTTATGCTTATGCGTGTGCTTATGTCACTGTTATGTTGTCCAGTGGGGACGTGGTTGGCATAAGTATAAAGATAGCATAAGTATAAGCATGTAAGCATAAGCGAAAGACTTTCAGCCAATCAGCGAGCACTTTATGCTTATGCCGACCATGTCCTCCGGCCCTAGACATAACACCGACATAAGCAGAAGCTGAAGCAGAAGCAGAAGGCTTATGCTTATGTCGCAGCCGTTCCCACTAGTGTATAAGCTTCTTTTATACTTCTGCTCATGCTTATGCTTGCGTCGCAAGTGAGTACCGTGCTTTCTGACTCCTTGTATCTCTGCAGTGAGTGGTTTCATGGCAAGAAACGCACTCTTTCTTGCGGAAAACTACGGACTTGCCTCACTGAACAATCCACAAACTCTCTCTCAGAACTCAATAAGTTGTGAATGTACGACATTAGTAATTATCATCAACTAATTTCTCCCTGTATCAATACGTTGTCAGCTCGCAGGTCAGGCAAGAGACTATTTTTTTGGGTCAGAAAAATAAAATATCGTTTTTTTTTTTTTACATTGTAAAGTTAGAAAACAAAAAGGTCATGATATTCCATACTGTAGAAAATTTACAGTAAGAGGAATCTTAACTGCGGAAATATTTGGGGTTTCTTATTTCTTTGGGAGGGTATACAATAGCTTTTATCTAAACCAGTCGTTTCAGGGGCTCCATGAAAAAAATCATTTAAAACAAAAACAAACATATCTTTCCCCTAGTAAGTGTGAATTGGGTGAAAGTAGAACATTCCTTCCTGTATTTCACACTTTTAAAATCTTAAAACAGCATTACTATCAGGTTTTCTGACTTTTAAATCACTGCGGTCAGTGAATGAAAAGATAACACGTCTGGAATCATCTGAAAATCTACGTGTTGCGTGCATGCGATAAGAAATCAGGATACACCTATACCTTATGTATGTAGGGCGGATTCCAAAAGAACGCAACAAGTTTTCAGTTGCAAAATAGTTCGACATTGTCTGGGCTGAAAGTAAATAAATAAATCAAAGGAAAACTACAGAATGTGAAAGTAAGTGTCAAGTGGGGGGGATAAGAAACCGGAAACTAAAAATGATAAATCAAGACCCTGCTGAAAAGTGCTCATTCCTGACATTTTCACCTTTCCCGACCACGTAAAGAACTGCTCATTCATTTAATGTGGAAAATATGACCTACATTATTTCGAATCATGATTAACAAAGACCATCGTTTTCATAAACTTTGTCTAAATCTATATGAAAACTATCAAAGTTATTTTTGTTTCCAGTCGTTTTACCTCAGACCTATCTGTTGTCCTCTATAGCTACCTAATAATTTGCTTTGTGTTGGTGTTCATTTTCAGACCATTTAGCTGTATCAATCGATTCAAGACTGGTTTTTGACTATTTTTTTAGACTTGTAGGGGTGCCTGAGAGAAGGAGGGGGTGGGGAACGGTCTTCATATTTGATCTGACCGCAAGGCATTTGTTACCCATTTCCTGACAGCGATGATTTATTATTTCAATCCAACCTGCCAAGATGTCACATCAGAGGTGTTTCATCTATTATGCATGCAAAATTAATGAAGTGTCAAAAGTGATAAACATTTAATGACTTTCTCTGCTGCGTTGAAGTAGTGTGCCTGTCTCTTTTACCAACCAGGTGAAGGAGAAGTGTCGAAACCTCTCAAAGTGAAATAAACTCAACTGTGCGTAAATAAACACAAAAAACGTTGCAAACTGTGCTTGTTCCACAGGTGCAAAATTTAGTAGAGCTAAATTTAATTATTTTCTCAGATCTGTGTGTCTTTTAGCCTCTTAAAACAGGAGTCAACTTGCACCTTCCTGACAGAATTTTCTTTTCAGGCAACTGGTAAAATTTTTTTTCAATTATGCTTCACGCGCGGTAGCGGACAACTATAATAATTCGTACGGCCGATTTCGCAACGGATAGCCTGCAGAACAGAGGGCTCGTGTATCGCGCTAGAGCCCGCTAATCCGCCTGTACTGCAGGCTACGCAACGGAGGACTTGAGAAGCCGAACACAAGCGACAGAACTGGTGATTATGCTCTCCTAATTGTCCCCAATGATTGTTCTTAACGGCAATGAAACAAATAAAAAGTATCTGGGGGACGAATCGTGCTGTCAAACTAAATTACTTGACTGACTCCCTTCATTACTAGGTGAAACTAAATAGAAGCAGTGAATGTCTCGACTCCCACGATTGGGATACTGCACAGTTCTATTTGAGTGTTGGCCAAAAAAACATACCGCCTGGTCAAGCTATTCAGTGTCATAACAATTTTTAGCATACAGTGTCTCTATCAACTACAATGCTCCTTGGCCTCCTCCTATCAAATCTTGTAACATACCTACATAGTAAGCAACCTATTACATTGTAAATCGATTAGATACGGGCACTAAGAAATACGAAACTATAATTGTAATTTACTCTTTTCGTTTTGAATTCATCCAGTCTATTTTAATTCAGTTGTGAAGTGGAAGTGATAAAACTTGAAAAGTGAGCCTAAATCTCGGACCTTGAACTCGGAGAAGCAGGAAAGGGTCAATGATGCCTGTAATTGATAAAACTGTTTTTTTTTTTTTTTCCAGTTATGAAACTTAAAAAGAAGGAATCGGTGATTTGCTCTGTTTTGAAAGATATTTTATTTCTAAATGTTTAAAATGACATCGAAAGATTGGTAAACAGCGACGAAAACCGCTCGGGACAAAAAGGCGAAAATTAACCAGATTACTATAGTAGGTAATGACAGCAAAAAACATAAATCAACACGCCAAATGAATCGAGTTTCCAGGTCTCGAAATCCTCAAACATTCAAGATATTTCGGTTATTCTACCTCACAGAATTTAACCAGTCAAATCTTCAGGTTTCTGCGGAACTAGCTACTGAGTTTGGTTTGCGCGCACGTCATCTTCACTCTGAGGCGAACGGCTGTGTAAGTACAGCTTGCACGCCAATGTAAACACATCGTCCTACGCTTAAACCGATTCATTCTTTTTTCAATTCTGATGATTCTTTTGCAAAGTTTGCAGGGGATGTTCGGGCTGAAACTATAAATCTTGTTCCGTGAACTATTTTGGAACGTTTCAGCGAGGAAGGCGTCACGCGCGCGGTGAAACTAAAGGAAGTAGGAGTCTCTTCTGTGACGTCACATCGACGGATATTTTCTTTCGGCACATTATTGACACTGGGCATACATTTCCATGCAAAGATGATGTGAACTTGTTCTATCGCGATCGGTCTAGGCACTCGGCGGTACCGATCCTTTCTTTTACATTTTAGTTAGACTTTTGTATTTATTATTTTTTAACGAAATTGTTACTGAACTGGGTCCTAATATGCCCACAAGTCCTAGCTATTACATGTTCGTTATCTTGTTCGCGGTCGCCGCAATGATGTTGAACTCGGCGACGTGTCGAACTCGCACAGTGTATTCCAATACATGGGTTGTGCAAGTCGATGGCGGTCTGACAGGGGCTGAGAGGATAGCAGCCGAAAGAGGTCTTACACTGTTAGGACAGGTAAGGGAACAAAGTCTTATGATATATCGTGTCGTGATTTTGCTGCGTTATTTCATACGCGGGTTCGAGTATCGCAAGGGAATTCAACTTATCGACAGATCTATGAGGTTTGGGCGGTTTTGTTTGCGCACTAAACGAGAAACATTTATGTTTTGCCTTGGTCGATAGGTTGGAAGTTTGGAAGGATTTTATATGTTCAAGCATAATACACATCCTAAACGATCGAGACGCGATGCCGTGGATATTACATCGGAGTTGAGCGAACATCCCAATGTAAGTATCGTATGAAGTATTGTTGTTATCGGATACATGTAAGTTTGAGGAAGTTTATTCCCTCAGTAACTATATCTTGGCAATTCTTCCTTGTTTCAGGTTATTTGGGCCGACCAGCAAATTGTAAAGAGACGCGTACGCAGGGATTTCGATCCTCACTACAACGACCCAGATTTTGATAAACAGTGGTTTCTTGTAAGTATTATACCGGTAAATTATATTGAGTGATGAAGGAAAATACTAGTGCTTTAACCCATGAATAAGCGATGGATAATTGACGACGAACTGCTATGTCAAATACATTTTTGAAGTGTTGTAATTCACTCTATTCAACTCAAGTGAGCGAAATAGACAGGTTAATTAATTGATTTTTGGGACTCAAAAACGCGGGATTTTTCGATTTTAAAATAAGCGTATTAATTATAAACATCGCGTAAGCCAGATTCAGTATTTAACTCTTATAGCTTACAATGATTGCTATTTAAAGTATTGCGGAGGGAGATTATTTTTCTAACATGTATGATGTCAAGATATAATACAGCAACTACATGTATACTCAATGTGAATAATATTGCTTCACCCCTTTGTTGAGCTATATGTTAAAATGCCATTAAATTAGTTGTTTAGATCCCGTTAGACCGATTTACATGTCAATTTGTCAAGCAGATCAGCTGGCAACAACAACAATCTTTATTTCGTGCCCAATGATGGTACAAATACATGAGATCAACCAATTCAAGGAAACTGGAAAGTCAATCAGCAGAATGGACTGTCTCTGACCTCTTGTAGGAGTGCACGGAAACCCTGTTTATCGGGTTACTGCAGGGAGTAGAGGAGATGTTCATATAAACGACATGTCTGATGAGTCACAGACGAAAAACACAGCCTGTACACTGTTAAGAGGCTGGCCTGGTTCTTTGTAATGAGATAAACATTTTGTTCCTATAACTGTTCAACCTTGGCTCAAAAAAGAGCAAAAAAAGCATTTGGCAAAACTCAACACTGATTGTCTAACAGAACAAGGTCTCCCTAAGTCTGCATATGACCCAAGTGGCCCATTATGCTAGGGCATATCTCCAGTTTAATAAGCATGAAGTGACCAGGAGTATTCTACTCCCTCTTGGATGGGATGCTAGTCCATTGCAGGGTTACCCTCCAGCATTAAATTCGCTGGTACTCATTTATACACCTGGGTGGAGAGAGGGACTGTGAGAGTAAAGTGCCTTGTCCAAGAGCATAACACAAGCCCGGCTAGGGCTCGAACCTGGACCACTCGTTCTCGTTCTAAGGCATTAAGTTAGGATGATAGTGCAGTGAATGCAACCTAATCATCACAGGCTAACGGAAGAAGCTTTACAATCTGCACTTACTTTTTGTTATTTTTTAATTTGAGTTCTATGAAACCACAAAGTAAAACTCAAACCCTAACCTGAGGGTCTGACTTACCATGCATAACCATCAATAGGATACTACTTCAATCTTCCTTTCTGGACTCACTTGCTCAAAGGGTGGATAATGCCATCCACCTGATAAATCACTATACAGTGGATAGTGTAGTTTGTTTCGCCAAAACCTATCCACTGGATAGTGATTAATCAGGGCCCAGTAAATCGAAGGCTGGATAATGCTATCCACTGGATAAATCGCTATCTAGTGGATAGCGTTATCCAATCTTTGAAAACTAGTACCCTGGACTGGAATGTACCTGTTGTGTGACATGTGCAGAGGTATAAAAAGTATAAAAACTCAAACACTCCTGGTATTGGGATTTAGCCATGCAGTTTTTTTCTTTTCAGCATAACACAGACAGCATATTTAGAGGCTATGACCACAATGTCCTTCCAGTTTGGGGACAGGGTGTTACTGGGAAGAATGTTGTTGTTTCTATATTGGATGATGGTAGGTTTTCCTTAACTGTCTAATAATTTTCATTGTAAGACAGTTTTTTGATACATTGATATCTCAATGAAAGCTCTAGAGTCTGCTGTTAATTAAGTATTCTGAAGATATTTTCCTGCACAAAAATATGCTAGTTACCAGGAAATCTGGCTTCAGTTGCAATTCGATCTACCCATTTTCCCATCTAAAACAACGGGAAAATCCAACGGATAGCTCATCTCAGACAGAAGATCAGGATCTGTTTGCTACATGGGAAATTATCTGTTTTCTAGTTAGATAATAGCTATTTTTTTCTTTGCAATTATATCATTAGTGTTGTTCATATTGTATTTGTCAACAGTTTTTGTTTTAACTAGTCACTCTGTACCCCTTTATAAACACAGTGAAGACAGAAAATAAATTAATATAAAGCTGCTGACGTTTGGTATTTTATTTATGATATTTTCTATTAATTGCTTTTGTAGGAATTGAATATACACACAGGGATTTAAAGGCCAATTATGTAAGTACTTGAGAGATTTGTGTTACCTAAAAATTTTAACGAAACATTTTTGCCAACATTATGGTTACATCTGAATTTCACTGTAATGAAGTTGTACAGTACAAGAATGTACAAGATTTGGGGGTGTATTTTGTTATTATTATCATTAAGAAGTTCTTGGTTTCATTGAGACAAAGCAAACTAAAAGTAACTAGAGACAATAAGTTTGCCTTTGTTTAAAAATCTCTTCAAGTTCTTCATTTGTATCAAAGCATAATGTTAATGCCGTGATCATCTTAACTTGGATGTGAAGACAGTCTTAATTTTTTCACATAGCTATAATATCCCTGTTAGTCAGTACATTTTGAATTGTGCAGAATGAGCTTGAAACAGAACTATTATTTCTGCTTTTAAGGATCCAGCAGCTAGTTATGACTATAACAGTAATGATGCAGACCCTGCACCAAGAGCAACATGGAATGATGAAAACAGGTCAGTTGATTTGACAACACAAGGGTTAAACAGAGGGTGCAACATCAATGATCCCACACTATTGAACAGTGAAGTATTCTACTCCTGTGAGTCACAAAGACATAATTATGTAATAGCAGAATGGTAAATTAAGACAATTTTGCATGGTCTATTTCAAATTAGGCAGTTCAATTGGCTAACTACTTAATAGATTCCATGTAACCATGCATCTGCACCATTCACCGTCAATTCCCTAAAAATGATCAATGCCACATGTTCTCTTCACAGTATCAAAACATTGTTAAGTAGACAAATGATGAATCTTTGCAAGACGAAAACATCTCTTTTCTTGATCAGTCGTCTATTTTTGTAATAAGAATTTTATTTGTTTCTTACTCTCTGTAGACATGGAACAAGATGTGCAGGTGAAGTAGCTGCAGCAGGAAACAACAGTGTCTGTGGGGTGGGTGTGGCACCAGGCTCAAAAGTAGGAGGTAATCTGCATGACCATATTTTGGTTAAAGTAATATTTCGAGCATGAAAGATTGTGTTTGACCACATTTCCAAGCACCAGGAAGAGAGTTAATTTGCAGCAGAGTATTTATGATGAACAGGCTTTTAGCCAGGATTTGAAAAGTGGGCATCCAAAATGTGCTACAGGACCTGCTCAAATGAATAATTTAAAAGGCAACATAAGAAAAATAGAATGATTTTCTGTAATAAGTGGCTATCCACAGGACCCCTGGATGCCCATCTGGCTAAAAGTGTGATGATTAACCTCAAGGAGTTTGGATGTGTGATCAAGCACTGTTTTGAGTGTTTGATAATTATCTTCTCAATCAAAACTAAAACTAATGAGAAAAAGGGAAATAAAATCATGAAAATGTCTTGGAAAAATCTGTGCTTAAATTTTCAAAACTTTAAGGTGGTTCCCCATGTTCAGATTTTTTAAAACTTTGGCAAAAGTTGCTTCTTACGATGTTTATCAAAATTGATAACATGAAAAAATTTCACCGTGCCGTTTTTGAATTATAAGACCCTAAATCTGTAATTAAGGGTGTTTTTAGCAGGTCATACTGTTCCTATGGTAACCTATTGTGTCACAAAAAATAATGATAACAACATTTTCACCAATGATTGGGCAGTTTTTAGATACCATGATTGTAGCATCGAGTGATATATAACGAGTGGTTATAATGACCCATCAAAATCTAAGTGCTGGAAACTGTTTTGAGCCACCTTTAAGTGTTTATGGCAACATTATTAGAATTATGAACCAATCAAAAACAAAATAATACTAGTAAAAGTTTTGTCAGGAACTTGATATATACATTGTCAACAACTAACGCTTGGTATACTATTGTTGAAGATACAGAATGTAATTTGGCAATGAGTTATCTAATGGCATTATTCTGTGCGTTCAAGGTGTTCGAATGCTAGATGGTGATGTGACAGATGCAGTAGAGGCCTCATCTCTTAGTCTCAATCCACAGCATATTGATTTGTATAGTTCAAGCTGGGGACCAGATGATGATGGAAGGACAGTCGATGGACCGGCTAAATTAGCAAAAAAGGCATTTGAAGATGGTTGTAAAAAAGTAAGTGAAAATATCTTCTGTTACTAAATTCTTTGCCAGTTATGGTAAAAGTGAACTGAGGTGGTTTCACTTGTGAATAAATGACAGTGTTATAACTTACAACTGAATGCTGTTTTGTTTGTCTGACGAGAATGTATGAATAAGAGGATAAGTGCATGGAGGGACACTAGCAGGTTCAACTTAAGTGTGGCACATGATCAGAACAAGTTGTGCAAATGTAGGAACAGTCATGTATGCTGGCAGTACTAACAAAACATTAAAACAATAAATAATATGAATTGATATTTGACTTAATAAATGTATAATAATTATTAATCTGCTCATGTAGTCTTAATGCTGCAAGCCCTTAGGAAATACACCCGTAGTGAGTTATGTCTCTGAAATACCCTCAGTCTTTCAAGAGGTGGAGCTTACTGGGGTAAGTTCAATTTTCATTCATGGAAAAAGTTCAAGAATGTAGCTTATCATTTTCATCTCATTTGATTAGGGTCGTGGTGGATTAGGCTCCATTTTTGTGTGGGCTTCTGGGAATGGAGGAAGAGGTCATGACAGCTGCGCATGTGATGGCTACACAAACAGTGTTTACACCCTGTCAATCAGTTCTGCAACAGAACATGGAACGTCTCCGTGGTATTCAGAATACTGCTCATCAACTCTTGCTACTACCTTTAGCAGTGGAAATTATGAAATGAGAAAAATTGTAAGTACTTGGTAGTTTGGTTGCTTGCAATATATATATTTGAATAAGGTTTTAAAATTGTGTTGCTTTTGAATATTAAGACTTTTCTCTGGGTGTTTTCTTATTATGCAAAAATCTCGAAAACATCATAACTTTCATAGTTTTATTTTTTGGTTATCATGAGCTCAAACTTTAGTACAAAGGCATTACCTAAAGATTTTGGAAAAAATGATGAGCTACTGTCTGTAGGTCATTGTCAGTTCCAGTAAGCAAACAGTTTCTTCAAGAGTGAAGCTTGAGGAAAGCTATGATCTTTGAGTCATCAACAAACATCCAGGTTGCATATTTTTGAGGCAGATAACACACATGTGGCACTACTTGCCTTTTAAGACTGTTCATAAATAGAACTGTTATTTGTTTACTTGTTTAAGGTTACCACAGACCTTCATGGACGATGCACAAATTCACATACAGGTACATCTGCTTCAGCACCTCTTGCAGCAGGAATATTAGCTCTTGCTTTGGAGGTTAAGTAAGTATCAGAGTTTACCTTACCTTAAATTGGGCATTCTCCTCTGAGCTGAATTTTTTTACCAAAGAATGTTCATCAAAATGTGGGACATACTTTTGTCTGTATGCTTGCATCCATATACTTTGTTAGTTACACGTATCATATACTTCATTATGATTTTACTTTGGCAGGGGTTAATAGACCCTCCCAATATTCCAACAAACAATGGCGCTGAGTCAAGGTCAGGGGGGACAAAAATACAGGGAATGTATGAAAATGTCCATCCTGATCTCATTCTGTTGCCATTGTTGGTGTGGGTATATAAGATGTTTTCCTAGAACCACATCAATGTACACATGATGAGATGAGAGTAAGCATAGTTACCATTTATATATCACCTATACTGATACCAGCTCTTTCTAATGATTTGCAAGTCATTGGTGTGTTAATACTTTCTGTTCTTGTACTTTGACTAACCTACACTGTTTTGTTTCATACTTTTTTTTTTTCCTTTAGTCGTAACTTGACCTGGAGGGATATGCAGCATCTTGTTGTTCGTACCTCATCCAATGCCAAGTTAAAATCTGATGACTTTGTTATCAATGGAGTTGGTAGAAAGGTCAGCCACAAGTTTGGTTATGGCTTGCTTGATGCATTGGCACTTGTCAACCTTGCAAGGAAGTGGAAAACTGTACCACCACAGCATGTCTGTCGTGAAATACCAGAGGCACAGCAAAGGTGATCATACTATTTAAATTAAAATAAATTTCTAAAATGATGAGTTGTTAACGCATACTGGAACCTTCTTTTGAATAGCCTGACTGGTTTTTATTTTGTAGTGTTCCACTCCAAAGACTCACCAACTAGCTAGCTTGTGCACTACAAGTGGATACATGTAGGATAACTGGGATTGTCTGGGTTGTTTGCCTGACCAACTTGGAGATATAGTTGGTTGGTGGCTGAGATAGGAAGTCATCAACTCAGTCTCTCTATAGTGCCCTCACAGATATCCCAGTGCCAAAAACAGGTCTGAGATTTCAGACGTGGGTGAACAGTAGCTGTAACTTGAGCTGCAATCCAAAGCGAGGGAGGCTATTGGATACAGCAGCCCTGCATGGGGAGAGGCTCGCTCTATTTTTTTAAAGTTTATCTGTTCTTCAACCTGACTCTTTTTTTTCTTAGGCCTATCCCTGGGACAGGCACTTTGAAGGTGACTATACCATTTACAGCTTGTTCAGATAAGAGTGACTATGTGCGATACTTGGAGCATGTCCAGGTAGTCACAACACTGACTTTTACGCGACGTGGTGACCTCAGCATCAAGCTGATTTCTCCTCAAGGTACAGTTGCAATTTTGCTGCCCCAACGTAAAGAAGACTACTCAAGCAGTGGCTTTACAAATTGGGAATTCATGTCAACTCATACTTGGGGTGAAGACCCAAAAGGAACTTGGACACTGGAGATTGAAAACCATGGTAAACAAAGCTTTGTAAAGCTTATTAAGTATTTACAATTATTGCAATAGCCTGAAAGATCCCTTAGCACAGGACACAACCAGAACCAACCAGACAATGATAACCAATCACATGGCAGAACTGAAATAATAGATTCCAACCTTTTTCAAATCCAGCCAATCAAATCTCCAATTCAGAACAATGAAATCTCGACTTCTTTGTTGTGATGCTTATGGGACTATGGTGTCAGTGTTAATAAATTGTCAAGCTCAAGCCATTTAAGCACTTTCACATTAGAAAATATTGTTACTTTACTTTGGATGACACATTTATAAGCGTGATAAACTCATTAGATTGACTGTTTTCCACTGTGAATGTACGGCCACACAAAATATCATTTTTACGGTTGTTGTTTAAAATCGTAAAATAAAAGATTTTGACACTTTTTTAAAAAAAATAAATTCTGTTCCTGTTGTCTGTGCGTATTTCTATTTTTACACAGCTTTCGGTTGTCATTAATGCAGCTGACTGTGAAATCCACCATGCAGTTCTTGGAAAAACCATCGCATTCACTGTCTCGTCAGCTGTACATTTCGGAGTGTGAGCTCTCTTTCTGGGTTAACAGTGTATTGAAATAAGATCTTTATCAAAAATTCAAACAAATAATTTTCCGCATTGTACTATCAAAGCCTCAATGTGTAAAATCACTCAGGCAAAAACAAAAGACAATAGTGGCACGCATAGGAACCTCCCTGGATGGAAGAATTGAAGATATTTCAATCAAAGAATTCAGGTTACAAGTCCATTTTTGTATCAAGTTAACTTTTCAGCTCTCCTGCTTGAAGATTGCTTTCAGCTCCTCTCAGTTACGTCGAAAATAATTTGTACATTTCAAACCTGCAGACCATTTGAAGGGTTTCTTTTAAACAGCTGCAACAATATTCTAACCCTACACTATGCACTCTGCTGGGGATACATCTCAGCAAGTGACACTTATGCAGCTTTTCTTTTCATGTATTTTCTAAACCAACCAACAACCCTATAGTGCAGCATATAATTCTTCTTAAACCTGCAAGCACGCAAAACTGCTAAACGTTGGAGCTCATAGTCATTTTAGCATCACAATGAACAAGTTGAGATTTCATTGTTTCATTCTCTTATGGACATTTACAAAGACCATGCCATAAAATGGCTAAATTTATTTGTGATTCTGAGATAGGTCCACTGAAATATTGACCCATTTGCTCCCAATAATGGCCCTAAGCTTATAATGAAAGGAATCTGAATTCTCTTTGATAAACCAGTGGATACAGATTTAAGTTTAAGTCTTCATTCAAAGTGATAAACACTTGGCTTATGATTGATCACATGACCCACTTAAACTGTAAACTTGATTGAGATATATATGAACTTAACAAGAAATGTACACTCAAATAAAAAATATAAGTATGTGGTGAAATTAGCTGGAATGCCAATATTCATGCCAGTGTTTTTAACACTTTAAGATTGGAATCTCTGAAAAATTACAAGCGCATGTGGTTGTGGGATTTTTTTCTCCAGGTGCCTCTCGGAATAGTGGAATGCTCAAAGATTGGTATTTGGTTGCATATGGAACATCACAGCCAGCTCAACCTAATGATTCCACAAAGGAACCAGTTCCTGCCTGTAACTTGGAATGTCAGAAGGGATGTACTGGACCAAAAGCAGATGAGTGCAATGAGTGTAAACACTTCAGAAGAAGTACCAACAATGTAAGAACACTATAGCACTAAGTATATATCATTTTATAACATCCTATAGAAAAAAAACAGCTAATCAGATTACAGGAAAGCTCTTAAACCTGATGGCTCCCATTGTGCATTGCAGTGATTGTGTTGACCACTGTATATTCTTATGTGGCATGGTATAAAATAGTTATGTAAAGGCTCTCCTGGTATACCATTGAATATCCCACTTGTCACTTGTATTTTCTTGGTACACACACTCAGTCCTAAAAGGCTTATGTGTATACCAAAAATATAATATATTAAGTTGCTGATGGGACATTTCATTGTATTCCACCTGTTGCACAACTAGTATATCTCTATCAAATTGACTGCAAATGTATGTTACTAGCTTTTCTATTGAGTAGAACTCCTGCAGTGATGAATTAGAGCAAGGCATCTCACAGATGTGTAGTCTTATTATTTTTTTCACTTTAGGGAAACATTTGCAACTTCTACCTGGTCATGTTACTGACCTTTTACAACTCAGGCAGTATCTTAAATGAGCTATAGAGTGTTTTCACATGACACCACAGCAGCCATGTTGGTGTCCCAAACCAATTCTGTGGGAGTTGAAATCTTTTGTTATGTAAACACTTTCTTTTGTTCCAATAAATTTGTATAGCTGCTGAACGCTGCATTCCATGAAACAGTGCTATCTGTGGCTTATGGAAAGTTAATACATTATAATGCTAATTATCTTGGTAAGAGAAAATATATTTATTTGCTTCAATGATGTAACTGACATGAAACATTATCATAATGTATAGGAATGTGTTGCTGACTGCACAAACACAGAGTTCAGAGATACCAATGCAAAGCTTTGCAGACCTTGCAGTCCTGTGTGTGCAACTTGTCATGGCCCCAACACATCTGACTGTCTGTCTTGTCACTCACCCCTTATTGTACACAATGGAAGCTGTGTGAACTTTTGTCCTGATGGCTTCTACAAACATGTGCAAGATTCTGTTGTGATGTGTGGAAAGTGTGACAAGTCATGTCTAACGTGTGCTGGTGATGCAACATCCTGCAGCTCCTGCACTTCAGACTATAGACACTTTCTGGGAAAGTGTATAGCCAAATGTACTGATGGACAGTATTTAGAGGCTGATGGACAATGCGGACCTTGTCATCCTTCTTGTCATAAATGCCATGGTGGTAGTGAAAGCTCCTGCACAGAATGTGGTACTAAAGATGTACACCAAGTATTATTTCTGCATGGTGGTGAATGTAAGGCTTCTTGTCCAAGTGGTTTCTTTGGAGACAAAGACCTCAAAGAATGCAAGCCTTGTGATTCCGCTTGCAGCAGCTGTGCTGGTCCTTCAACTTCTGAATGTGTGTCCTGTGCTAAGGGATCTTTTAGACTTGGTGCTCCAGTTGGTACATGTGTTGCAAATTGCCCTGAAGGTAAGTTTTATTGTGGTTTAGAAGTGCCTGTTTAAGAGACGTTTGAATGCCTGCAACTAGGAACTTTGGTTCCCAATGTATTACATGACTACTGGTGTAGTAGTAACTGGCAGAGATGGGGTTGCAGAACTTTGTTATTCCATCACAGATTGTACTCCAAGCATATTGACAGGCTACTCCAACAGTTTGGCAGAACTTGCGTATGACTAAGTGGAGAGAGGCACTGCAAAACTTGAAGTTTCAAGGAAGGATAGTAGGAATTATTGTAGCATGGTTTATAAGTTGATGGAGGCAATTTACATATCCTGTTTTTCCCTTTATCAGGTCAGTTTGGTGAATCATCTAATGGAACATGTGCTCGTTGCCAGTCATCATGCAAACATTGCGACCCTGTTGAGCCTACTAAATGCACCAGCTGTCCAGTGGGCAGATTCCTTCACATGCATCAATGCTTTTCTGCCCAACAGTGCCCTGCAGGTACATATGGAAATACCACGTCTGGGAGATGTGAAAATTGCCAAGTTGGATGTGCCTCTTGTAGTCTTACCTCTGGTCTGAAGTGCGTTGCTTGTTCAGAAGGATTCGTCATGCACAAATCTCAGTGTCTGATGCGCTGCCCTGAAGGAACCTTCCCCAGGCATTCCAACAGGTCAGAATGGGAATGTTTTGTGTATGTTGGTAGTGACTGGATTGTTCAGTGTAGTGAACAACCGGCCGTTCAGTAGCTAGCTAATTACTTGAAGAGGACATTACTTAATTTGTACCTCAAAGTTATGCAATAAAAGCTACCTTTAAGAGTTAACAAGCAGTTATTTCGCTGTCAAGCTTATTTTGAAGGAGATCTCTTGATGTTGTGATGTTGCTACTTAATAGTCGACATACCTTTTATGCAACCATTAATTTAAAAGCATGTTGTTCCTCTTGTCACACAGTTGTGTCCCATGTAATTCTACGTGCCAGACATGCTTCGGTGAAGGCAGTGATCAGTGCCTCTCGTGCTCTCTTCCAAGGCTCCTTTCTGGTTCATCATGTGTCACCAAATGTCCAACTGGAATGTTTCACAGCCAGGTTACTCATAGTTGTCAGTCGTGTCACGCAACGTGTGAATCATGCAGTGGACCATCTACTAGTGACTGCCATTCTTGTAAAGGTATTTATTTTTATTTCATAATGCAGGGTATAAATATGACAGACTATAAATCATGTACAGAACTTGTACAACACTTGTGTAGTGTTTCAACACGTCTTAGGACAATAGTAATTATTTCCAAAAAGACTTCTGAAGAGTGCCAAGGGAGATTTCTAAAAATGATATAACTAGTACCGTACTTGCTTTAAACTCAGAGTGCTGGCTAAAACATGTTATGCAAAATTGTTCGACAAAAAAATAACACACTGATTTTGTGCAAAAGCCACAAATGGATTAGAAACAACGGCTTAATTTAAAAAGTTGATATTTGAAATTGTACTTTACCTTTTGAATGCCTTTTTTGGTGATCGATAATGACTTTAAGCAATTTTAGAAAAATATATCAGTTTGTATTTCTGGACCTACCCAAACTTAAAGGGATTTTCAGGACTTCAAAGCCTTCAGGATGAGAAAAATCAAATAACGTTGGTCCAGCCTTCACAGTCTATATGTCTTCCAGCTGCAAGCAAAAGCTAATTCCATCAACAAATTATACGCCATTCACACCAACTAAACTAGATTTATTAAATCAGGTTTATCTTTTTGTAATTTGTCGGTTCCGCTTTCAAACCACTTTGCTACCATATTTTAATCAAACAAGTTTTATCAGGTTAAGTTGTCGGGTGTGCACGATATGAGGTGCTAATTTTTAACCTTGCTTAGTTAAACCACTCACAAACTTGTTTACAGTTCTGAACAGGGTATTAGACTACGAGGAGTCGGGTTTTGTTCCTGAAATCGTCCGCGCGCGGATCTTAGTTACTATTGTGCAAATCAGGAAAAGAAACGAGGAGGGAATGGGGCTCCGGAATAGGGCTCCGCACCGGCCCTTCTCGTGGCTAGATCGCTCTCACATCTTCGCACGCTAGATACTTAACTTCTCGCACGCTAGGGAAAGAAAGAGACTGCTCGCAATCTATCAACAAATCTGTTGCTGTTAATTAAAATATGATGCAGTGTGAACTTAAGTCGTATTTTCTTTCCAGCCGGCTTGTCGCTCAATGGCTCAGGATGTAAAGCATCTTGTCCAAGTGGCAAGTTTAATGCCAGTGAGGGCTGTCAGAGCTGCCATCCTGTGTGCCTTGTATGCAATGGTCCAACTGAAAAAGACTGCCTTAGCTGTAGTGAAATCAAATTTCTTGACCTACAAACAAAGCAGTGTACTTACGAGTGTCCTGATGGTTATTTTGGTGATTTGGAAACAACACACTGCAAGTCTTGTTCTCCTGGGTGTAAGAAATGTAAGAACAACGCAGAATGTTTGTCGTGTGGACCGGGGTTATTGCTTGTGGGCAACTCATGTCAAACACAATGTCCAGCAGGTCATTACCGCAGCAAAGCCAACTCTTGTGAACCTTGTGATGGTATGTGTAAGGAATGCGCTCTGTCCTCCAGTAACTGCATCCAGTGCCAAGAGCATGAAGTGCTGAGTCGTGGCAAATGTGTCAGCATTTGCCCAGTGGGAACATTTTTGCTGCAAAATACAAAGAGTTGCGTGCCCTGTCATTCTTCTTGCAAATCGTGCTCTGGACCCACAGCTAATGATTGTACAGGATGTGATACCAAATCTGTTATGGTGAACTCAAGATGTTTGGCATCTTGTCCTTCAGACTACTTCTTTGACAAGGAAGCGAACAGTTGTCAGCCATGTGACTATTACTGTTCAACCTGCAAAGGAGGTGGGTTTTATAATGTCTCACATCTTTTATAGAGTTGATTTAGTAACATAGAACCTACTGTAAATGTCCACAGCGGTCAAATTCCTTGCGCCCTCGTAGTTCCGCTAAAACCGCCATTTTTGGTGTCTTTATCTTCTGACATCCTCCACTTTCTAGCTAAAATTTATGACCCTACATACGTTTTGTGGGAGGCGTGGCTTCCTCATGGTTAGAGCGCTCGTCTCCGAATCGAGCGGTCCGGGTTCAAGCCCTGGCCCGGGACACTATGTTGTGTTTCTGGGCAAGACACTTTACTCTCACAGTGCCTCTCTCCACCCAGATGTTTAGAGGGGTACCGGCGAATTTAATGCTGGAGGTAACCCTGCGATGGACCAACATCCCATCCAGGGGGGAGTAGAAATACTCCTAGTCGCATCCGGGATAAACTCCGACCTGATGGGCCACTTGGCTCTTATGCAGAATTTACATACCATACGTTTTGTAACTCGCATAGAGCTCGTACGTTGGTTTACCACTCCTCCTTTTGTGACATTTTCTTTTCGTTTTGTAACAACTTCATTTTCACTTTTAACTCTTATAACTTCCAGGCTTCATACTTACCTTCCACTGTCCACACTCTTCATCCATTGAACGGACCTTAACCATATTCAAGGAAACATTAATTAAATGGGGGCTAACGCAAGTAATTGTGGAAAGTTCTAACAACCCGTTTTATACCGCAAACGTTTTTCATTGACCTCTAGTCTGGGAAATTAATTTGGGCGAGTTCAACAGCAAAATTCACTTCAATTTTGCTTTTAAAGGGGATCGTGCATTTTTCATAATTCTTATTGAATTGTATTGCAGGAAATGGTCTCAGAAATTGCACTAGATGTGTATCACCATTTGTACTATACAAGCACTACTGTATCAGAGAGTGTCCTCAGCATGGTTGGGTGTTAGATAGCGATAATCAAAAGTGTATACAATGTCACTCTTCCTGTGCGAGGTGCATTGGACCCACAGCAAATGACTGTATTGCGTGCAGGGAACCTGATACAAGTCTTGTTGGATTTTCATGTAAGAAGGAATGTCCCACTGGAACATTTGCCAATCAGGTGACAGGGCTCTGTGAGAGATGTCACCCGACATGTCAAACGTGCTCAGGAGCTGGTGCAGACAGTTGTTTATCATGTGCAGAAGACTTGGTTCAAAATAGAAGCACAGGCAGATGTAGCTCAGTTTGTCCACAAGGACAATTTTCAACCGAAGGAAAATGCAGCGAGTGTCATCCAAATTGCAAAAGTTGCAATGGTCCAGGCAGCTCCAACTGCCTCAACTGTCCCGAGGGCAAAGCGTTCTACAATTTTACTTGTGTAAATGTCTGTCCTGATCGGACTTATGTCACTGATAAGAACGGCATTCATCAGTGCCAGCCGTGTCATCCAGTCTGTCATTTATGTTATGGCCCGTCTATGGATAGCTGTCTCATGTGTAAGAATCCACTTTACCTTGAGGGCAGAATGTGCGTTGTACAGTGTTCACCTAATCATTCTATCGATGAACGCACAAGATCTTGTAATCCATGCGGAAGTGAATGTAGATCAGTAGCTAGAGATAAACATCGCTCCATTCAGTACCCAAATAACAAAGCATTGGAATTTGTACTGAAAGATCCTAAAGCGAACGGGGTATCTATCATCGCCATTGCAGCTGTGTCAGTGTCAATAGTCGTGTTCCTTGTTATGTTTGGAGTTCTTCAGTTTCGATCCAAGAAGCAACTGAGATACACCAAGGTCAATGTAGAACCATTCAGCAAGGAGGACGGTGAGGAAGACAGTTTTCTTTTAAACGGTAGAGACGACAGGCATGAAGATTCTTCCTTTTAAGGCAATCCTAGTCTTCAGTTGTCAAAAGACCTGTTTAACATATGTGGCATGCCAACTGGACTGCAAGACTTCTTTCACAAGTTATGTATATTACTTCAATAGACAATACACATACCGCCAGTCGGCATGTCCTGTAGTCAAGATTAACTTATATGAACAATTCCAAAATACTGAGTTGCCTAACTCCAAGTAGACTGATGTCTATGGTTGTGAATAACCATTGCAGGATGTCACTGATAATGTGTTTTGCTATATTAATGGAAAGGAGGGTGAAGGGAAGTTTATGGAATTTTAAAACGAGAAATTCAGATTCACCAAGTCATTTC
>Ga0126338_10000449_pt1 | contig 22070 bp, 15 predicted proteins | sample OrbCmetagenome_2_FD_92529 | JGI IMG/M metagenome (GOLD analysis project Ga0126338, IMG submission 92529) | Coral microbial communities from Petempiche,Puerto Morelos, Mexico - Orbicella C C metagenome | ecosystem: Host-associated > Invertebrates > Cnidaria > Coral | place: Petempiche,Puerto... | reverse complement strand
GGGGGGGGGTGCTAATTCGAGGATTTACAGTAATTTTATTGATTGATATCGATTTATCAATAACATATTTCTTTTCCAATCATAGATTTTCATCGATTGGACACCCCAGGGTAAGCGTCTTGGAGAAAAAAAACAAAACCAAACTCACAGGGGAAAGGGGCAACGGTCTGTAGAATAGTCAGATTCATTTGACACATGTATAAGGTCAGCTACCCTGTTGATCCTCTGTATAGAGCCTTGAATCAGAGAATTTACATCAGGCTACAAGTTCTAGGCCAGTCAGATGGATCAGGTCAAAATAAAACACATATGGTTAATAATATTTTCGGTGAAGAAAAGCGACAGCCGGAAATACATGTACATAAGCTTACATCTGCATTCGCAGGCTAATATCAGTTGTAATATTTAGCTTACCTTCTGATCTAACATCTAAATCGCCACAGGTTATATGGATACTCAGCTCATCGTCGTAGTTGCCAATATAATCATGAAAGTACTTGGTGTTGATCACCATGTTCTTGTCGCAGCTTGGCAAATGAAGCGTCACACTCCGATACCGCGTGATACACGTTGCCCGAGGTTCTCCCTTTTCCTCACTGGTTTTCCGATTTGCAATCCACGTGAACAGTTTCGCGACAACAGGGCCGTTTTGCTGCCACACATCGATCACTTTAGCATAGCTCAGTATTCCTTTCGCTGCTATAAGGCGTGCAGAGCCGTGAAGAAGATCTCGTAATTTGCAGTACTTGTCGTAGACATCGCTTCTTCGAGCTCTTCCACCACTTGTATTTGTAATGTCAACCAAGTAACTCTTGATGTAGTACTCTGCCTTCAGTAGCAACAGCTTTGAATGTATGACATTCCTCGTGCTTTTGGTCACTTGTAAGAGTCTCTTGCAGGTCAGAGAGATATTGTAAAAGGAGTCAGGATCATCCAAAAACGACACAATTCTATGGAGGCAGTCATCGTTGAGAGATAACAGGGACGCCATTTTGGTGGAAATGAGCCCCACCCCTTTCCCACCACCCGCGACGATGGATAGGCCCGTTTTGCGTACAAACAGCTTTCAAAACCCCAAATCCAAATTTTGCGAATTCCTGGCGTTTTGAGCTTGTTCCCAACTTTATCACATCTTCTGAAAAATTTGGTCACCTGATTAACCCATTGACTCCCGGAGCTTTTTGCCAAAAACGCATTTTTTGGACATTTTCAGTCTGGATTTGAGCCAAATTGCCTCCAATCTACTCAAAAAGGCATTTGCAACATGACAGCATGCCTTTCTTCCCACTAGCAACGCGTGTTAAGACATTTTTGCTTGGGCATCCACAAAAATCAAAATTTGGAGATTTTTTGGAGTTGTGAACAATGTCTTAGGCTTTTTGTTCTTTTTAATTTTTTTGTTTGTTTGTTTGTTTTTTTTACCTTTCCTTTTTCTCCTTTTCTTATCTTTGTGCTGCAGTGCAGTGATTGACTATCTACTGGGCTTTCTTCCAGTTCAATAAATTCTGAGAAAGCATCATTGAGGCAGGCAATTCTTTTCCACAAAGTAGCTAAGTGTAGTCGTAGGAAATTTTGCTCCGAGTTTTTCACTCAAATTTCTGAGCATTTCCATGCATATTTCAGGCTCCACTGAGCAGATCACTCTATCAGGATATCATTGGAAAGATATTTCCTCCCGCTTATTTTAGTCAAAGGTGATGACGTTAGAGGTGGAACAAAGAAAAATAATTCACACCTTAAGTTGAAACTACCCTCTTTCAGTTCTAACAGCAAAAGTGGAAATATAGCTGTTAGTGTGAAAAAAGCTTAAGGGAGTCATCCCTTTGCTCAGAAAATTAAATAAATAATAAAATAAATTTTAGTTGTACTGGAAATGCACACAGCTATAAAAACTATAAAATTGTCTTTATTACATTTTTCACCTTTCAATTTATTTTTTCCTATGACAAGCATTTTACAAACAAGTACCAACAAACATTACAATATTTGAAATTGGCCTTATAGAAATTTATAACAATGTTATTATTGTCTACTATATTGTTACCAGTCCTCAAAACTATTTTACATCATTTACATAATGTACATTTGGTTGTTCAATTTACCGTTAATTTAATACAAACTATTTTCCCTTCAATATTGATAGTAGAAATGTCAAGTTTAACATTTTGAGCATAAATTTAAAGCTACATAGTCCATCTGCCAATCAACAAGGATTACAATGTGGTAAATGGGAGTCTGGAACAATGTTTGAACAAATTTTCTTTTCTTTTTTCAGCCAACTTACAACCTGGCTTTTGTAATGTGGTCTATTTGGTTCAGTTTTCCATTCACTGTACATTTTAGTTTTGTTATGGACCTGGACACTGCTTTTCTGATAAACGCATAGAAAACTCAAAACATGACTACAAAGTACATGTGAAGTATTTATGAGTTAAATGAGTGTTATTGAGGCTGACCAATCTGACCAGTGACTCACTGTCTTATAAAGTCATTCGACACACAAGTCACGGGATTTACACAGTAATGCCGAAATGTGCTCTAATTGGGTGTCAAACATGGCATGCATGACTGATCATCAAACATTTGAAGTTTAGCAGACCATAATGTGACCTTAAAATGTTCACCATCAACAAATACGGGCACAACCAATATTTCAAGGTTAGCTTGAAGTAAAACCACTTTTGTTAAAGGCATATTCATGTTGACACAGGTCAGGGTCAATTTCGCTGAAGGAGTCTTCAATGTCCAATTTTTCTGCCATTTCGTGTGTTGAACTTTTAGTGCACAAGTTCTTGCCAGTCTGCTAAACTTCAAACGTTTGATGACCAATTATGCTACGTTTGACACCCAATTAGAACATGTTTAAGCATCACATGTCGACGCTTAGATGCAAGCGACAGTACATGTTCATGCTTAGATGCAAGCAATGGTATAGCGTATATCCCTAGGGTAGTGAAGTGGATCCATAGTGAATGAGGACCTTTCATTACTCAAAAAGAGGCAGAATTTGAAATGTTAGCCTTTAAGGCTTCATATTCTAGAACCAAAAAGGGGGAGAGGGAGCAGGTGTCTACCAATGATTCTAAGTGTGGTTTTCCATTGGCTGAGGAAACCATTTTCTCACACATGGGTTAAGCTGAGGTGAAATTATTCCCTAGCCACTTTTTTGTGTAAGACTATTATGTTCTTATGTTAATAAAGGTCAGTCTGTGTGGTTCGGCTAGGCATGGCTCCCAGCCATGTGTGAGAAATTACAAATTGTAGTCTACATTAACACATTTTGTTTACAGCGACAGAAGAGCAGTGTGACACATAGGGCACTTGTTCTGTACATTGAGCCATTTGCGAAGACACAAGCTGTGAAAATAATGTTTGCATGGTGTCACTTTTGCAGCTTTCAACTCCTCCAAGCAGATGGAGCAAACATCTGCTAGTTCGTCAATTTCCTTTTCAGTTGCTGATGGCAGTGAATTCAATTTTTGGTTCACTTGGTGGCGCTGTTTAAGACTAAGCCAACCTTCCTTAGCTGGCGTCCAGATGTTGAAGTAAAGGTGAAGTAATGCCATGACGATTTGAAAAAGTGTCCATTCTAAGCTGAAGTCAACGACTCTGTAGAAAAGCACAGCTGAGATGACGGCAAACTCGAACACTTTGCAAGAACCATTAATAAAGTACACATAGTCATCCAGTGCCTCCCAAATTTGAGTTTGTTGCGATTCGTAAAGATGCAAGAAGTACAAAACTAAAGCAGCGACTATTTGAGCTATGGTGATGACGTTAGGGGTGATGAATGGGATCTTCTCTTTAAGGAAGTACAAGTTAAGGGCCAAATAAATGGATGCCCCCAGGAGAAAAATGCAGAAAGACAAAACCCTGAAGTGTTTGCGGTACACAATGCTTGGCTGTGATGCAAGGCCCAACAGAACTGGCTCGGCTATTTCAAACATTGATCTCACCAGCGCGGAAATAATTAAATAAAATATCAGTTCCAGAAGAACCAGTTTTCTACTAATCTTTGAGCTTGAGAGTCCAGTGTACAGACCAAGAAAAAAGAATCCAAAACCTTCTCTCAGACCATCAGGAGAGCTGTAAGGATCGCCAGGCGGAGCAATGTTGTCCTCATGATGATAGCGCTTGACTATGTTCAAAACATAACCTGCAAGCCTGTAAATCACAAAGCAACAAGATGTCATTGATAGGACAGAGTTGCATGTTAAGGCCATAGTCAAGTTAAACAACTGCAAGGCTGTTAATGTTTCACTAGAGAACAGTAGAAAAGTCAAACTGTGGTAGAGAAATAACACAAGGCATAATGTCATCATACACAGAGGAACTTTGACCCTTCGCCAGTGGAACACGACAGTGACAGTCAATCCATACATTCTGTACATCCACTGCATGATATGTGCTGACGTAATGAAATGGCAGACGATGTCATGAATACATTGGTAAATGCTCATTAGCATCAAATAAAATGCATAACCAAAGCATATACACAGCCACAAAGGTGGATCTTCATTCTGGTTTGTAGACGACAGGTAACGCAACATAACAGGGAATGCCGTCAAAGAAAAAAGCACTGGCTTGATGGAGCTATACACTCTTGAGTACAGCACTAGTGATGTTAAATACACTATCCACACTCCACTGATCATTAATAGCAGCAATAGAGCACCATCTTCAGCGATGAGGTTTACTATTCCCTGTTCTTCTAAAGCATAGTAGAGGTTCAAGCTATTGTATGCATTCAAGAACAGCATAAATGTCACAACGGTGATGAACAGAGCTTGACTGTAAAAATTAACCAGTTCATCTCGGCCCAGCAAGGCAAGTCCCAAAAATATCACAATTCCTGAAATAAATTCAAAAAGTAACTTAATCAACATGTAATTTTTACTTCAAACATACAGTAATGTCGATATCTAGGCTACAGTTGCACAGTATATAGCCATATCTAGACCTAGACTTATACATCAGCAGAGTGCCAATCAATGGTTTTATCATGTGACTTGTTTATGCCAATCATGAATGAGAAGATATTTGATGGACTATAATGTCTGGCAACACTTTGATCCCAATATTGACACAACTATCTCATTTCATTTCCTTGATGATCAGGGTATGCAAGTCCACGTTTGAAATTGAAACATCAGTCATTGTGAGACTTAATTTTGTGTAAGGTTGTTCTCTCCTCCAAAAAAAACAAGACAAATCTTTAATACGTGAATGAACTGAAACATTGCTGGTTAAAAGTTCGGCAATATGCAAAAGCTTTACTCTAACAACGAGGCATACATTCAAGCTTACGTCAGTAGTAACATTACATAGCAAAACTGATCGTCTGTTCCCATCTGTCGTTTAAAAATTCGTTTAGTAACATTCCTAATATGACATGAAAACTCAAGAGAAAAATATAACAAGTCCGATATTTTGGTCCATGATAAGTCGAACAACAGAAGACAAGCCTGAGCAATCATCAAAACATGGCGTAAACTAACTTGAAACATCAAGTGTAACGAAGAGAAAACTTACCTAACAACTGCATAATTCTTCCATATGGGGACCAGTCGCTGTACTGTTTGACATCGAGACAGAGTAACCATTCCAAAAGAACAAGAAACGGTACACGAAACAGAAATTCGCTATGATGCGCCATGTTTCCCGGAAATCGCAATCACTGAAACATAGTTCTTCACAGTGCAAATGGTACAGCTAATCTGATTGGTTGACATGATGTTAAGCCAATGGATGACGTTTTTATATCAAGTCACATGCTCATAGTACAAAGATCATGATTGGTAATAGATTAACCAATGATGACAGAGGAAAGAAAATGCAGTATGGTAATTTACCCAGTTTGCATCGCTTTTGTGCTTCGCACACGTTGTAAGTATGGCGGCTGCTGTTGTTGAGTTACCGACGCAAGAAAACTTGAATGGCGAGGTATGAAATTTACGTTCTATCTAATTGTATTCCCAGCGATTTGAAGTATATCGCTTGTTGTTGGTTTCAGTGTTAGGTATTCACTTGTTGTGATCTTGTTTGGCTGTGCTTAAAAGCTCCAGCTTGATCTTTCATCATTCCTGTTTCGGTTTGTGTGCGTTTGTTTATAAGTTACTTTCTAAGGTTATACCTCTGAAGTTCCAATGTGGAATGTAGAAAAGTCTGCTGGATAAAGCTAAATATAATTTCATCGAGCGAATGCATAAGTTTTATTAAAAGTTAGTTTTGTTGAGAATGTCAGACACATATCTTACAGTGTATAACAAAACAGTTACTCTCGTTGATGTCCCGCCAAGGTAAAGCTAAGGTTAAGTTCTGTTTTCTGAACTTATACTTCATTAAAGTACATTGACATTAGAGCATTTAAAATTCAAAATAGTTACTCGCAGATGTTCCCCAAATTATATAATTTAATGCATATGGTTAAGTTCTACTTTCTAAACTTAAGCTTGATTAAAAAATAATTACATGGCGGCATTTAAAATTCAAAACAGTTTCTGTCGTTGATGTCTCCCCAAATTAACGCTAATGTTAACTTCTGCTTTCTGAACTTAATTAAAGTACATTGACATGACAGACAGAACTGTATAAATAAAATATGCACTGTATATTCAAAATCTACGTAATTATGGACACCTTGATATTTTGGACAGTGTATCATGATTCTAGCTCATAGATTTTATCTCTTACTATACCCAGTTATACCCAATTACATAATTAGCCAATCAGATGCCCATGTGTACTGTCTTGATTTTTACCGATATCAAGTTACCGACCTGGCCGACTTTAGGTGCAGTAAATACTAAGTTGTATGTTTTTTGATACGTTTTGACAGCATACCAGACTTGGTTGGTCTTGCCATGGGTATTTCTCACCAAAAATTATACATGCAAGCACATGTACTATGGCTCTAACAACCTTCCTTAATGCATAGCTAAGTTGTACCAAAGAGGTAAAAATAGATACAATAATTAACCTGCCTACATGTATACCACCACATTGAAGTGTATGTTTATGTTATAATCTAAATGCATTTTGTTATCACTACATTTGACAGATTGATAAACCATCTGAAGACAAACTGAACAATGAAAGTGATGGCAGTCAGAGAAGAAGAAGGAAGCGAGGATTTGATGTGGGTCCTGGAGGAGGTGGGTTGGTCTTTTTAAATGATGAAAAAATTTTTTGTGTCCCCAGCAGAACATGCCTGTGTGCTTCCGGAAACATTTTTCCAAAATGTGCTTTTTTTAACTAACCTTATACACTGCGCTGTTCATTTTATTATTGAATTTTGCCATCTGGCATACCAGTGATACTTTGTTGGAAATAAAAGCTAACGTTAAATGTGTCATAACTAAAAGGAGACATGTTATCCTAGTTTTCAGGGTAGTAGAAGCTGATTGCTCATACCCAAGTATCACTTTTTTTAAAAAATTAAACAAGGCTTTCTCTAAAGCTGTAAAACAGACTTTTCTTTTCAGCTGATCTAGTGTTGTCGGTACATTTTTTGCCTGTAAATTGACTTTCGTGACTTTGTTGAATTTCATGAAGACTTACATGTACCAATACAAAAAAAAAAAAAACAAACAAAATTTGGGCAACTTCATCATTTTTGGTAGAACTTTTGTGACTCTTTTTACAATGATATCAGTTTTAATTGTGTTTTTACACAGCTTTATCCAGCCCATGGCTTTCAACAACCATGTCAAAAACAAAAACAAAAACTAAAAAGTATATTTCCTGCTCACCACCCATCCTGTATGAGTAGCTGTGCTGTAATTCAGCTGTTTTATTCCAGTTGATTGTGTTGATACAGTGTAGATGTATGATAACATTTCTGTTTCCTTTCTTTCTTTTTTTCTCTTTCTCTGTTTTTGTCTTTTGCATCCAAATCAAGTTAGTCCCTGCAGCTATGGCTTGATGCCAGGATAACGAACATCATGACATTGACTCAATCTTTGGTGGTAAAACACATCTGTGCTGGTTTAAAGTAATTTGTACCTGTAGTGAAATATACCATATCCTTCTTTTGTTCCAACCAATGTTACTTTTGTCTGGGAGACTTTTTAACCATATGCATTCACTATCTTGAACTGCATAAAGGTAATTATTTGTTTCCTGAAATGTGCATTGCACAAAAGAACACACTTTAGATAAACTTTTTTGATAGACTGGTAAGCATAAATCATTACACTTTTGATTCAAAACTATCCATCGACTGGCATTTGTCAGCATAAGTTTTAATCTTACTCTTCTCAAGCAGGGGCGCAAACAATCAGCAGGCAGAGGTTCCGTTACTAAACACAAACATCTTGTTAGATCATCGGTTACTTTGAAGTGCAATTAAGACATGGTAATTATTCAATAGATTCCCCAACATCCGGTGCAACAAATGGTGATGCAGAAGACCAACCTATTGACGACGGTTCCAAAGGAGAGCTTGTAATTGGGCCAGGTGCAGGCGGCATGCAGCCACGCCCCTCTGAAGTGAAGAAAGCTTTGCCACCTCTCACCTATCAGCAGGAGGAAATGCTCAAGAAAGCTAAGAGATATGCCATGGAACAGTCTGTGCAACAGGTTGGCCATTTAAAAGTCTTATGAAAATGTGCACATGTGTTATACATGTAGGCAGATTACCTGTCTGAAATTATGAAGTAGATGGCGATTTTCTCTGGCAACCCTGAAGGTGCAACCTGTGTTACTATTACACTGGTTTGTGTAGAGTGGTTTTAAATTGAGTGTCATAAAATGAAAACCAAACCAAATTATTACATACATGCAGTGTTTCAGCCAGAAATTTTTACTTGAGGGCCAAAGTGGCCCCTGAAGGTCTTTTCTAGGGGCCAATTTTTTGGGAAAGGGGCCAATAAATTAAAAGCTACAGAAGGGAAAATGCATTAGGGTACCAAGGAAAATAAAGCAGTTTAATAGGATCTATGATAAAATTTAATAGTAAGTGCTTTTTGAAGTGTTTCTACCCAATAAAATTGCTAGTATGAAGGATCCGTGCATTACAAGAGAACAATCCTTAGGCATACATGATGTAGTCAGTGATCAAGAGTTTGCAGTGCATTATAGGGGGATTTCGAACACAGTCAGCATTTTGGAGGTTTTACGATGTGAGAGAATCAATACAGCGAAGCAAAAGGACGGATTGACTTCTTTTCATATGTTGAATGTTTTAGAAGCAAAGATCTTTCAATATGATTTTCTAGAAGGACATAATCTGTGACAAAATAACCGTCATTGATCGTCAACACAGAGAAATGTAGTCGCCATTATCCCGTATTATGGCGACTAAACCAGAATTTTTGGTCGCCTAGGATGAAATGTTAGTTGAATTGGCAACCATATTAATCACAATTTCGGTCCTGGGATGGCTTTTAAAATATTATGCCTGTGTTAAGCCTGCAGTCTTGTAAAAGGAAAGGGCCAAATTGGCCCTTCGTTTTTCTGGGGGCCATCTCTGATTGCAACGTGGGATTCCCGCAATGGTGCGCTCTGGCGGAAACACTGTACATGTACAATGTACCAATAAGACTACTCGGGTGATCTCAAACCATAGTAAAACCAAAGCCAAAACCAAAGTAATTGTGTAATTACTTTCGACACTCAATTTAAATCAACTACTTTAATCTAAAGACATTTGTTTGGTGTGGTTTGCAGGTGCTGGCAAAACAGCAAGCTCTTCAGCAGCAACAGATGTCCGCACTGCAGACCGCTGCTCAGCGACAAAGAGCTCTAGCCTTGATGTGCAGGTATACGATCACCAATCATGTCTTCCTGAAAGTCTACAGCTTGAGTCACTGACTGAGGAATGGCTTTCTCAGACCATGGCAGTCTTTATTTCATTGTAGACTAAGCCACTTTGATAAAATGATTTGAAAGACTAACAGTATTTTTTCTATGATAAATGAGAGAATTGTCATTAGTTCATTGGGCGAGAGCTACAGCCGATGAGAGTAGAGCGAAAACCTGTAACATACAGTAACACAAGTTACAAGTAACTGCCAAAAAACATGAGAAATTGTTGACATCTTTTGTCGCAAACTGAAACTGTTGAGTTGTGAAGTGTTATTTAATTCTGAAGCATGTTTTCTGAGCAACTCATCAGCTTCAAACAGAGAAAGTGATCTCTGCCAGTAACTGTCATACACTCACACATTCACACTCATCAGATTTTTCCTCTAATTTGCCAGTGAAACTTAGCTGTTATTAATATAAACAAATCAACCTTTGTCATTCTTCCATGGTCTACACTTTTAATACCTTTCATGAAATGACATCAGAAAATGTCCAAAACTTTGCAGCGATTAACCACTGGCCCACAGTTGGCGCTTCCAAGTGACATTAAACATCTTTTTATAACGTTTCTGAGGTGTACAAGAGTGTTGAACATTGCAAAATATGCTCATGTTGTCAAATATCCCATTCATAAATGTGAAAAATTAATATTAATAATGACGTATTTTGCTTTTGCAGGGTCTATGTTGGAAGTATCAACTTTGAGCTGCGTGAAGAACATGTTCGACAAGCGTTCATTCCTTTTGGTCCAATAAAAAAGATTGACTTGTCCTGGGATCCCCTCACTATGAAGCACAAGGTGGGTTCTTAATGATAATCAAACTCAAGGTTTTACATGTACACAGACTTTCAAATTTTGCAAACTTTGTCTCCCACCTATTTACATTGTAGAAATAAATCAGGCTATGTAAACAAGACAGAACCCCCTCTTTTATAAAATTTAGTCAGCAAAAATGCAGCAATAGAGCGTTTTCAGTCATGTGGCCAGCAGCCATGCAAATTTATTGTCGAGAAAAAAAGAAAGTGTTTACATTGTACATAAGGAAAGAGTTCAACTCCCCCAAGATTGATTTGGTACACCAACATAGCTGCTGTTTCATTGTTTTGGAACACCAATTTTCAGTCACCAGTGTCTCTTGGTAGATAGAAGTAAAGGGCTTCAGCTGATATTTTTCTTTACTCAGGGCTTTGCATTTGTGGAGTATGATTTACCTGAAGCAGCCCAACTTGCTTTGGAGCAAATGAATGGAGTTCTACTTGGCGGAAGGAACATTAAGGTGTGTCCCATAGTATTTTGAGAAAATACATTTAGGTTACATACCGGTAATTAACTTTCTTCCCTAAGTTTGGTCCAATTATGGCACTTACTGGTATGTAGACTAATGCTACATGTATGCAATGCTGTCCTGGCTTTAGGTGGGTCGTCCAAGTAATGTTCCACAAGCAGCGCCACTCATTGAGCAGTTTGAACAAGAAGCAAAGAAGTATGCAAGAATTTACGTTGCCTCAGTTCACCCGGACTTGGCTGAAGATGACATCAAAAGGTGATTATTAACTCGTCTCAACAGTCTGTTTGTTAATTCTCCAATGAGATATTGCTTAAAAGATCCCTATAACTGAACAAATCTTATGTCCATGTGATTTTTAAGCAGAATATTTGTCTACTGTCCATGTACAGTGAATTTTACTAGTTGGGCCATTTTCATGTTCCATGTTTTGACTGTAGGTTTTCTTTTTGGTAGCATTTTGTTGGAGGTAATTACTTGCTACTGCAGCCAGTAGCATGAAGATTTAAATCTAACTGAACATAGGAGTTTCATTAACGTTTTCTGCAAGTGGACAACTGGTTTTCTCTGGTGGGCAAAACTTTTCAAAACAAACTTCGCTATAAAAAAAACTTTCCTCTACTGTAGATGGTCAAACCAGGTGGGCAAAATCATCATCACAGCTGGTGAATTTGCCTGGTGCCCGGCCCTTGTTAATAATTATTAATGAAACCCCTGCTGAACATACTGTGCTGTGTTCAATTTCTTTTGTGTTTGTATCTACTGTAAGAGAAGAAAAAATAAAAATCTCACTTTTTTATTTTAATTTCACTTCAGTGTGTTTGAAGCATTTGGTCGAGTGCAGAGCTGTACTCTTGCTCCAGACACAATGCCTGGCAAACACAAGGGATATGGCTTCTTGGAGTACGAAAATCAACAGTCCGCAACTGATGCCATTGCATCTATGAATCTTTTTGACTTGGGAGGACAGTACCTAAGAGTTGGTCGAGCCATCACACCGCCAGCATCTGCACAAGGCAGTAATGGCACACTACCTCCAGCAGCTGCAATGGCAGCTGCTGCGGTATCTGCAAAAATACAAGCTCAGGAGCAAGGGTTGGCAAGTACATGTAAGGAAAAACTATAGTCTTAAGTACTGTTATAAAACCTTTTATTTCTTGGAGGGCCAACCACTACATAGCTGTGTTCTTTGAGAGATGTCCACCATAAGGAAGTGTTTTCCACAGCTGTCTAACTTCAAGAAGTGTCCACTCTTAAACAGAGGCGTCCTCCTGTCTGTGATATACTGACATGTCTTCTTGTAGAATGTGTCCATTTTTCCATGCCCACTTTGAGAGGGTTCCACCATATAAATGTAGTCTTAATTGTGACAAGTGCTCTTTGTTTTTCTTTTTTCAGTTCCAGCTATCACAATCGCCGGTAGTACAGTAATCACTTCCATTGTGGGTACAGCAGGCTTGGTTGCTTTGCCAACTATGGCAGCTGGCACTTTGGCCCCAGGAACCCTGGCACCAGGAGTGATGTCGACAAGTATTGCCGCTCAACCAATCATGACAGCTTCTACAGCACTGTTGGCAGGTAAGGTGTTCCTGGTTGTTGTTCAGTACATAAAGGTGTTTGCCGTCATGCTCACTCATGTTGTCATGCATTTGTTTTGCATGCTGGGCTGCTAAACGGTGCAGAAATCAAATTTTACTCTTCATTTGTAGGACCACCAACGGCAGTAGTGACACCAGTTGCTGCCACTCCAGTGGTCACGACAACAGGTCTTCCAGTCCAACCAGCAGCTGTCCAGCAGTTACAGCTTCAACAGCAACAACTTCAACAGCAGCAGTTACAGCAACAGCAGCTTGTACAGCAACAACAGCTACAACAGCAGCAACTGCAGCAACAGCAGTCGGCCCAGGTAATCGCTCAGCAGCAAGCTGAGGTGCGTGCTAAGATCGAGGAAGAAACGCAAAGGAAGGTGGCAGAAAGTAGCATAAGCCACGAGGAGAACATGTCAATTTCAGGAAGTAACGCAAGATACATGGTCATGCAGAAACTGTCACGCAAAAGTGAGGTGAGTACAGCAGTTGCATTCAATTACTCTGTACTGCTTGTAGGCTATTTAGGCATTACATAATCCATATTTTGCATGGAAGGTTCATGCTTGGATACTCAACATGTTTTTTGTCTTCAGTCCAAAGTGCTTGTTCTGCGCAACATGGTTGGAGTTGAAGATTTGGATGAAGACTTAGAACATGAAGTAACAGACGAGTGTAGCAAGTTTGGCGTGGTCAATAGAGTTGTGATCTATAATGAGAAGCAAGGTGAAGAAGAGGATGCTGAGGTCATAGTCAAAATCTTTGTGGAGTTCACACAAACGTCAGGTAACTATTAAGTACTTCAAATCTCTATGTACAACTTACAGCCTAATAGTGATGAATGTGCAGAAAGTAGCACACTCATGTCACCACAACACACAAGCCAGCACATGAAGTGGAAATGCCATGTTTTGGGAGTCTACCCAAAACGTTTGAAATTTGAGAAGTTTAAAATCTTGCTGCAAGAAGCTGAATATAGCCACAAGCCACAAGATGCGCAATACCTACCAAAAATGTAGTCTGGTTTTCAGTCTGGGTACTGGCCATTACTTGTTGGTGAACTTAAATGTTTGAGTGAAACTTTCCTCACCAAGAGTTTATTAGCAGCAACTGTACAATTATTACTGCAATTATTACTATTACAATGTATGTACATGTACAATAACCATACATTATTTTAATTTATGGTGTCATTCACATCTTCTCTTCAATCTTGTTTTGGCCTCTACTAGTACATGTACTGCATTTTCATTGGCTGTGGAAAATGAAAGCCACTGACTGTGAAAATAACGTGCACAACATCTCCACAGTTTGAAATCAGTCATTTAGGATTAATGTTATTTAGGATTAGTATTTCAATCTGTTTCTTGTCTCTACAGAAACTGAGAATGCAGCCAATGCCCTCAATGGGAGATGGTTTGGAGGCCGTGTAATTAAAGCTGAGGGATATGATGAACTCAAATTTGGTGCAGGAGATCTGTCTGGATAGTACTTGTCTTTGTGCCCTGCAACCCTGTTAAAAGACTATCAGTGATCTCAAAACATACAGGCATTGCAGTTGTTGTAGAAAGGCAAAGTCTACCGCTGCCTTTACTGTGGTACCTGCAATAAGCAACATGACTTGTTTGTTGGCATGTGTTGTTTCTCAATTCTTCTCAAAGGTTCCTCCAACCTAACCAATAATTGGAGTTTATATTGGTTTAGACAGTACACAGGTTACAGTAAGGAAGTAAGAGTACAGTATCTAAAAATAAGTTACATTAGAATCACTGACCAACACTAACATATCTATAATACATGTAATTATATACAGTATATTACTGAAAGAAGACATTTGCTGATTGTTAAGACAAGTGCCATTGTACATAATTTTCATAAACTCAGATTTCAGAAGCCTTTTGATTGGGGCACTTGTTTGCTACATCATCTTCAAGCAGCAGTAGTTTGTTGTCCATTAATTTTGTGTCAATACTTCAGTCCTCCAGTTTACTCCTACTTTAAGAACCCAACTAAATTGTAAGGATTTCTTTAGGTTTACAAACCAGTACTATTTTGCCGTGAGTGCAGTTCTCTGACTCATGTTGAACTCGGGTTTAGCAGCTTAGTTTATAAACTGGAATCTTTGAACTTGATAGTTTGTTACTCAAGAAAGTGTGTTGGCCACAATTTCAATAGACAAATGTAGGTTTGAGGCAGTTAAGGCATAGATAAACAAAAAAACATTCTGATACACAATGACTCTGTATATTATAATTTTACTTGGTAATAAAAGCAGCAGCTATAGTGATGATTACTGTTGAATGCTTATGTTTTTCATAGGTGAACTTTTAATGGATTTTTTCCACTTTTCACCATATATTATTTTGTAGTAACAGGCCCTTTGCACGATCCGGTCACATGGTAGGGAATTAATTATGCTGGGATGCAAGTTACACAGTGGGACTTTCAAAACAAAGGAAACTTGGGCTGGACTGGTATGAGTTCCTTTGTCTTTGGAAATGCAACGGTGTAACTTGCGTCCCAGCATAATCAATTCCGTACCATGTGACCAGATCATGCAAAGGGCCTATTCCCCCCTCATGCAAAGGACATAAGGCAGTCTTGATGACCCAGCTACTAAAGTAAACTGGGAAACACCAACACCACTAAAGTTTGGTGATTAAGTCTCCCAGGACATAGTTGTGTGATATTTGTCTAGTTTACATTGTCTTGCCCTGAGGAACTGCCCCTGGGTGTTCAAGGATTGATGTGAAGAAGATTGGTGGGTTTAAAATAGAAGGGGACAATGAAGATGTATTGAATATAAAATGGGAAAATAAAAAGTCCATAAGTTTTCTGTGGATGAAGTGTCACGACAAAATGTCAGGTATTTCCCAGCTAGGGAATTAAAAAATATTATTTGATGACATACATGTGCAGTACTGGGGAATAAAAATAGGACAAGCTGAAAAAATTGTAAATTTTGGGTAGGGTAGTCTAAGTCAATGGATTAGCATCCCACTTGGAGAAGTAGTTATTATCAGTTGCTTTATGGCATGGAGTACATGGAAACTGAAGTGCTGGCAGTTGGTTTGAAGGCAGATATTGAACAGTCTAAAGCTGTCTTTTTATTGGCAAGCTTTTAATATAACCCTTGCATAAATCAGCCAAATGAAACAAAAGTCACTGCTGGTGTAAAATTAATCTTAAAAACAAGGTCTTATTATGTTTAGCTGTTACTTTTTTGCTTGTTCCTTTCCAGAATCTCATGAACTTCAAAACTAATGGTCCTGCTGATAATTGGGTTGAAACTATCCATAACCACTTGACTTGTTCATTTATTTCAAATTAAGATGATCTTGCAGCATGCTTTCGATCATGGCCAATGTTAGCTGTTTTCAACCGGTCAAGGAACTTTCAAGCTCTCCCTCTTGATCAAGTTCCTATAAAGACAACCAATAGTAACAATGATTAGATCAGAGCTGGTGCTTAAAATGGTGGCCTCGTAGCTCAGTTGGTTAGAGGCACAGTAAAATGATCTGGACAGGAGTCATTCAACAGAGAAGTGTATGATCAGCATTTAAGTTTGTTATTTTTGCTTGCAACTGGAAATGTTCAACAATCAATTGAAACATTTTGTAACAACCCCACTTGACAGTAAAGTGAAAGACGCTTTTTCAGCCGCTAATAGCTATTTCACCCACTGTTATGATATCCAAACCACCAATGAGCTCTCCCTTCACATAAACTTGTGGATAAGTTGGCCAGTTAGAGTATGTCTTGAGACCTTGGCGAACCTAATGAAAATAGAATTATAATTATAGATTGACATATAATAATATACATGTATTCTGGTCAGATACACTGACAACCAACCTCCGTCAGTTCCTGATTATATGATAACTGCAGAAATTCTTGCATGCTCATTGGCTAATTTTCATTGTCAATAAGTGGACAGATGCATGAATTAATACCTGTATAATGCGTCAACGAGCGAGAGCAGACAATTTGACAATTTGTTATTGTAGAAAAACAAATTGACGTCAGCTTTTCATACGTCTGCCCGTTTATTGAAAAGGAATTTCATCAGAACATTGTCAAAGTAGTCTGCAGATCCACTCGGCTATCGCCTCGGCGATCCACAGCTACTTTCACAATGTTATGATGAAATTCATGATCAATAACAGGACAGACACATGAAAAACGGATGGCAATTTGTTAACTTACAGGCTACATATGCATCATTTCTGTGCGCCAGTAACAATCAGTATTAATATTGATTGCAGAAGGTACAAGTATAAAATGCTATCATAGAGCAACACATGCAGTATCCTTTTGTACAAATTTCTAATTGCAAAAAGATAATAAAAGAAAAGGAAATGATATTCAACTTCAGCTTTATTGTTCTTTGGAAACTGGTAAGAAATTTCCTTGCATGTTTAATCACAAAATAGTAAACAAAAAATAATGTGCAGAGAAAAAATTTTTTGCCATAGAGTGTAAAAGTTTTGAACATTGTACTTCTTGCTTAGTTACAACAGAAAAAGACCAACCTCTTGATCTTCCAAAATATCAAAAGACTTGAACTGGATGCTAAAAGGAAAAGGAGTGAATATCACAATATCACACGCATCTCTACTATATGCTTAAACCATTAAAATCATTCTATAAATAACATAATTAGCTATTTAATAAATAATAAATTATTAAGCAGACTTTTTCTATGTTTGTAAGCATAGCCTCATCTAAACATGAGGAGGGTTGCAGAATTTATTGGCTCTTTACCCACCTGGGATATTTTTTCAGGATCTCACACATCTTTTTACTGAAGCCACATCTAGGAGCCTACAGAATAAATCAATGAAAATTTCATTTTTGTATTATTTTTGTCATGGAAAACTAATATGTCACACAACCAGTCTATTTCATTCAAAGCTCCCTAGACAAAAGTGTTTTTTTTTTTTTTCTGTGAGTGTTGGGTGGGGGATGGGGGAGGGCAGGGGGTTAGACAACAAACACTAGGCTACATGTCCAGATAATAGCACATGGTTTGAAGGTACTATAGTTGACTAATGGATAGTCTATTGTAGTTTTATAAAATCTAAAGACTGCTCTAACCAGTCAGTCTTGATAAACTGCACAAAGTTAGATGAAAACAGTAAGTTCTCAAAAAACTCACATCTGGGTTTCCTTTCATGAATACCATCACTGGGGCAGATGAGATCAGTGACTGTAGCCTTAAAAATATAAAAACAATTATAATATAGTATTGATGACACTATTCATCAAATTACAATGCTTAGTATACACTGTAATGATGTCTATAATCTTATGAAACAAAAACCAAACTTTAAACTACATTATTACAAGTTCACTTTTACACAGCACATCCTCAGGAAAACTAACTAAAGACAACCAAAACTTAACATACTTGTAAATACCAGGCGGCATTATCGAGAGTTCTGTTAACTGAGTGAAGCTGGATAATAACATCCAACTACCTTCGTTATTATTTAAAACATGCGAGTACAGTAAACAGTAACTCTAGAAAACTCAAGGGGAAATAAAATCTGGAAGGAAGCTAACCTATACTCATCCTTCTTTGTTTATCCTGGTCTACTGAACCCTGCCCCTATTTTCTATAACTCACTTCTGAGTTATCTGTCTTGAGCAGGTTTCATTTTCTTCATCTGCATTATAATTTAGCATTGCTACTTGCACTAATACCTGGCAGAGGTCATTACCTTTTATTAAGATCATCATTTGTTGGTAATGTTGAAGTCAGTTCTCCACTTGCTGCAAGTTCCTGAAATGATAAAGAAAGACATAGTGTTCGGAAAAAACAACAATCGTGAACATGGTCATAGATGAATGTTACAGAATTACAGTGTAACACATGATTTTCTCACCTTTACAATGTCCAGCCCACCTATCAATTCACCACCAACATACAGTTGTGGGTACGTTGGCCAGTTAGAGTACACCTTCAGACCTGAAGGAAATCATAGAGCAAATTTCTATATAATTTCACCATCTACTCTGTTGTACACAATGAGTACCTTCGCAGTGTGCAGGTGTCAACAAATTGAAATGGTGGCCACTTCCTAGCATTTCAAAGTGTCTGTATTGGCTGTGAAGGGGATTTTACATTTTTATGCTGTGCCCTCATCAACTAATCATCATATACATACATGTATGTATTGATCACCCGATAGAAATCTCAAGTTCATAATCTAATTGTTAAATAGTGCTACACATGTATGTATATTGTAGCTCACCAGGGACAAAATTAAAATTACATGAATTTTAAGTTAGATCACCCTAACTAACATTTCACCAGTAATTATTTCTACAAAGTGGATCAATGGACCAATGTGTTGGTGAGAGTACATCATCTTTGGTGAGAATACAAATCACGTTCTTCTTAACGATGCCCAGTCCAGCTACAAATTCAAACGGGTTTTTCAAAACTACAAAGAGGAAAAAAAGAGCCAGGGCCCATATTCCCCCAATGCTGTCCCCAGCAAGCTTGGTTTTAAATAAGAGATTTATTACACCACTGAAACTACCCAAAAATCTTCAAGTTACAGTGATTGTGCGGGATCATTCTGAACAATGCCCCGTCTGTTACTTAATAGAGAATATTGGACCAGTAATGGAGCAATCTGATTGGTTGATTTTAGTTATTGGCCATCTGAACAAACTAATCCCCAGTATGGCTTGTACAAGCTAGGTTTGTAAACTAAGTAGTTTAGTATGTGGCACAAAACAAAACATATGCAGGTTATGACCCTTTCCATGGAAATGGTCTGTGTAGCAAAATCCTGACCAAGAAAGAGTCACTCAACCAATCAGAACATTCGGATCATGTTTTCTTGGCGGTAATAATTATTACTTAACCTTGTCTGACATCATTGTCTGTAAGAATATCAAAGTGACTGTATTTTGCTCCATGTTGATTTAACAACTCCACAATCTGTCGACTGAATCCTGAGAACAAAGCGGAACAGAGCAAATTAGAAAATCTAAAATTAACAGTTTTTAATCCAACAAATACAAATTATTAAATTCAACCGTCAATTTTCAAGCTGCAAAGTTCCACCCCATATTCTTTACATGTTAATTAAAATCTGAATATTATTTTTCCTCCAACAAAATTCCTTGTTCATATTTAACACTGACAATAGCTACAGTTTTTTTTTTTTTTTTGACAATAGTTACAGTTGTATTACCACATGTACATCATTGAATTTGTCCAAGATTCAACTTTAGAGGTGGTCCAACCGTTGTAAACCAAACAACACCTTTATTGAAAGAGTTGCACAAATAAGGCATTCAAAAACAGTTGAGCTGCAAAAATCAGTCTGAAAGGGTTTCTTTCTAGTGGCCTTGAACAAAGCTTTGCAGATTACAGGGCACTGTGTATGAAGATAGCAAGCAGAACACATAAATCATATTTCCAGTATTTATTAAACCAAATGCCAGCTTCCTGCATGCAAAGAATTTAAACTGAATTGTCACAGCTAATGACTCTAAGCACATTAAGCTGTTGCCTGAGAAGTGTACATTTGAAAGAAAAATGAATCAAAATTTTCATTTTAACGAAACACGATGTAATTTAAAAGTTCAACTTATTTTTAGAGACAAATTGCTTACCACAACGAGGCTCCTGAGGTGAACCTTTCATGAACAGAACACAAGGTGCTCCATTTATGATATTTTTTAATCTTGTATTTATGTCCTGCAAAATGAAACAAGAATTAACTACGTCTGTACCAAACTAATGATCAACTACTCCACTAAAACTATGCAGTCTCATCTCTTGCCAGTTGGGATTCCTCACTGTGTTAAACTCACTGGCAAATGAGGTGCCCAATATTTGTTACAGAAATACAGAAATAAGCACACGATTACATTTAAATTAGGTATACATAACATACACAGTGTTTTTTACGAACATAGGGAAACTTATATTTGAAGGAATTCAAAGTACTGATCACGATAAACATTACAGAAATATTTTATTTACCATTCAACCTTGGGATTGATTATCTTAATCAAGAATATACACATCCATTTTAGCATAATGTTCACCAATACATGTACACTAAAATATTACTAAAACCAGTACAAACCTGTTTTGTGTCTTGTTCTTTAGTTGCGGTAATTGTGGGTGTGATGACATTTGCATGCAGTTGCACTTTTTTGGTCAAGCTGGGAGCATTTGCTCCATCCAACCGATCCACAACCTTCTGGTTCTAAAGACACATAGGATTTAAGAATCCAAAGCTTCAAAAATTGGGAAACAAAACAAAAAAAAATTATCTGATTTCTTCAAGTTTGGCTGAACAGGGAGATACATCAAGGGTTATCACAAAGTTTAGAAGTAGATGGCCCACATTTAAACCTGGTACTTTCTATTAAAATAAAACACCAGAATTCAACAAGATCACAGTGACTTTTTACCTAATCCGTATTTTCAGTTTTTGGTCACAACAAAGGTGAACAGCCCTTGCTTTGTAGTAACCAACATAACCAGGAAATCAGGCAACTAATTAAAGTTCATCTGCCTGATTTATACCAGAACACTGCAGAATGGAACACAATATTACTGGCACATCTGTTACCTACCTTGAAAAGGAGAAATGTTGGAACTGCACTGATTTCGTATTTATGGGATACTTCAGGAAAATTTTCAGCTTCAAGCTGCAAAAAGTGATTTACAGTGTGATTTAAAGAGAGTGATTTAAATAAGAAAACAAACTTTGTGATCAAATGATAAAACAATAATTATTAAACTTCGTTATCACAAAATATCACAATTTGTCAGTGTCTAGCTGATAATTATTTGTCTCAGCCTCGACTTCGGCAAATAATTGATCCGTTCACCACTGACGATATTTTGTGATAACCTAGTCCAATAATGGTTAATTATCACAACATACTGTACATGTACAACAAAGCTCTAGTACCTTATAAAATTTAACATGTGAGTTCTCTGTTGCCAGTTCTGTCATAACTTCATTCATCTGCCCACACTGTGGAGCCCATGGTGCATGGAAATGGACCACTGTGAGAAAGCTATTAAAAAAAATAAAACAATTGTGTTACTTGGGGTTGGTAATCAAGAATGATAATCAGGATTCATTCATAATTCATCTCTGCTGCCTTTGATGGTTCACTTTTCTTTAAAGTTAAATTCCTACAGTTGCTCACAACAACTACACTATGACTTCTGACTATAATCCAAAAATACACAATACTCCATACTAGTAACTCTATTCTGCCACTTAAGGTTACAGTATACCTTCGGGTTGACAATTTTCTTCAAATTTGGATTTTTGGGTCAAAATAGTGGTCGAAGAATAATCTCTAATTTCTGAAAAAAAATTTTGAAAAAGGCTAAATATTG
>Ga0126338_10000448_pt1 | contig 22072 bp, 17 predicted proteins | sample OrbCmetagenome_2_FD_92529 | JGI IMG/M metagenome (GOLD analysis project Ga0126338, IMG submission 92529) | Coral microbial communities from Petempiche,Puerto Morelos, Mexico - Orbicella C C metagenome | ecosystem: Host-associated > Invertebrates > Cnidaria > Coral | place: Petempiche,Puerto... | reverse complement strand
GCCCTTGTCTCTTTGTTAAAACTAGTCTCTTGTCATGTTGTTTGAACAGCTTTTGTTGCCAAAAAATAACAGATGCCAAAAATTTTATTCTTAATTTCATCAGGCCAAGGGTGACTCTAAACCGTGGTAAAATTAGTTTTGATTTAGAAAGTTGGATTTAAGCAATATATGGGTCAGAATTTGAGCTAATTTGCCTTATAGCTCAATGATGTGTGACATGGGTAGGAAATGAAAATCCTTGATTGGCACCTGCCACTTCAAATGACTTGAAACTCCTGGTGTGAACTAGGATAGGTCTAATCTATATTTGTGTAAAATATCAATAACATTCAATCCATTCTGTAAGCAGGAGTGGTGTCTAAATTTGATGCTTATTTTAGTGACATTTTTGAGATTTTGGGCAAAAAACAAGGGGGCTGGTCTAACTCCTAAGGGAAAAATCCCAAAGCTGGCCCACTTTGTCTTTTAGAGTTGTTGGGTAGTACCTTCAATCTGGCAAAGTTTCATCCAAAAAGGAGAGATGGCATGTATCACCCCTGCCTGGTCCTCTGGTAAACTCGGTCTTAATTAATACACTTCAAACTCCCATACACTTGTCCTCAGTGGACACTTTGCCTGCTGCTTAGGTTGTTCCCTCAAAAGAGGTTCAATCATAATATTATGATAAATCCATGAAAAAGAAACTCTTTAATGTTACAGACGTTTTTGTACATCATACCTTAGTAAATCAAATATTGTCAAGTAGCTAAATGATGTGAGTGCTGAAAGAAAACCATAAAAGTTATGTTTCACACAGCTGCATTAATGAAATTTAAACAATGTAACAGTCAAGCAGGAACCAATAAGAAATTAATTAATTGTGAATTACCCAAACTATTTGTTGATCCACTGTATATAAAAAGTCCAAAAGTACAAAGTGCATTGACAATGATCAACCAGAATATTCTCCAACCCTGTCAAAAAAATTGACAGATAAGTTCGTTTTTAGATTAGACGGTCAAACAAATTGAAATTCTACACATATGGTCAAAGAATATGTTGTAGGTTAAAATGAAATTCAGGTTTAAAATGATTTTAACCTAGTTGGATTCTCAATTTCCTTTGTCTTCTAACCCTAATTGTTGCATCCGCATTTAATTCTTTGTTATTTTTTCTGTTTGTGCGTACATTCTTTCGTGATCATTGCATTCTTTTCTTTTCTCTCGCTTTCACGTTATCGATATTCTGTCAGGTTTTTTCGCATAATTTTACTTTGTTTCAGTCCCCTTTTGTATGCGTCTTTCTAGTTTATTTGTGCACTTTCATCGCAACACTACCGTCATCTCGTTTCATTTACCGTCCTGCCGTTTTCCTTTTACGTGTTCCTTAGCTTCCTAGTCATACAACGTTTCAACCGCTCCCTTTTCATTGCTTTCTTCGCACTCTATCATTAAATTGCAAATTTCATCTTATCGATTAAAGCCAAGTAGCGTGTTGAACGTTGACTACAATACTAATTATCCATGACCCATGAATAATTAGGGTTAAGAGACAAATTAATTTCATTTTAAGCTGAATTTCATTTTGACCTACAACATATACTCCTAATAACCATAACAACCAAAACAGCAATATGATAACAATCATAAGGAAACTACAGAACAACTGAAAAGCTACAGGCAATAACATCACCTCAGTTGCTTGATAAATAATTATCAAAAATTATTGATAATTAATTAAATTATTTATGATCAAAGTGATTAACTAGTTGTCAGACAATCTCAGCTACTCCAGAGAGTGGACAAAACCTTCTTTGATAAGAAATAATCTAGCAGTACGTATATGCTTCATGTTTGTATTTTGATTTGAATGATGCGTTTTACATGTTGTTTTCTACTACAATAAAAATCACTCAATGTTGATGTGTGATCCCATATAAAATGTGTCTTCCACCTGATACAGGTATATAGTTGACACTAATACTAACTAATTTGTGGATGCATCAAGAGCAAGCAAACTGCTTGGTTCTGAAGAGAACAGTACCACAAGGAGAGCAAGGGATTTTAAGAAAAAGATGTATACTGTACTGTAACCGAGTATTTTCACATAATTTTCAGTTTGGGAACTTTGCATGATTAAGTTGCCAAGTTTGGGGTGTGTCTTATAGCCGAGTGCGCCTTATAACCGAGAAACTACGGTAGGTTTGTGATGTTATCCAAAATTAAATTAAAATAGGTGAACACAGATATCTACCCAACCCCACTACTGCAAGACTAATTGAAATTAATAATTAAACAAACATTTCAGTTTACACCTTATTGTTTTATTTCGTGATTTAGCAGTTTAGCAGGGGGGAACCTCCCTAAACCAAGCAAATAGTGCACTCTGCACTAAAAATGAATAAAGTTTGGCATAAGCAGAGTAGCTTTCCTTTATCAGAGCAAAATTGTTCTATGTTTTTTCTTTTTCACTGATTTGAACTTTGTTTTCATGAAATAATGTTTGCAAGAAAAACAAATTCAAATTTCCGAGTGACCTCATTTAAAATACCTTCTGAAAGCCAAAACAAAAAAAAGTTTGTTTCACTTCAAGTGATGATGATTTCAGTGAGGAAACAATAAAATGTTGATTTCATGTGAACACACAACTTCAAAGACATTTACTTAAAATAATTTAAAAACCAACAAAATAGCAGAGAGATTGATTTAACTTTTAAAAAAGGGGGAAAAATAATGTTGATTCCACTGATGAACAAATTAATATATTTTTTCCCTTATATACATCCCTACAGATCAATATTCTTACCTGTCTCTCAGCAAGAACACTCTGAAGTTCTCTTTTAACTCTTTTCATGATTGGATGGGATCTTTGTGGAAATGGCTTAATAGCACTCTAAATAATACCAAAAAAGTGCAATAATACATGTAACTTATTTTCCAGCTTCAATTATTTGAGTACAGTAACTTAATACTTATGAAAGTTAGTTATTTAGTTACCATGGAAACTATTACAACATGGAAACCAGATACCATTAGAATCTTATACACAGGAATTGAAACAAAAGCAGATAGATTGATCAGTGAGAACTGCGAATGCAAAAATTTCTTTTTACCCATCAAAAAGGGTGATGAGCCTCTATGACTATATTGGTTGATGGGACATCTAGTTCCCGAAAACATGCTGAAATTAACCACAGCATAATCACAGCATTCGGTGGGTTCACACTAACATTCTAAGTAGATCTTGAGTATGTGAAGAGCTCAAGTATACTAGAGATCATATATGATTACTTACGTTGATACTCGATCTTATTTAAAATCAAAGTATACTTCAAGTGACAGAGCCATTCATGGGCTGCCCTGGATTTGTTACTATTACAAACTGTCAACCTAAGTTATTGCTACAGGAACAAAAAGCCAGGTTGTGCCTGAATATCCCAGCACTGACCCGGCCATGTGAATTTCATTTTAGTAAATGTAATAGAGAGTACGTGACTCTGTGGTCTAAATAATCATCATCTTCTAACCCACAGAACGTAGGTCTAATGTTGACTGCTATGACTGAAGTTGGTTAAGTTTTTCTATGCCATTCTTTCTATTGAGAACCAGATGTAAAGAAAGCGAGTAGTGCAAAAATGATGTGTGTGTCATACAAGTCTAGTAAGTTCTGATATGCCAAAGAAAAACGCATTTGATTGACATTCAATTCACCGAAGGTAGCATAAGTAAGCTGGTAAGAATGGTTGAACTTGAATTGGAAGTGCACTTCCGCCTTTTTGAAAAAAAAAAAGATGCGCTGTTGTGTCGGCTACTTAAGTTAAGAATAGACCTGTTCACATCTAAAATATGATTCAAGTGTGCCTAAGGTCTACTCGCTAAGCTAGTATAAACTCACCTACTGTACTATCTAATTTTTACAATGTAATAACTGTTATTATAGTGCTGGAAATAAATTATATTTTTTACTTAGCTGGACATGTGTCATTTCATATCCTATTTTGGTTGGACATATAATAATCGCAAATTTTGTCAGCCTATAATTAATATTAGAAGTAATCTACATACATATTTGCATGCATTTACATTATGGGGTGATTTTCAAAGTACATGATTGTTCATTTCCAGAGTCTTTCCAAGCAAAACAAAACACAGATCTGTATTTTACATGATGATGTAAAAATAGAAAGGCAATTTCAATTTCTACTCATACAATGTCCAGTGACCAACTGCTAACAACCATAAATACTAATTTAGATGGCAAAATAATTATCAATAACCAACTGCTATCTTTACCCCGATATAATTCTAGCTGAGATAAATGAATTAGAGACAACTATTTTCAAGTACTTACTGACAACGTAATTCTTTCATCATCATTCATTGTACCTCTCATTCTAAGGCTCTTTACTGTTAAAATGTGAAAACATCAGAACTTGAAATGGTATGACAATAGTACATCATGTTACTTATTATGATGTATAGCCAAGTGCTGTTCAGTAAAACGTTCATGCAACTTCATCCATGATACACTATTCCACACTTTTGGATCAGGTTAAGCAACACCAAGTATTTTTATATACAGATCATAACACTATTGTTTGGAAGCACTTAACACCTTGCCTACATACATACACGTACATATGAGTTATTGACCAAGCATGAGGTCAAGATGGCTGGATATTGGCCAAGTTTTATTTTTTGCATGTTTATGAACCGAGATGGAGTTGAGATCCATAAACTCACCAAAAAAAAAAGAATGAGGTCAATTTCCAAACATCTTGACCAAACAAGCTTGGTCAAAAAAGTATTTATTATATGGAAAAAGAACACCATTTTCTTGCAAGACACAGCGGGTAAGATATGCCATCTTGCCCGCTTGGTAGCCAATCACAGTGCAGGATTTGGATCATCTTACCCACTTAGGGAGCTGGCCATACAATAAATAAGTTTACCATATTCAGGCCTGTCTTATCAAAAGGTATATTATACTTTTTGATAAGGCAGGCCTGAATATGGCAAACTTAGGGCTGGTGTGGACCTGACTGAATGTAACTAACCTAGTATTTATACAAAGAAAGAAAATCTTAAAAATATAAAAAATCCGGGTTTTTAGAAGTCAATTTATTGGCATTCTCTAACCTGGTCAGTGCAAGTATCTATTGCAAAACAGTAGGTTTTGTTTTCCCTCAACTCTTTCTGTTCCCCTGCACGTCAGGGAACATTAAGGGTTGGGTAAACAACACTCACTGTTTCCCTTGGGGCCAGTCATTAAATGCTTATTGTAGTCTATACTAGTGAAATGTACCTCTTTCCACAGCATTCAATAAATCTTGATTCAGAGCTTGGCTGCTGTCTGTTTCTGGAATGTCTATGGCAACTTGTCGAACTTCTGGCTGCTTTTTAGGAAGATACCGTAATAACCTGTCTGTTCCTATGCTCGGTGCTGCTGTTGCTGCTGTAACGCTGTTGTAAGAATGCTTTTTTTCTGGATTTGCCATTTTCGTTCACTAACTCCGTCAAGTTAAGTTTTTAGATGTTTTTAACATCAGTTAAAAAACTATACTGGCAGATAAACCTCTTCCCATAGTATTTTCCTCTAAGAAGACCCGATGAATCGTGGCGTTAAAGAAGGAAAGAACGGGAAAGTAACATATCTCAACACCACCACAACAAAACGACGGCCATGTTGAACGTTGAGCCTGCGAACTTCGACACGTATGTAGATCCCAGTCCTCTTCATGGTCCACCATCTTATTTTAGTGTAGCAAACATGGTTAGAGTTCGGTCAGTGTGATTGCACTATTTGCATGGTGTTGACTATTCACCCATAAAATATTTTAAGTCGTAATGTTAGGATGACTTGGAAAAGGCTCTTGAAAGCTGCAATTGTTGGGGAAGTGGTGGTGGTTGTAGGATCGTACAGAGTATGGCATCAAATGAACACTGATAGAGGTATTAGATCCCAAACCAGTCAAAATAAGGCCTTTAACCTTGAAAAGCCATCGATGAAGTTAATTTAAATCATAAAAAGGCGAAAAGAAGTCAAATTACGGTTATTATTTTAAAATAACCAGGAATATTTAATCATTTAATTTTTATCATAATTCAGAGAACCATGATACATCAAAGGAGCCAAGGAATCCACTCAGGACAAAGATTCATCAGTTCCTTTGAGGCTCCACGATCTGAGTGACTTGGGATCATTGATCCTGATCTGTATCATCCCAAAGAATGAAAATGCACCATTAACCAGTTCAAATATTTGATGTTTCATACATTCACTCTCATTTAAAATCAAAAAGAAAAAGAATTCCAAGTCCTGTAACTAGGAGTCAAACCTAAGACCTTGTGGGTGCAGAAAAATCAAATCATGTGAAATACTTGGGTCAACTTTAAAAATTCAGGCACTGAAATGGGATCTGATGTCTATGACTCAAACAAACCTGGCAGTTCAGCAGTGTTTGCTGGTAGGATTTTTGTGGCTACTGCACATCCACTGCAGTCATCATTGCTGCAATGCAGAGCTTTCATTCACTTCAATCTCATCTTACTCTTGAATGTCATATTTTATAGATTACAGAAAATGGATGAATGACAACCACCCAGCTATTTTGGAAGGTATGTTTTATACTAAATTTAAATGCCACATTTTCTACCTTGAAACTTACAGTCTTTTCTGTTAAACGGTGAACACCAAAGAAAATTTGTGGAATGTTAATTACTTTTATTGTTTCACAACCAATCGGATGTGAGGTGAAACTGCTAATAAAAGGAAACTGCAACAGCCTGAAAGGTTTGGATTAGTCATGCATTGACACGAAACAAAAAGCTGGCCTTTTTTTCCACTTCAAATCTTCAATTTTACCGTTTGGAAATACTGAAATTGCTCTTTTTCAATTTCAGAGCTTATGCATTTAAGAATAACCGTGAACAATATATTACTGAAAAGTGATGATCAGCAAAGGCTAGACAGTGCATCTGAGAGCACAAAAATTGTATTTGTTGGAACAACTACATGAACACCAACATGTTAAGTGTTAATTTTAAAGTTTTCCTTAGTAGATGACTAGATGTTTTCCATCATTATATTGAGAGGTAGCCATCTGTTATTACATGGAGTAAAAACCAAGCAAATCCAATCCGAGCGAATGTTTGATGCAGATGATCATAGCAACACAAAAAGATGCATTTTAGAAACTTTCACCCGTAGACATTATGTACATTACACTTGCTTCAAGTTTCAGAGTCAATAGAAGGGGATGGAATCTGTTTTTATGAAACAACCCTGCTCCAGGAATGACTGATGTTGATGGACTAGCTTCGACTGCTCCACCGCTGCCAAAAAGAAATCAAAATCCAGTTTTATTGCTTTTCAATAAAATATTGTTCATATTGAATATGGACAATAAGAATAAATTTTATTTTTTGCTTATAAATAAGCTCTGAAATAGACAAACAACAATTTTAGTATTTGAAAACGGTGGAATTGGAAGAAAAAGCCAGCTTGTTGTTTTGTGTCAATTCGCTAATCCAAACTTTTAAGACTGTTGCAGTTTGTTGTGGTTACTTTTTGCGGTTTCATCTTGCATCTGATTGGTCGCAAAACAATAAACATTGCAGAAATTTCTTTGGGATTCACAGTTTAATGGGAAAGACTGTAATTGCTATTGATGTAAAGAAACCTAAAAATTAATTATCTGGAATCTACATCCATAGCACTTATGCAGAGAGATGTTGTAAAAGGGAGGTCACATGCCTTGTGAAGCACTTTGTAAAAAAAGTTTGAAACATTCTGCTTAAAAAGACTATGTTTCAAATTGTAAAATGAGTTGAATAGCTGAGACAACTTAAAGTGTGGCTTTATACTTTGAGAACTACCTTTATATCTATGAACTCAATAAAGAATTATTACAGAGTTTGTGGCCTATAGGATTGTACCACATACTGTAACTTGACCTGTGTAATATTAGACATGAATGCAGCATTTACTTCTTTAAATGTTTTAGGAAAGCAGTATGCAAGCAAAAACGAACGGATCTTTTCTTTTGTTTTTGTTTTTCCCTTGTTAGTTTTCTACAAAACAGCAGAGCTTGGTGGTTATATGGGAGCACGCAAGGCTGATGCAGAGGCCTGGGGCAAGTAGCAAGTTTGTTGGTCAAGACCCTCCAAGCTTTTACTTGCGGAAAGCATTCAACGTACTGGCAGTTGTTTCCCAGATGAATGAAAATACTTGATTATTGATGCCAGACTTCTGGTTGATTTTGACTCAACATTTCTTGAGATCGTTGACGTGGGGTATCAGAAGGTTCTCCAAAGACTCTTGGTAACATCTGAAGATGTTATACTAAGATGTCACCACTCTTTTACAATAACTTTAAAATACTTGACTGTGTGCTTTTCTTATGGTTGACAAGAGCACAGAATATGAAAGTTACCTTAAATGCTAGGGTGCTACTGGTGTCAAATGCAATTTGATTAGCTGAGCTACTTGCATTCTGATAGTTCACCACTAAATTTTCTGTGATCTGCTGATTAGCTTAAACTTATCATTTGACACTACAGGTTATCAGTAGAGGGTAACTTTCAAGCAGCAGTGCCTGCATAGCAGAGTTGAAACTCTGAAAAATCCAAGTCTGGAAAATCCAGGGCTCAAAATTTATGCTCATAAACTCACAAAATGCAAGAGGTTTTCAGAGTTTGACTGTTCTGAAGGAAAATCCACTAATAAACATTTGTGACACAGCAGTTTGCAATTATGAGCAAAAATGGATTAATTCTTAGCATATTAAATTCTAATCCAAACAGTGGCTGATTTGTCCACTGTGGTACACGTAACAAGTATGCAGTTACTTTATTCCTAACTTTACCATTGTTACACAGCACACTTTTTATCGTAGACAGTAGGTCCACATCAGCATCTGGCTGCCTTTAATTTAACCTACTATAACAAATAAAGTATGTGTATATGTCTGTATGTACATACCATTCTGTGTACTCATTGATACTGTAACTCAATGACTAATTATCAAGAATTTTTGTATTCTATTATATCTACCCAGTTTTAAGCTTAGGGAAATGCAACTTCTTGACTGACTTATGCTTTATTTTCAGTTCATTTCTTTCTAATCTTAGTGTTAATCATAGTTTTTTGATTCTTCTCTGCCTTGAATTCGTAACCCCTGACAAAATACACATACACAACAAGATTGCAGAAACCATGATGGTTAAAATCAACTGGAACTGAGACTATTGTAAAATCTCAATTAAATAAGGTTTACTCTACAATCGTTCAGGGACTTTAAATTTATTTCAAAATAAGCTTCTAATTTATTTCATGAGGCTATTCTGAGAATACCTGGATTGGGTTTGACTGGTTTTGCCGCCCTCTTTTAAACAAAACAAACATACAGAAACACTGACTCCCAGTCCATGGAACCCCACTTCAGACCAGATCACAGACTACCTCTATGGACCGGTCCATGGACTACACCTCCAGAACCCCCCTACGAACCACTCCCAAAATAAAATGAAAATGATAACCAGAGATTTGACTTACCAGTTGCCCGATAGAGCAATTGTGTTGGTGACATTTCAGCATTACTCTTTACAAATGTAACACACTTGGGCTAAGGGTTGGGTGCAAGGTATATCTATTCATAACACAGTGCCACTTACTATATAGTCAATAGACATGAGTGTGTTACCAGAAAAAAAGACCACTTGTAAAAAATCATACAAAATTACAACTGGGACTTTTATTGTAGTTTTCACTGATCCACTGGTGCAGTTCTTTACAGTTGTTTGTGAAAACAGTTGGTGAAAATGGCAATTGACAGATTCATGTCTATATATTAATACACAAGAAAATTACAGTGCCTCTAAGATACCAATTTTACTTTCTTGTGAGCATAGTAACTAAGTAAAATATTGCTTTTATCATTCAAAAATAAAATTTGTATCTTTGCACTGCTGTGTAATATCCTTTATTATATAAAACTTAATGATATACCGAGTGGTAGCAAATTGATAAAAACGATATCCCACATGTGCGGATACCATTTTTATCCACACATGTGAAGATATCAATTTTGATAACATTTTTGTCCCTTTAACTGCACTTAAATTTGTTGGTGTCTGATCGAAACATCTTCAGAAAATGTTTGAAAACCTTAATCTGGCCTTCGGACAAATTTTGGAGAATCTTTGGAAATCTTTGTATTTAGTGGTCAGAAATCTTTGGAAAATCAACAAAAATGTTGTTATGTATTGTAAGAATTTTATTAATAAAAAAGAAAATTACAGAGTTGGTTCGAGATACAAAATTTCTGTCCTTGTGTTGAAAAATATTTCACTTTTTTGACACTCAAAGATAAATTTCGCATCTCCACGTGGCCATGTAATAGCCTCTATTTCCTTTACTGTGGCAATCTGTAGAAGACCAGGGTGCTTGAAAAAGAATGAGGAGACTGATAACTATCTTAGTTCTATTTTCCACCATTTGTTCGGCCTATATTCCTACAGATTCGTGAAGTCATCCCAGCTTTCACAATCAGACTTCCGGAATTGGTTAGCAGAACTACAAAAGTAAACAAGCTAAAACTTTCTTACTTTTGGCCATCAACATCTCTTTTTACCTAAAACAGCTTTCAAAAATTATTCTTGGGTTTTAATAGAAATGTATATGTAGAGTGATGTGGAAAAGCAATCCCATACATATGTGCTACTCCATTTGAGATGTCCGTAGATGCCACTCAAAATTTTGCCAACATGAATGGTATATCCAGACAACAGGTAAGTCAAATCTTTACTTATTAATTTTACTTTATTTTGGGGGGCGGTCAGTAGGGGAGGTCCATGGACTGGTCTGTAGGGTAGTCCATAGACCCAGTGCATCCTGGGGCTCCACAGACCAGGGGTCATTGTTTTACCCAGTTTCTGGTGCCTGATTTGTATTTCCATTTATGTCAAGTTCTTTCAATTCCATATGTCTATTCCAAGGCCAGGCCACATTTGTCTTACCACTGGTCAGTTTCTGAGAAAATGATACTCTACTGTAGACCAAAACTTTCTGATTTTTAGATCCTATCCTCTCAGACTAACCTGCTTGAAAACCACACCCTTGACAGTAGCACAAAACCATTTTATAGCCTATACATGGGAGTATCTTCCCCTGGTCTGCAGATTGAGCTTCAAGAAATTAGAATTCGCCAATCAGTACCTATCCAGAGAAATGACATTTTTAGTAGAAGTGCACATGATAAGCCACTCCAAAATGTAGCTATCTGTTAGAATCATTCTCCTCATCCTCTTCCTTTCTCTGTGTATTGCCATTTTTCTTGTTAATAGTTACAACATTGTCTGATTGGCCTGTCCAGTTACTGCCATTAGCAGCTGTGTGGTGGTTACTCTCATTTGATTCTGAACACTCTGCTTTGGAGGGTACAAACTCTTCATTGCTTTTAGTTACTTTCACTTGAGAGTTGCAGTTTGCCATATGGCTGTCTCTATTATCTGTAAATCCATCCATTTTATGCTCAGTGGCTTTACAAATAGTTTCACATGTTTCCAAGCTATTAGAAGGGCTCTTTACATTTGTCCTGTGTAAATGTCTCTTCTTTCTTTTCTTTATTGACTTGTACGACTTAGCTTCATCACTGCCACTTTCTGTATTCTTCTTTGCTGCCTTTGAAATTCTAGAATCATCATCTGAGTCAATGCTGCTGCTACTGCTACTACTCTCTTTTGACTTTTGCCGGCTATATTTACAATCACTGTCAGATGAAGAGGAGTCACACAAAACATTACTGCTCTCATTTTCATTCCTTGATCTGTTTTGAACACGATAGCATCTATTTGTACGAGACTGATGTCTTTTAAATTGAGTTGGAGAATGCACAGTACTTTGCCCACTTCCGAGATCTTGGGGTAGCTCAGGTGGGACAACCTTGAAATGTGTATCTCTACCATCATCACTACTACTACTATCTGCATTTAGCAGATCTCGAATTACAGCTGCATCTCTAAGATGTCTTAACCGTCGAAGCACACCTTGACTTGAGCTGTTTGTAGCTACCTCCCTATCTGTTGGCCCTGGGCTGGGTCGATGAAGAAGTTCCCTCATCAGTAGACGACTCATACTGGTTCCTGTGTGGTCACTGTCACTTTCTTCACTGCTATCAGGTTCAAGGATAAAACTAAGATGTAAATCATTCAAGAAGCTATCATCTGAATCAGAGTGGAGATTATCTTTCTCACGCTGGATTAGTGAGTCAAAGAAAGCTAACATACGTGGATCCTCGTCAGTTGACTTGCTTTCATATTCATCATGGGACAGTGGGAGACCACCATATTGAATAAAGCTTAGATAGTCACTATGAGAATAAAGTTCCCTTCTACTTCCTACACAAGCTTCCTTGCTACTGTAACCTCTTGGTATTGGAAAAGGACTCCACACCTGTATAAGAAAAGGTTCAAAGCTAAAAATAATAAACAGTTACTAATTTAACTGGCCAAGGAAAAGTAAGAAGTATGGACTGAGTCCGTCAAACTTCATGAGGAGATAATAATAATTTATTCATAACCAGCACTGCACCTAGTAGTGAGCACACACTGGGATAATTGCTCCTAAAGACACCAGTTGCTTAATGTAAAACATACTGAGAGACTAGGATCTGGATAACACCTTGGCTATGCATGATTGGTTAACTTTATTCCAAGTGGCCTGATTCATGTAATCACACTGTAAGCATTGCCTGTTCATGTAAGCTCTAAGTAAGGGTTGGAAAAAGGTTTAGACTTGATATCACAGACATCAGATTAATGGTCATTGATATTTGTCACGAAAGGTATTTGACAATTATATTAAGTACAAAGCAAACATTTTGTGTCATTAACATCTAATGCTGATTTTTTTATTGTAATGAACAACTTCATACTGTTTTAATAACCAACTCTTATAGGTCTTTTTTGTTTTTGGTCTTAACAACCATTAAATAAGATGCAGCCACGAACAGCTGTTAAGGAAATAACTTGTCTGTATCATGGGAGCTCTTCCCAAAATAAAGCAGAAACCAGCAAAAAAAAAAACACAAACACACAAACAGCTCCATGTTTATGGACTACATGGAAGGCCACAGGTAAACTTAAGGTTAAGAAAATTATTCACCAAAGGTGAGGTGAATAGTGGTGGATATTGGTGGATATTTAAAGGTGAATAGTGGTGGATACTTATAGCTTTAAAGGCAATATCTTTGTAAATTTGGTATGAAGATCCTCTAGGGGAACCTAAAAAATCTTATTGTATAAATGTATTGTTGGTATAAACTAACCTTAACAACTTTCTCTACTCCTGCTGATATAAGCATGTGTGTAGCAGGGTTAAAGCGAACCTGGTTAACAATGGAACGATGGCCATGAAGTACCATGTATGCTCTACCAATGGTCACCAGCTCATCGTGGTAAGCCCAATCATTTGGCACCTCCCATATGTACACGTTGAAGTCATCGGAGCCAGAAACAACATACTGAAGAATGAATGATCGTTGGAGATATGTAAAGAATTTTTAATTCAGTGCCACAGTAAGAATACATCTCTTCCAAGGATTTATAGGAAACAGTGTTGCAGGATATGGGACGTAAACAAGAATCAACCATGATCCCACCAAGGAATTTAAGTCTACATAACAAGTAAAATTATTCACCAATAAAAATACCAAATCCACAAATTATTACATCAGGCAACCCCTGGATATCCCAACTAATACCTATCAGTACATTAGAGTGGTTTTTACCAGAGGACTAAAAGTATTTATATTTGGGGGTCACCCTGCTTGTTGTGTATTCCTATGCTACATGAAAGTATAATCAAAACCAATCATGACTTGCTTGCACACGTTTTCCTGCATGTTTTGACTTGAGGCACAGTGGCCTCATGGTTAGTGTGTCGGAGGCGCAGTGGCCTCATGGTTAGTACACTCATCTCCAGATCAAGCAGTCCGAATTTGAGTCCTGGCCTGGGACATTGTGTTGTGTTCTTGGGCAAGACACTTGACTCTCGCAGTGCCTCTCTCCACCCAGGCATATAAATGGGTACCAGCGAACTTAATGCTGGGGGTAACTCTGTGATGGACTAGCATGCCATCCAGGGGGGAGTAGAAATATTCTTAGTTGCTTCAAGCTACAGAAACCGGGATATGCTCCGGCCTGATGGGCCACTTAGCTCGCATGCAGACTTTACTTTTTTTTGACTTGCAGGGGGCTAGTTCCTTTGTTGTCTCTGCATGTCACATCAGCTGCTGAGACACTTAAAATGGCTTTTAAATGCATGGATATATATTTAAATGCAATATTTATATGCAGTTGTTTTTACCACTATTCAGGACGAGAGTTTTCTGCTTGGTTAATAGACCAATTTTGATATATTAAAATTCAGCCTTAAACAATAGACCTCAGTAGCAGGCTCTGGGAATAACTACAGAGTTTGTGGGGTTTATTCCACAGAGCCTCGTGCTGAGGTCTATTGTGTTAGGCTGAATTTTAATATATTGAAATTGGTCTATTCAACTGAAAGCCATTGATTCACTTTTAATAGCAGAAAATTTCATTACACCTTATAGTTAGTACCTGATCCTTGCTTCCAGCAAAGCAGTTACTTTTCATAGTACACACATTACTATAGCCAGGGTGATGAAACTCAGCTACTGCAGAGGTGTGCCTGACATGATAAAGCACTGGAGGCATTCGGCGACGAAGGGCTGTTATCATATCACCTGCCATGTTCCACTTGAGCCCCATGGCACACATCTGAGGTATTCCAGAACTAAACTGCCTTAAACAGCTGTGGACCAGTCATACAAAAAAGCCATACAAACCAGTAACACAAATTTAAATGTAGTGTAAGCATGATTTGTATAAGATGCTGAACATCCCAACATCTGAACAATCCAAAGTCCTGTGTCAGAGATTCAGTGCCACCCGCCACCCCCACCCCCACCCCCTACTTCCCCGTCTCTATAAACTTCTCAGCAAACCTGAAATCATGTACCGGGTAACTTTTGATGTATATTGCCATGTATTATTAATGGGAAGCCAATAATGCCAAAAATACAAATTACTAAGTTTATAACCTCCATCGTTAGTGCAGTTGCCGTCCTGACATGGTCAATCATTAGTGCATGCCATATTAACCTTGCTGATTAACAGTACTGACTAACGTAATATGAACTAGTCACATGCTCTTCTGAGATGTTTTATTTACCTGACTGGAACTCTCACATCCCAAAGTTGGACACCTTTCCTGGAGTTAGCTGTAGCTATTAAGCTGGGATCAACTGGATTGAAAACAGCAGCATGGAAGGCTGATTCATGCCGTGCAATGCACATTGATGACCCTAAAACAAAAATGTTACCTTTTGGTGACAATTTCAGACACAATATAGTTCTAGAAAATATCAAACAAAAAATATAATGTGAAACTAACTATTACGTTATTTTTCACCTTCTAAAATAAGAAACACAGCAAAGGCACTAACAGTCTTTAATAACCACCAGCTAGTATGTATTGTGCTCTGGCTACCAAAATGTTCTTCCTTTGAGTTGTGACGCACATGAAATCAGAAGTTAAATACATTTGTTATACCTCCAAACTCAAATACATTTTCTGATTGGAGGAGAATGTGTCACATGTCATGGGTCTAAACTCACTAACTCGCTAGGGAAACAACAACTTGAACTTTCAACTTGCACATGATCAGGTCATGCACCTTGAAACCGTGGCAAATTTGTGACCCAGCCAGCGTCAAGCAAACAATTTCTTCGCAGGTTTTTTTCTATTGTTGAGTTGGAAGGTATAGCAAAACACTTAAGAGGGGGGCACTGGGATTTTCAATTTTGCAGTTTTGGCTATTTTTTAGATTGGTTTTTTGGTTTTTGTACAAAAGACTTTTGTTTTTCAGTTTTGGTGTTCATAGCGGTTTGCAGATTTTTCGCTTTTTAGCATCTGGTTTTTGGTTTTCGTAAAAAATACTTAGTCTAGCGGTTTTTTGGATTTGGTATCCAATGTAGTTATTGGTTTTTCCTGTTTTGTCCTATTTGGGTTCTGGTTTCTCTTTGATTTGAGCAGCAATTGATCTCGAATAGCCGCAGTTATTGAGAGGAATGCGTGACAAACTAAATGTCACCGTAGGGGATCACATGTCTCAAATGATGCGCAAGACTTTGACCTTGCAGACCAGGGCAATCATTTGGTCAGTTTCCAACATGCCTCCCATGCCAGCAACAGAAGAAGCAATTGTGGATTGTGTTATGTTTTTTGTGAGGAGGAGAAAGGCAGCAAAAATTTTCGAAAAAAACATGTTTAGATGTACAGTGAAAAGGGAAGAGAGAAGTCTGCAGAAGCTTAAAGATAGTACAAGATACGAAGGCTTCAGACAAGTCCATGACATTCACAAATACATTGATAAAATTAGTGTTAGTGTAGTTTGCTCTGTATGTCCCACTTGTCACCATTGTAATGGTTTTTTGATGGTTTTGTATGCAGTTTTTGGTTTTGGGCAAATTGTTTTGCGGTTTTGCAGTTGTGGATGATTTTTTCTTCGGTTTTGCAGTTTCTACTATACCCCAATGCCCCCCTCACGTAATCACTGGTCCCATGGGAAACAGTGAGTTTTGTTTCCCTCAACCTCAATGAGGGTCTTGGGGAAACAAAACTTGCTGTTTCCCTTGGGGCCAGTCATTAAGTGCTTAATACCCTCCCCAACAAAATACCCTTCTTAACTCTCTGAAACATTCATCTTTGAATAGTCCAGAATATGAATGAAAATTATTTTCAGGGTTTTCAAATTGAAATAAAGTAGCTGGGGAAAATTGTAAAGTAGGTGGTCCACTATTGGGTTGCCATAGAGGTGGCCATGTGGGAAAGAGTGCAGGAGTGGGTTACCCCCTCTTGCAACAAATCTGATACATGTACGTCAAGGCTGTGCTCTAGCAGCTTCCATCTTTGGGTGACAAGAAAAACATACCGAGTCACCTGGTACGGCGACCTCCTTTTTGAGATTTAACTTAGAGATGAAAACAGTCTCACAATAATTTGTCTTTCCCTTTTTGATTTCTTGTGTTGTATTGAAAGTTACAAGGCAAAATGGCTCAATTCAAAAAGGTTAAATCCATCTGTGAAGCCAAAACATAAATGGTGGCTCGGTTCAATGCATACGTTTAACACTGGCTTGCAGTGATAAGGACAGCAGTTTCCTTGTATACTTTGTATAATGTCAACAAAAAGTCTACTTAGCTCTTCTGCTTTGTATAATGTGCATGAAAAGTCCCTAGTTGAAGGAGAATGTGAACTAAATTATCAGAAGCATAGAGGGAAAAAGGACATTTTAACTCAAAAAACATGTAAATTTTGTCTTTCTTTGTGGATTTTTGACAACACTATTACAAAAAATTCAAGTAAACCTTTCATCTTTGGCATCTGTAAATAGGATAAATGCCCTAGAAACAATTCAAGCCATTTTTAATTGAGGGTCAATCGGTTATCATATATTAATTAATGTCATTAGATAATTATAATCAATTAATTAATTTTTTTTTCCTTCGTGCCACCAAGCTTGACTTCTGACCACCCTAACCTACAAGGTTGAGAACCCAAAGGGCTCCCTAGAATTTTTCCTAGAGCACAGCCTTGTATGTAACGCCTGCCAAAAATTGCCCTTGCTTTAAAGTTTGAAAGGTGCATAAAATAGCCGCACCGTTAATTATGTTACTGTTCATTTATTTCCTCTCAAAGATCAGATCTTGATTACAATGGTGAAACAAAACTGCATATTAATAAACTTTGAGACAAAAAGTACCAGGCTTAAATGCTTGAAGAAGCTGATGACTTTCTTCGGGTACCAGCTTATTTTGAAAACCCTGTACTTCTTGATCAATTCCAGATGCTCATAGACATGGGTTCAAATTCAGCCCAATCAGTGCACTGCTGGTTTTATTCCATGGTTTCAAAATTACGGATCACAGGGATCCATATCGTCAGCCGGGCAAGTATGCCACATGACAAACTTGCCCTGGCAAAATTTTACTTGCTCATTCAATAGGGAAGAATAGTACCTAAGCAACATGTTAATGGACAGTTTACTTTGTTACTACAGTTTGTATTTTCATGCGACCTGGCTCACAGAACACTGTGTCCCTAGTAGAGGACGTTGATGTTGTGGAGTCAGCAGACACAGATGATCCAAGCACAAATGAAAACCAAGGTCTCTTTGATTGCCATGTATGTTGAAAAGAATGCTCTTGCTCTTCTTGCTCGTAATAATTTGGATTTGTTTTTCTGAAGTGCTATCATTACTAAATGCCACATCCTGATTGAGACACCTGATGCGATCATGTAATGTGTTTTTCCAGATGAAGATCAGCCTGAAATGGAGCTTGCAATGATTTCATTCATGGAAAATACTACATCACCCAAGATTGTGGATCAAAATGATAATTTTATTGTGAAAGAAATCTGCAAATCATTATCTGTTTTCTAAAAGTTGCAAATAGATGACAAGTAGTCAAAATGCAGGTACAGACTCAGAAGAAAATTTAAGACATTTTTTTTTTTTTTTTTTCGGTAGAGTCAAACAGTGTACTTGCCGACTACAATTTTTTAGTCGTCTCAGATGCCCAGACAACTGCAAATATGGATCCCTGTGATCACTTCTTTTTTACCTGTGTGACCACTCAAGATTAGCTTGGAGTTGGAGATGAATAAGATCTTCACATGCAGGTGTGACCTATGGCATTGTTGCCAAGCAGCACTGGCAAAATGTTTTTTCCAAAAAGTACTTTTCATTCAATAAAGCAACCACCTCCTTTTAAGAGCAGCATGTTTTCTGTGTTATGACTGCACTGGCAACCTTGCCATTCAAGATCTCTGTTACAATTTGCATGGAATCTGAGATGCAAAATTACGACTTGCAATTTTTGTCATGAGATTGCCACTGAGTTCATTTGACAGCTTCTGTTGTCGAATGAACCAATCAGTACAGTCCACAGAATACTTCATGACTTCCCTTCACTGCATAAATTTTGAACAAGATACTACTTGACAGTAAGAAAAGTTATACACTGTGAACAGGTGTTTTACCACTGACTGGAGATGTCCTAATGTCCCACAGCATAACTTTTCCGTCATCAGAAGCTGTAAGGAACACATTGTTATCCTCTGGATGAATATTTAGTCCATAGACTGGATCATCATGATAGTACGTGCCAATTGCTTCACCACTAAAAAGAAATGCAATACAGCTGTATATGTAACTATGTAATTCAATGCCAGGTATGTATGCATGTCAATGATTCTGCTGTCTATTAATAAGATAATTCTGGATATTTTGGCAGGTGTTGAGCATGGTCACATAGCTACACCTTTTGAGCACAGTTTCATAGTTCATAAGGTCTCTCCAATTCGATCACATTTCCGACTATGAAATAGGAAAAATGTAGATGATGTTGGCCAAAGTTGGCACAGAAAATAAGCAAAAATCCACAGAAGTAGCCAAGGAAATACAGGAGAATATCTGAAGATGACAATGATTGGAAAAAAGTGAGGGAAAGCCAAGAGTCTTAGCAATGAATGAAATTCCCATTCAGTGTTCAGACAACTAAATAAGATTTAAATTGGTTTCACTCGCAGCTAACAATATTGTAACAATGTGTGGTTCCAGAAAATGTCCATACCCCCCACGGAGGGTCACAGAAATTCCGAGGGGTAGGGGGGTCTGAAAGAGAAAAATTTCCGAAGGGGAGGGGGGCTACTCAAGGAGTTTTCTTTCCAGTGGGTCTGAAATGCGATTGAATGAACACTACTGTACTTTCCCAATTGATTCAGGTAACCAAACCAACAGAAATGTTCCATCCGTTGAGAAATAAATGTTAGATTCTTTGTCATATATTTTCCATTTTTCTTCCCACATCATATGACAGACAGCAATCCTGAGTATCGTGTTTGTTGGACATCAAGTTGAACAAAATGCTGACGAAGAGGTGCAGCAATACATGAACAATGAAGTTGATGATATTTTATACCTTGGAGATTGTGCTGTATTTAGCTTAAATACAGCTCAGATGCTTTTTCCAGCATTAATCATGCCGTCAATTAAATGTGATTTGTACTTTGTTTATTTCGTTTGATACTCTTACAAAATTAGTCGCCATTTCAGACTTGCCATAACTAGGTTATCACATATTTCCTTCGTTATCCGTGTAGTTAATAGTTTGCTTTAAGTGAGCAAAGTCGATTCAAAGCCATTTTTCTTGAACTATATATGTAAACGTGGACATCGGGGAGCATAGTCATTGGAGCGGTAGCCAAGATTTCATTCGGCCATTTATAGACCGACTGAACAATCCATGTTTCACATATGAAATGTATGACAATTGAAAAAACTAAGGCATAAAATAAATTTACTGTCATTTACAAACTACAGAGACAACGTGTATGACTTAATTGATGTATTCCTTTGGTGAAAGAAAAAATAAAGCAACATTTGAGAAACACCTGTTGTAAAAAAAATGTTGCGTGATGACTTTACTGCGTGTGTAAAGTAATTTGATATGTTGTTTTGACCATGCATAAATTAAAACTTCAACTCGGTTATTTGAAAGAACTTTATGTACGTTCTGAGATTCTTAGATGAAAACTTCCTTTAATGAAGAAAAAGTCAGCTGCTATGCCATTTGGGAGTGAAGCGCTTCTAAGTCTGTAGTCTACCATGAAAAAGTACGTCTTTGTCTACAATGTAACTATAAACAGCTGCTGTTAAATTTTATTACAATTAATGAGTTAAGTCTTGTTTTTTTAATGGATATGGAATTTCTGAGGGGTAGGGGGGCCCAAGTAGAAAAATCATGGAAATTCCAGGGGGTGGGGGGAGTACTGTGAAGCCCACTGGAACAGAAAATCCTGGGGTGGGGGGTCAAACTGGAAAAAACCTCTGTGGGGGGTATGGATATTTTCTGGAACCACACAATGTATATTAACACAATATTATTATTGTTGAACTAGAGTTTTAACAAAAAGGTCCTACTACGTGTATCCAACCTCAGCCTTTAGCTCCAGCTGATAACACTTTCCTCCACCTTGATTATTCTGGATATCACAAAAAACTTTCTCCAGCAGTTACCATTAGTGTCAACTCTGAATGGCCTTCTGATTATAACATTTTGTACAAAAAATACATTTTAATATTAATTGCTGACTTACGTTGTAAAATCATGTCGCAGTGCTTGATTATCATTACCTATTAAAAGAGAAAAAAGATTAGAGTTTTATGACAGTACTTTTCCTCTGTATGTCAACCAACCCACTTCCTTTCTTTGCCAATCTATAGGCCCATAGGTTCAGGCCTGAGAGTTTCATCACCTGTCCCATATATTTTAAAAATGTACAATAAGGAAATAATTTGTGGAAGAGCTCTCAAGTTTGCAGATATATCTTGGTATTGTGTAGTTCCAGAAAATATCCATACCTCCCCCACTGAAGGGATTTTTTCTAAGACTTCCCCACCCCTCTGGAAATTCCAATAAAGCTTCATACATTTCTTTAAATTTTTTGGTCTTCCAGAATCCCCCACCCCCGAGGAAATTTCAATCCCTTCTGTGGGGGCAGTATGGATATTTTCTGGACCTGCACATTATAAATCTTGTAACTGACAACCCAGGCCCCATCTTGATCTAATTTAGCACACTAAAATTAGAATTTAAGTGCTGTTGTAATGCACATAAATCAAAAGAAAGTGAAGAAAAAAGCATTTTTTAAGTGTTTATCTATAAAATTCCCCATGGAGGCAGGCTGGCTGGCCAATTGTCTATAAGGCCCTGTTCACACTAAGACGAAAATTTGAGTTTAGCATTTGCAAAAAAACTGAAAATTTTGTAATCACTAATTTTTTGTTTTCGTAATCGTGTTCGCACATGAAGATACGAAATTTTTTTAGTGACGGATGTCAGTTAGTAATTTGATCAATTTACCATCAAGATGTCGTGACATGTCTTAAAGGGGAAGGTTTCATACTTGGCGTTTTTTCTCTTTGTTCCCTTTTTCGTGTTTT
>Ga0126338_10000447_pt1 | contig 22101 bp, 13 predicted proteins | sample OrbCmetagenome_2_FD_92529 | JGI IMG/M metagenome (GOLD analysis project Ga0126338, IMG submission 92529) | Coral microbial communities from Petempiche,Puerto Morelos, Mexico - Orbicella C C metagenome | ecosystem: Host-associated > Invertebrates > Cnidaria > Coral | place: Petempiche,Puerto... | reverse complement strand
CTGTAGAGTTTGTTTTCTATCAATTCTGTGCTGAAGTCAGGAGGACTGAGTCTTTCAATGAAAGGTTGGTAACCAACTATGACATCATAATGACATTGCTCTAACCCACACCATTGTTTGAATGGAGAGAAACACAAGGTGGCTTTTATTTTAGGTGACGATTTACTATTAATACGAGAACAGATGGTGGTACTACCCAGGGTTCCATACGGATCGTATTGCAGGAACTGGAGTAGCCAGTTGGAATCGACAAGCACGTCCGTAAAGAAGCTTTATCATGAAAACATGCCCTGGTAGAAGAGGCCCCAAGTCTGAACCAGCTTGCACCATTGTTGCATTGTTTCGGTTTACAATTTTGAAGTGCCCACGAGGACAGTATTGAGAAGAAGGGAAAAAAGAGATTCTATAAATAGCCCGATTTGTCAAAAGCTGCTTCAAGAATATGTCAAATCAGTTTGCTCGGTCTGGCTCACATGTTTTAAGCTGTGGAACACTGATGTGAAAAGAATAACCTGAGAATTTCCTAAATATTCAACCTTTTTGAGAATTTCAAATTGACAGACTTTGCAACCTAACAACTACAAACTTCTGTAAATGTTATCACCTGGCTTGGTAGCTACGTTTCACACGACTCTTAAATTTATCAGGTGAACATTCAATGGGGCTAATTTGCCATATTGAAAAAACTCACGCACCCGCCTATTTGGAACCGTTTGAGTGATCTTATAACCATTAACCAAATCTGTTATCGGTCGATATATTTGCGAAGAGCATTTGGCTTAACCAAGTCGGATAGTGGTTTAATTATAGTTTGAAATATTGGATCACAGAGTTCTTTAATTTATTGTAAGGTGTCGTCATATTAAAAAATAGAAATGTTAACTCTCTCCTACATGCAGTTTCTGATGAAAAAAACACCTACATTTGAACAAATAACAGAGAAGAATCGTTCTCTTTATGTAACTGCCATTATTTTTCTTCGACAAGGGTTTAGCTTATTTCTACCGAAAGCAATTGCGAGTTTGTTAATAGAAACGTAACCTCACCATGGTAAAATAGCTAAATAGAAATAAGATCTCTCACAGCAACCTTAGTACACATTGGAAAACAGCATATCTCTAAAGGAAGTTTCTGTGCCGATGTGAATAATGACTTACTTGTTTTGCACCGTAAGGCCTCACTCTTCTATGGCTATTTGGCCATTTCTTCACATCCTTAAAATTTTGACCAAAGGCCTAGCAAACTGAGCGTGCAACTGTCAACAGAAAAACGACAACGGAAACATCAGGTGCACCTGGCTTAAGCAGAGTGAGCAGAATACACGATCACTCAGAATAAAATGAACACAATAAATTTGAAAGAGAATATAAACAGATGTCTGTAGCACAATATTACACACGTGAGTCTACGTTCCGGGATCTCTGTAACTCGTCCATAGTCAAAACCTTTTTTCAGTATGTCGCAGGTTGTAAAACGATATCTACGATTTTAGACTCGTTATACGTCATAAAGCTTGTGTTTTCCTAGTCGAGTTGTGGGCTTCTTTCTCAGTAATGCTTGCGAGCGTCAAGGAAGTGATTGCACTCGAAACTAATATAAATGGATACCGGCTTAAGCCATAATTATGTGCATAATTAACAGGAGGTGTTTTGAATTAGACCTTAGACGGGAAGTTAAATTGTAGAGTTGTGGTGAAAGGCGGTTTCAGTTCAAAGTACGGCTGATCATATTTAGTATCTGATGTCTAATGATGTTTCGATAATAAAAAAGGCTGGTATTGGCCTCAAAATACACTTGCCTCGTCAATTAAATTGCGTTTGTACCAGACTAGTTTTCTCTGATCTTTCCGGATCTTATGCTCGTCGCTTGTTTCATTTCGAAAAGCTTTAAGCGTCAAGAATGATTCATATCTAAATTCTCCCTACAACTCGATACATTTTCAAGCAGATAGGTAATGAGAATTAAGAAAATCATCAAATCGGGGACATTATGATCACGGCCCGGCCGGCAGAACGAAAACTAAAATATTCACAATTTCGACTCAGTCAAAAAGATTTTTTTCTTGGTCTCCAAAGCCGGGAGTTAAATTCTTCAGGCCGTAAGCTTTCTTTCGTGAATTTGCAAGCGAATCAAAATAGTAACTATGACAGACCGATAAAATATATCGGCCAACATCAAGGGCTTAAAAAAAACTTGAGTGAAATGAATGACCATGAATTTCCTTGTTGAGTTAAGAAGAAACAATGTTACAATGAAGCAAGCACTAAAAGCAAAGTAAAGCGCTTTTGCTTTTTAAATCATCCATTTCTAAAGATAACAAAGCACGTTCTTATGTACTTGAAATATCGGTTAATAAAAATTTTTCCCTGCAGGTGGTAGATGAATAATATTTTAACTAAACCTAAAGAAATTTCCTACCTTCTGGCTGTCGTTAATGGCTAGCTCTTCGGCAACGACTTGCCACAAGCTACTTGTTTATGTTGTGCTGATGTGTCGCCTGATTTGTAAACAAAAGCTGCTACTACTTCAAGCGGTGGGTCCACGTTCAGACAAATTTATCTCACATTAAATGACCCACGCCAACGTACGTGCGATGCATGCGATATCACTCCTTATCTCCGGGTCACGTGACCACGCTTCAACATGTTTTGGAGACGACGTGAGAAAAAATTGATCAGTTTTTTTTCTTTCCTTTTCAGTTTGTAGACAACAAATTATCATAGGAGACAAAACCTACAGATTTCATTTTGTCTTTGTTGTTCAGTTGAACTATGAATATTCGTTGTGACACTGTTGAAGACAATTTTAAATCTTTTGTTTATTAAAATATAGTGGGTGGCTGAGTTAACAACTGACTTGAGAACAAGCTAAAGGAGTAAAAACATAGCCTGTAAAAACTCTATGCTACATCAAAACAGGTTTCCTGATGATGAAGCAAGAAAAAATAAATAAAATAATAATTTTAGTTTTGGAAATTCTACAAAGGCAATTAAGCCTACCGATCAATATTTTCACTCCTATTTAATTGAGTTTACTTGCTTTAGAAATCGCCACAGACACATGGAAAGTTTCAGATTACCGCTTTACTCAGGTGAACGTGAGGTCTGAAGTAAAGACTAATCAGCGAGTAGTTTCTCCTCCTAACTGTCAATACATAATCCAGTATACAGGTCAGGAGAATTAAAAGAAATGATCTCGAACTAAATAGTGACCAGTGCGGATAGTTCGCCGAGATGATGACAGCCTCTTAAAACAGTCTGAGGATAAACGTGATTGCAAGGCCTGTTCAAGCTGGATTTAATTGAATACATAGACTACATGCAGTAGATTGTAAAAGTTTGTAGCTTAGTGGTTACTAAAAGTTGGGAAATAATTATTTCACTTTTACTACGGTGTGATTCCAAATGACGGCCTCGCTTGATTTTCAGAACTGAAATTGTGGTTCGTTTTTTAACCTGATATTTGTTCTCTATACGCGACAAAGCCGTTTAGTCGATGTCGACAGATATCGGGTTCACTACACTGATCAGAGTCGGCGGAATGTGTCTTGATTGGTACAATACGTGTTGTCATTTTTTTTTTTACACCTGCCCGAGCAACGCGCCGTAAAGGCACTACGACAAAAGTTTAGCCTAAGTTTTTCAAGTTCGTCGTTTGTAATCCGTGTTAATCTTCTCCACCCCTAAACCATCCTTGTTCCTTTATGGTTTATTATCATCTCCGAGTCTTTGGTGTTTTCCTATCTTAGTAAACTACTATTTTCAGGTTTCCTTCAATTTAAAGGTGATTCTGTACATGGCCACAATAACTCAAAATACCGTGACTGCGCTCCTTCAAATCCTTATGATTTTCACTGTGCATAATTTAGAAATTTGAGGTCACGCGTAGGCCGTACTGAGAACAAGAAAGCGACTCTGGTCGTTCTACAACCTTTTCACTGCTGGGTCGATCCGTTATATCTGGCGGTTAGTTATGCCGGCCGCGAGGGTTTGCATTGTAACTCGCTAAGAAACCAAAAATCCATATAATACTATAGCAATCAGAGCTCTCGGAGTTCAGTGCTGGCTGACTGATCAGTTTTGTACAGCTCCTTGTTTAATTGCATACATTGCTTCAATAATTAAGTAGAATGATTGATCTGTCGCTTCCACAAAACAGGAAGAACCTAGCATCACGATTCACTCTTTTCTGGGTCGTTACCGGTCATCAGATTTAGCTGCGCCGGAATTCAGTCGGCTCCCACATGTATCAATCTCTTATTAGAAGCGTTTCCCCGGCGCTCAGCACCCGATTGTTAGACTTCTTCCACTTCATACTTCACACAGATTTGATGCTACTCCGATTGATACCGTTGGTTGAATCCAGGGAATAGAAGAAAAGGCCTGGGGGTCACGTATCTCTGGGAATCTCACCGTACCGGTCTCCCAAACATTGGCATTGACAAGCGCTATCAATGCAAGCACTGGCATTGGCAAGCGCAATTTTTTAAAGCAGCTTACACAGCGAACAGTTGCTAGCTCCATTTTCCCTAGTTTGAGAATCGACGGCGGATCCGCCAATCTGCCAAAGGATAGCTAAATCTATGCCGACTGGAGGGTAAGCTAATAACACACGTTACGAGATCAAACGCGCAGCATGCTAGTGAAATTCGAAAGGGCAGCTCGACAAAATGACAAATCTAGTGTGAAGAATTATTTACAGCCCGCTTATGGCAAATCAACAAAAAATCTTAAAAAGTGAATAAACCTAAAACGATTTTTTTACCTGTTGTATATAGCCCCAATCTTCAGTCAACAATCTCGCTCATAATTAGTCAACACCTTGTTTTCAGTTACGTGCGAAAATAATGCAAATGACTGCTACCGAGTGTTGTGGTCTGTGAAATAAAATTTGATCTTTCAGACAGGTTTATTTTAACCATGTTATTTGTGTAACCACTTTGGCATGTGAGGTACATTAATATTATTGATGAACACGTTTTGCCGAGTCTGAAAATGTCAGAAATGATGTTAGCATGTTTTCCGGTCACGTCTCACTTATCATACGCAAATTCGCCTTCAGCCAATCAAAAACTTTCGTCTGGTGTGTGCTCTACTTCCGTATCAAAACACCAATTTGATCTTCTGCAATATTTTGGTCGAAATGTTTCCAAATTACCGCCAACTGCAAACCAGTGAATCTATACATGTTGAAGATCATGGGGGTTATTTGTTTAGCGTACGCGAGGAAAAGCAAACAAATTTCCCTCCAAAGTAGAAACCGCGGCTGCCTCAAGACAGTTAGCGTTTCCTCTTTGATTCCTCTTTGTTTGTGTCTTTTTAGTGTTATGTCAAAAACCCGTGGGGGAGGGGGAGAGGGACTCCCATATGAAATGGTTCAGAGCTGCTTGTCATCTCGCTTAGGAGTGTAAATCAAGGATTTTGGTTTCACTTAGGGTGTTGTTGACGAAACGCTACTAGTTTAAGCTGTCAAAGTATCATATAGGGTGCACTAGGAGAGATAATAATTCAAAAACGCTCTCAATTCCGTTTTTGGCTCGATTTCCGCCGGTCTCTCGAGTCCGGCCTACTAGCGCGGGCTCCTTTCCTGAACAGCGGCTGGTTATCACGCCTATTCCGTTTAGGTGGTATCTTCTAGGAGTCAAATAAAGCCCTAGCCAAGCCCATATTGGTCTCCTATAGGGGTTTAATTCAAACTTTGCGACGAGCATCCCCGACCTTTTCATATGGCAGTCACCCAGGCATCAAAAAACAAACTAACTAGCGTTTGGCCACCTCTGTTCAGCAGATTAATTCACGCAAGCAGAAGCAAAGTGTAGCAAGGCGAGACGATAAAGAAGCCTTAAACCCTGCAAGACTTTATTTTCAATTACAACTTTGACAACCAAATGCAAGGTCAAGTTTACAAACACATCAACGTTTTCAAGACCGGACAAAGGTCTGGCACCACTTGTGAAAAATCATGTTTGTATCAACAGCATCCAGCCAAAAAAACAAACAATGGCTCGACCAAACTTCTCTGATGTTTGACGGAAACGTGCTGGGGTCACTCGATTTTAATGAACTGAAAATACATAACTCATCACATGTCAAGCAAGTGCGAGGGATCTATGACGTCTGACGATTGCAAGTTCTCGGAGTACAGCAAAATGACTGGGCGTGGTTAGAATTTCATGGAGACCGAAAATTTCGCGATATGGGTCAAGCAGAGGCCAAGCATAAAAACCAGTGAGAAAATAAAAGGACCTCTATCGGAATGAAATTGTCTGAATTAAGACTGAATAAACAAAGCTGCTGAGCGTGGGCTGAAAGCTTTACTTCTTTAAATCAATAAAACCACAGAACCACAATGAGAGCTGTTGGGTACTGACGGCGCCAGCAGTGAGAAGTTACATTTTGATGACTGAAATAAGCGTGTAATTTTCCTGTATTTTTTGTGGTATTTTTTCTTTAAGAAACAAAAACAGACTACCCAAAGTCGTAATCTTAGAGAAATGATCCCTTATTTTTTTTTTTTTAACATACCGAAAAGCGAACACTACGGTTGGATAATAGGGCTCAAAAGCTTAATTTGATCCGAATCAGGTCACACACACACCATAAGCTTTCATTCACAAAAGTAAACTTCAGATGTGCCTTGTAATTAAGAAGTAGAAAACATGTTCTGTGTTTCTATCTAGTTTTTAGTATAAATTTACTGGCGTTCTATCACGAATGCCGATTGGCTACGCTACTCAACATCTATTCCGTTTAAGTAGATAGTGAGTAGCATAGCAGTGTACGGTTGTAAACAAAATGGTTGAATGGCGACTGCTTCTTAGCGTTTTAGAGGTGTCCGTAAAGAGGATTTAGTTTAAGTTTTGAACTACTAGTAGATTTGTAATAAAACAATTAGATTATTCACTCTCGATTTCTATGCGTGATGGTTGACGAAGGCTTAGCTCTCGTCAACTATCACGCGGTAGAAATCTCGAGCTCATAATCTAATTGTTGAATAGAACACCACATGTAAGTACTACTCGATAGGTCACATATTTATTTAAACTGTCGTTTAGAAACAAGAACCACCCCAGCCTAGCACTGCTCTATAACTGTCATGACATACCAGGACTTCATCTGTGCCTGCTAAAACGCGGTGAAACGAAAACAAAATAATTTCTAACTTAGTACAAGAAAGAAAACAACGAAATTACTAGTCACATTGGAGGGTGCATCTTGTTTATTGATCAGACAAAAATAGCAAACATAAACGGCCCTAGGATACTTATTAAAACAACAAATGTTCTAAACAAAAACAAGGAAATTTTACGAAAACAAAATTTCCAGAATGAAGTGATCAAAAGCGGGGATGCCATCAAGTGACAACTCCTACCGGACAAACTCCTTGAATATCAGCTTCTAAGCATAATTACGTAGCCTGCATACCAACGAATCTACGGCACACAACTATCTTACAATAACAACGTGAAAAATCATATGTTCAGGGGAATAAAAGGGACAAGTGAAATTATGACAAAAAAGCAACCTCGGCTAATTAAACGGAAACGAAATTTCTTTTCATTACAAGAAATAAAAAACAGATCGTTTTTGGTCCGTAAGTCAAGCGTTTTAGGTTCTTGATTACAGAGAAACAAATATACAAGCACAATGCTGCATGAGCGAGCAGAAATGGGCAGTTAATCGTTTATCTTTTGTTACAATTTATAAAAAGTATGACAATGGAAAGTTTGAGTTCCGGAATAATCTCAATACATGTACACATTTTAAGTCTTATACAAAAGTGTTTCTGAGTAAAGGCTTTTTATTAAATTGATTACTGCGGTAAGTAAACATCATTCGGCTAAAGTATCAAAGCTTTAGAAAAATACAAGACTTGGTTAAATGCCTTACCTATACATCGTCTACTTCATTTTTGGGCGTAGATGATTTCGTCAGTTTTAGGAAATTTTCTTTGGCAGACTATAATTAAACAAGAGACGATGATCATCAGGAGCTCATCACTAGGAGCGTGCAACTACCCCATATTCCTGTCACGGCGTTTTCACAGACCGATCTATTTTCAGTTTCAATTTACCGCGAATTCAGATCCCCGCAGGAACCTCAGTGACCAATCACAAGCAAGGACTTAAATCTTAACTGACGTCATCATTTCACCGGAAGAAGTGATGGGCTCCCTGATGTGAGGTAAGCCATTTTATTCCTTACCGATGCGCGCTTACGTAGACTGGAACTGACCTATAGGCGCGGAAAGAGAAGCCTAAAAATAGACCGGTCTGTAAAAATGCCGTGACATAGGCTTAGATGGGAGTTGCACGCCCCTAGTAATGGGCTCCTGTCATCATGCATTAGCCTGTGAACAGGTCCCACCCCATACCCCCCCTCGGTCACTTCACTTTCAACCAGTTTCTTCCCTGCTATTCCAGCCGCGGTCAGACCTACCCATCCGGGGCCTGTTCACAGGCTAATCATGCATGACCTCCCTGGCATAAGCCAAGAGAACTCATCGTTTGAAAAAACATAAGGTCACATAACCACACGGTTTATTTTCGGGTGATTTTGCGTTAGTATAATAAACCACTTGAGGTATGAAGTACTGCGATATCACTAGTTCTGCTTACCAATGACGTTTTCTTAGAATAATAATACCAAATTGCGCGTTTAAGTGACAAGTAATGCAGTTTTTAATGTCAGATATTTTGGAGGTAATGCTATGCTATATTCGGTCACACGCGTTGGATATTTTTCGTCGCTTTTCTATTTTGAGTTGTTTTGATCACGTACAAAATAACCTTTAAATTGAAGGAAACCTGAAAATAGTGGTTTACTAAGATAGAAAAACACCAAAGAGATATTAATAAACCACAAAGGAACAAGGATGGGGAAAGATGGGAGAAGATTGACACGGATCACAAAACGAAGAACTTGGAAAATTTTGGCTAAACTTTTTAAGATGCGCAAACTGTAACAGAGCTCCTTTAATGTGAATAGCGTGGAATAGCACAACCTATCATTGTCGAGGGTCTCAATCGGTGGTTACCTTCGACAGTTGACGGTTAAATTCCCGTTTTTTGAGGCTTACGGTAACATTTGTCCTTATTTGAGTGTAAACTCCTGGTAAACTCCTTTGAGAGCCTCGCTGTTCCGTGTGCTTGGATGCAAAGCTAAGATAGTTCGAGTAACGAGTATGACTAATTATCCACGGTAAAGTTAGAAGTTGTCCATACGCGTTTATGCGAGAATTTATACCAGACAATGAATAAAGTTGAAACTGGTAGCAATAGCTTACACGCCATAGATCGTAAAATTACAACGACTTCAGTTCAAATAAAAATGAAATAAAGTAACTTACTTTCAGCTCCTGGTAGTTTTCTCTTCAAAAAATCCCCTCTTTGCCTTGTCTTGAGATAACAGGTATGCTAATAAACATTATTATATTTCACCTGTGGAATAAAGCAGCTATATTATAGAAGATTTTTAGTAAAATTCTATTTCCAGAGCTCGAGAAATCAACAGAGATTGAAACATTTGATCAAAAGCCTGACGATTAACAAAGATGTGAACAAAAATGAATTGGATATAAAATCTAACTATTATTGTACCTCCCAAATCTTCCGTGCGATATCGTCGTAGACTGATATCACTATACCATGCCCAGCGAAGCAAATGTGTGTGTGTTATGCAAATGATCATCAATATAATGCGCCTGTGGAACAAAAGCTGTTCTTAGAGGTGGTGATACCACGCTTTCTGGTGTATTGTATTTCATATTAATGACTTATGTACGTGAGGTGCATACGAGATCACTTTGCTTATCACATTTGCTTGTCAGAAATACAAGTGCTTCTTCATACTCGTCCACAATAAAATAATTAACTATAGCTGGTGTTTTTGTCACCAGTTTTTATGACACGAAGATTGCTTAAGCTTCAAAGGTTGCTATAAATTTAATCATGTGCCGGCGATTTCGCCGAGGAAATCCCAAAACTACAGACTGAAACCTCGGCAACACTACGCCGGAGAAAGACGAAAACGTAGCTTTATTTCGACGGTTAGGCCTACCGTCCACACTAATCCGCCACGAAAACAGAGTTTTTCGTAAACGCTCTTCAAACCGGAGGATCTCGAAAACGCCGGGTTTGCGTTTTAGTGCGGAATGAAAACATTTTAAAGAAAAGCACAAATCTTCTCTAAAACTTTCTTTTTCGCCATAGATCGGTCCAATTGACCATTCTTAGTCGCTAACGAGCAAAATTTGGCTCGATGAAGGATTTCATACATTTCTGGTTAAAAACGGAGCTTTTCGAAAACGACAACCATGCAATTTCCGTGGCCGAGTTTTCCTCAAACACAAATCCAAAATGGTCGGTGATTGTTGCGTTTTCAAATTTCTCCGGCGTAGTGTGACGAAAAATATTTGAAGCGTTGTCGGAGTGAAAACGGTGTTTTTAAATTTCACCGGCGTAGGGTGGACGGAGCCTGACTGAATATTGACACTGCTAAGAATCGAATACTGTAATTATCAGCCATTCGGCAAATGGCTAAATTGTGTTCGTTTTCAGGGGAGGAAAACTGACACTGTCTAGAAATTAGTGAAGAGATTCGGATGCCAAACTTAATGGACCTTTGGAATTCGCAACCAATCGTCGATTGAGTTTTGTCCTATTTACACTATTTAATGTTTGTCCCCTTCGCCTTGCATCACAACCTTAGCCTGCATCAAGTGTCCCGTTTGTTGGGTAGTAATGCAAAGAACTAGCTAGCAAATGAAAACAAGAAAAAAAAACTAGCAATGATCCGACGAATCTATACTGATCCCTAATTGTGTTGGACAACCGAAAAAAGAAGAAGCAAATTTAGTTTGATTAATATATCGACGTCGCTGCCTATCACTTCATTCACACAATAATCCCTGTAAGTAAAGCCACTCAAATTTTTAAGAGGAGTTAAACGGCTTTTTTGATCGACCCCGAAAAATGCTTTGCGGCAAGAGAGGCCGCCATCTTGAATTTGACCCAGAGACGAAAGATCTTGGGAACGAGGGTAACGGTAAAAACCGCCGTCCGACCAAACGGAGGCGCACATCTAAGTACGAGAAGAGCTGGGCGTCGAGCATGGTTACTAGGCAGCATTGTAATTTAGTACCCAGGACACTGCTCACCCCAGCACCAAGTTTTTTGCCAGATGCAGCTGCCTGTTTTAGTATTCCTAATACGAATTAAATGTGGAAAAAACTTCTCATGTGCTGAAAGGACATTAATATCACTGCACATCCACTTCCTGATACGCCACGAGTTAATAAATGCCCCGATGCAAGGTATGGACAATGCTAAAAAAAATTCTATTTTAATTTACAGCCAGGTCGATTCATTTACCGGGCCTAAAAACAGAACGGAAACTGTGTTCAAGTGTCGTTTGTTAAGGACAATGAAAATGCGGTCAAACGATATGATCGACTTAACATCATAAGATTATTCAAATTCTCGTTCGAACAATTAGAGCGGTCTAACGACCTCTCAACTACAGCGACTAAGAAGAAAAATATAGAAATCTTACCAAAGTTACCCGAAACCCGATCTATATTACTAGCCAAAACGTTGCGGGTTTTCAATTCGGATATCGTAAATATAATTTTTGGGCCCTCAGGCATAATGTTTATCGCATCCGATTAATACCACCAAAAGATGAAGGAATTAACTTGGCCTTATAGATATTTAGAGTAATATCATTATTCTACAAACTCTTCAAGAAAAAGCATTTTCATTTATGTGGGGCCAGCGAATTCACCTCACATTTAAGAGAAAAATATGCACTTCTACGTAAGAGAGACAGGTTCTTTTGTCGACGTCTGTTATTAAATTCAAATAACTGGTTCGCATTGTTTGTTTGACACTTGCTTATGTTAGAAGGTTTTTCTACATCGCAATAAATAATAACGCCCTATGATATTTGAAAGATTTTTGTTATTTTTGAGATGCTGACTGATAAACACGTTAACGATCTTCATACATATACGTTGTTAAGTTTTTTGTTACATTTTGATAGGAAATGACATGTCGTTGACGTAAAAGGTTTATCTGAAACACTTATCGTCTGGTTGTTGAATAACCATGGGATATTGACTGATAAACACGTCAAATGAAAATCATACTGAAAAGTTGTCTTTTTCATTTTGCATTTTAATCGGAAATGAAATGTTATTGACGTAAAAGGTTTATTTGAAACACTTATCATCTGGTTGTTGAATACCCATGGGACACTGACTGATGAACACGTCAAATAACCGAACAACCATACTTAAAAGTTGTAATTTTTTTGCATTTCAATCGGAAATGAAATGTCATTGACGTAAAAAGGTCTATTTGAAACAGTTATGGTGAGATCACCCAGCCAACCCCAATTGTCTGTTGTTGTGGCTATTATTTAGTCGATCGTTGCTATAGAGACTAAGTATCCTTGTTAGAACATTTCCTCTGTTGTTAAACAAACGGTTAGCCGGCAGCTAGCGCCATGTGAACTTAGCAATTTCCTCATTGCCAAACACGCCATCTGTACTTTTAGAGCACCGGAGAAAAACGTGATCAGAAAACAACAAAACGTGTTGTCCACACCCACAAGTCGCTAAAATCAGTGTAAGGCTAAGGAACTCATGCCAACTTGGTAGAGACTATGCTCAAGCAATTATTCGGTTACTTAAAAATTTACTCCGAGCTCCATCAAAAGGAGCATCACTTTTAAATAAAAACTTTTCTTCTCCACATTCATCAAGCGTATGATTTAGCATAATTCGACATCGTGCAGCATAAAATGATTTGATACAATCTAATAAAATCTAAGCAAATTTACCGTAATGGCGTTTCAGGAAATGCAGCCACCTCAGCCTGTTTCAATTTTCCTGCGGATCTAGTCTTGAAGCGATGAAACACGTCTTGTAGAGTTCTCAAATCGTTGAAATCATAGGGAACTTCGATAAAAAAAATTCGGTATCGCGATGACATAAAAATAACGTTGATTTTGATATCTTATACGTTAGAAGTGGCTATCCCAAGAATTTTTGTGGTGGATTCAGTGACCATTGTCTGATATAAAGACAGTTTTAACCGTGATTACTTGCACGTTCCCGGAAATGTGTCCCTTCAAGTCTAATGAAACAATTGATAATGGAAAATACTTTTCACCATGTATACAAGCGCTATAATGAAAGGCTTGATCTTTTTATGACTAAAAGGAAATAAAGCTAAAAAAAGTAGTTAGATAACTTTTTCTGTCGCTAATTGGGGCTGTAAAACTACATTTTCAAACCTCACGTTTTGTGGTGGTTTATGATTCATGACCAAGTCAGACAAATGTCGATATATGGCGTTTACAGTCTGGGATGCCATGAGTTCACCAACTGTATATGCCGTTTGTTTTTGATGGCGGCTTTTGTTTCTATCTCGCATTGTCTATCATTGTCAATCAAGTGGATTTTTTGAGTTCAAATCGTGACAGCCTTTTACCGATATAGCAATGAGATAGCTGGCAGACCACACTGGGGTACACAAACAACTCTCACTACAGTAGTTATCTACTACAGCTCGCAAATGCACTGATAAATGACTTTAATGATATATAGCAGCTTAGCTATTTCTGAAGGCCAACGTAATCATCCTTTTAGGCAGTAGTTTGTTCACTCCTGTCATTTCCCCTGTTTTGATCACTTTTTATCAGTTTAGTAATTTCTAGAAAATTTGGAGTTATTTTTCCTTATGATCTCCACCGCCATTGTCAGGGGCGTGGCACCAAAAAGTAAAATGTTGCGTTAGCACTCGAAAAATGAACGTGCGGTCAAACATGTCCCTTAGAGTGATTTCCAACAGCACAAAAAGAAGAAAAACTCAGTTGTCAGAATGTTCTGACATCTACCACAGCTCAAGGAACGAGTTTATTATATCTCGAATTTTGTCTATGATTCCGATAGGCAAAATATCACATTAACGAGCGAGAAAAGGGCGTGCGGTCAAACATGTCCCTTAGCATCAAAAAACCGATGAAAAAAGAACACTTGTTTGAATAAAAATTATGTTCTGACAACGCATAATTCAACGAAAAAGTTAATTACGTCTCGAATTTTGGCCTGGATTCTTATTTCAGTTATTAAAAGCAAAATTCCACTGGGTTTAGAATCTATCTTCAAACTAGCTCGAGTTATTTGCCTTCTAACCGTTTCCAAGTCCGCTCAACTTCTAATTTCTCTTGACAATATCATACATTTTGAGACAGGCAGGTGATGAGAGCAAAGGTAATCATCAACTAGGAGATATTGTCGATCTTGATGTAACACCAAATTCTAAGAACGAGCAATGAGAAAAATGTATGATAATCTGTATGGAGAATTAGCGTTTCGAGCCAAGTACTGAATGTGGCAAGGCTAAACGAACCTTACGCGGTTTTCAAGACTTCCACTAACACTGCTTACCGATAGCGTGTTGACTGACTGCACTGTGACTAATTATGCAATACACCTTATGCGATAGTTAAACATATTGCACGGATGTTTTAGTTTGCGAGTTGCGTGGAAATAAAGGAATCAAAAATACGAGCAATGAACAATATAATTTCATTTTCTAGTATTTGGGCTTCTAGTTTTTGAAATACATCCTGAATGATCCGAAAATCGTACCGATCGCAAAGGGAGCGTGCTAATGACGAACAATATACGACTCTACAGTGCAACGCGGGCTTATATTTTGCGCGTTCTCTGGCCTAATATGGTAAAAAGGGGTAATATATGGAATAATAAAACATTTTATATTCGAGTTCAAAACACAAGTACTTTATATTCTTGTCGTCTTGAAGTAAACAAATACTTCAAAAATCAATTGCTTGTTTCAAATGTTTACTTGTGAACCATCTTGGCTCAGATATATTGATTACAAAAAGTATTTGTCGTGGTCTTTATCATCTTTTAGTTAAAATTCTGGCAGCTTGACAATCAATCAAGACCCTTCAAAACAAGACCAGACTTGTTTTTTTAACGGTTTTCCGTGTGTTGTAGCACGATTTTTGCTGTAACAACACCGAGTATATCGGCTGTTCCCCACCCACCCCACCCCCGTTCCGCGTTTTGTCCTTGTTCGTTTTGTTATGAAGTACATAACGACGTTGCGGTTGAGTTTTAGAGAAAAATCAGGCTTGTCATCATAATCATTATTTTAACCTCCTTCAGCTTTTTTTGTTATGATATAAGCAATCAAAAGGGCGGTCTTTTCAACGGTAATAAGTCGCACCTCGGCAATTTGCTCAGCCTTTCTTGCGCATGTCAACGAATTTCGTGTTTACTTCAACTGGAAGTTAGAATTCAGTTGTTTGCGAAACAGGCCTAGCAGCTCCAAGAAAAAGCTAAAAAATATACGAAAGGTGAGCGAATAGTTAGAATTTGTCAACCAAAATCCTCAAAATCCCGAATTCCTTATCCAAAAGTTGACTTTCTTCTCCAAACGGAAAGGGTGATATTTGTAAATAATCACATACTTTCAAGTCGATGTCCCACAGGAAGGTTGTTTGGTGATCAGTTCAAAATAAGGTAGTTGTGGCTGGTCAACGCTGGATATGATTAATGGCGACTATTTTCGCTCAACTAAATGCACACAGCGACAGTGGTTTTAAAATCTCACCTTCTCCTTTCGGGCATTTTGGCAGATTTTCAATTTTCCACGAAGTCAACCATCGAAGACATTTTTAATCTTTCTATCGTTGTGGTCCGCCGCGCTGCTATTGCTATAACAAAAAAACCTAAAAATTTACTTGATTAATCTGGTCGACATGTGATTTTACGGTTGTAGCCCTAGAGTTATAGCCCTTTGGCTAAAGTTTCTATCAAATGTAGTTACTTCGATTTACGCATCTCCAAGAACTATAAAATACATTTTTGTATCGTCTGATACACTGGGTTCAATAAATAATACTTGCAGTTCAATTAGCTGGATTGAAACTGTTTCTGTATACTGCTTGTTCTTGCCACACAAAAGCTGTCGCCAAATTGCTAATCACCAGCATAATTTCATTGTCATTTAAAAACAGTTTGCTTTAAAACTGCTTTCCATATGTAATCCCACGTGAAACAACTAACCCAGTTAACAGACGTGTCCTCTGTCATGCACAACGGCTCTGCAACGAACTCAGAGGCATCTTGTCATAAGCTCCTTTACAGTGTTTCTAGTCTTTGCAAAATCTTAATATCGGTAGCGTCGTTTTCTCTTCGCAAGCGAACCAGTTGTCTTTTTGAATTTGTACAAAGAAGTTTAAAGTTGTAATCCTGTACAACTCTGCAAATACTGCTCATATCTAACTTTGACCCCAATGCCCCAAACCAAAACAACTGAGCAACTTACAAAGTAAAAGTAGATACAACTTCCGGTTTTTTTTGTAATTTTCTTGTAATTTTTTAAGTTATGTGAAGCTACTTGCTTTCTCGTCAGAATACGAAAACAAAAGTAGTAAACTCATGCCAAATTTGAATGAGATGTTGTCACGCAATTTATTCAACGAGTGACATGTTGACAGATAACGTGGTGAAATTGAAATTCGTGAAAAGTAATTTTTAGAGTAATTTTCTAGTAAACACGATCGTTTTCACTATGCGGATCACTCCAACATTTTGTGTACTGTCTCTTGTTACTATGTTACACTGACTTGACAAGGGACTCAAGAATTACCAATATCGTTTTGTTTTCGTAAAACCATTACCTGCTGAAGCACCTCCTAATCGTGCGCTGTCTCACGTCCATTTACTCGTGCCCAGTCTCCCAGCTTCACTTCAGTGTTTTGAGCCATATTCGAAGGAAGAATCTTTCTTCTTTAACGACTCAACCAAACTCGTTTGTTCATCCAGTTTATTGAAAGACCATCATGTATTCCAAGTTATTGTTGCAGCGAAAAAATATGGGAAGGCCGAGTGTAATTCACAATTCTAGAAGAAAACGTTTTCTTGTGATGCCGGCTTCGTCGCTGTCGGCCAGTCAAAGAAAAGTTCCAAACCGGGCCCATCGCTCAACGCAACTTTTCCTCCAAGCCATGATGTCCTCTGGTATGCTAACTTAAATTCTTATCTGTTAAATTTCGTTACATTTATCTTAAATATCAAGAATCGTCTAATTAGGATTTGTAATTTTATAGCCAGAGGTAGGCAATAATTTTTAGCCGGTAGAATCTTTACTCCGCGCAATTCGTTTCACGTGACAACCCGAACCGGCTATCGAACACGCACGTGCACTTCCCAACTGATAACGCGGGGCGGTAGCGTTTATCAGTTTTAGCTAGTTTGAAAGGGTTAACCTCTTAACCTCACTGATTTATGAAGCCAAAAAGAGAAAAAATATTTAAGCTAAATAAATAAATAAGGTAATTCCCATGTGGGTCGGTTTTCATACTTGCAAATTTTAATCGTGCCGGCTGAGTCCGACAAGGAAATTCATTTGACATGTGTTCATGCGAAACAGTTAAAGAGGAAAGTCGCTTAACCGCGTGCGTTAAAAACTCCCGGCTCGTGCATAATTTGTTCGCAAGAAAAACAAAAGAGAAAAGGGTCTTGATAGTAGTAGACAAGTAAATAATTTTAAGAAAACGACAAAAGGCTTGAGTTTACAAAATTAGCACAACTGAGGCTCGCTCGCGCAAATAATTACTTCTTGATGGTCTTAGCGGATCATCCGTTAAGATCTGATGTCAACTTACAAATTCATTTTACTGGTCTCAGTACCTTTCTTTGGTATTCGCTTCGAGAATTTGGACATAAATCAAGGCATTTTCCCCTTTCAAAATGTTTTTCTTTCTCACAACCTTCTTTACTCTTTGCCAAACGATTGCGATATTTTGATCAACATTTAAATGGTATTGGAGAAACTAATGCGAGAAAAGCTTTGCAAAAATTAAATGTAAACTTTGCGATAGCGTATGGCTATTTTGTTCTTTACCTCCTGTTATATTGGTCTTGTTTAGAAAATTCGCTTACAGGTCACTGGTTTTCCATGGTATCAACTCTGTGAGTTCCTAGTGGAGCAAATGACAGTCTTGTTGATGGCATGGGTTTTTCAGTCACACTCGTTCGCGCTAAAACGAAACAACAAAGATTTAAAAAGGTTTCTTATGAAGACTTTTCAAAAATGAACCAATCGCATCACTGTATGAGATAGTAACCATCTTCAGATGTTGTTTACAGTTTTGACCACGCAAGAGTCCATGACTTGCAGAAAATGAATCAGTACAATGATTAATATCAGGGGAGGGATACACTTCCACAGACAACTACGATCGATTTCTTTAACATAAATACCGCCATGTAATGACCAACCGATGGTAACTTCATAGCGTGACATATCAAAACAAGCTTTCGCTAAGTGAACGTGTTCATAAGCATGAACTCCTCATCAGCTTAGCTTTGACTCCACCTCTCTCTAGCTTCGCAGTCAAAGGAAAGTTTTAGTTCCCCATCAAACAGACTCAACAGTTTCTCGTCCATGTTATATACAAAATAATATTTTCCAAAATTTCTATTTTGTCACATAAGTGTGAAATGGGTTATCTTACTTTATAAAAATAATACCAATTTGGTACATTTCCTGATATTTATTTTATCGGAATATTGATTAACTTGACGGTCTCACGCGATCTCAGTCCAAGTCCGATAATTTCACGTGTTAGCAACGATCAACGGGAGCACAACCGTGTTACCTAGCACGTCCTGCGTTCATCTAGTTCCCAGTCTCTCAGCTTCTCGGCGGTGTTTTCTTCAATAAGTTGTGACTTTCATGGTGCTCGTTCTTCAGTTTCAATAGACCTCAAACAGAGCAACTTTCGCTCAGTTCGTCCCGAGATATCATCATGTATGCCAAGTTATTGCTACAGCGAAACAACATGGGAAGACCAAGTGTGATTCACGATGCAAGGAAAGGTGTATTTTTAAAACCGGCCCCGCCGCCGCGTCGAGTACAAGCATTTTCAAACCGAAGAAGTCGCTATACAGAGCTTTTCTTCAAAGCCAAGATATCTTCTGGTACGTCTAAAAATTTATCTCAGTGGTAATTTTCCTTGTTTAAACTGCTTTTCAACATGATGCGAGGAGGTCGCTAATGTTTTGCAGTGTTATCGTTGCCGTACAAAAATATTTTGACTAATTTGTACCTACCGGGTGCTTGGTCATCAGAAACGGGAATTAACTAAGGAACTTGCCATGAAAACAAATTGAACAGAATTGATATTGCTCGTTTATGATTTTATAGGTTATTTTATTTTCAACAGAAATGTTTAAATTTGAGCGACTATAGAATCTGCCCAGAATATGCTTTCTCAGTTGCAGTTCGTAACTACCACAAAGCGAACTAGGCGGGTTTCGGGAACTTGCAGCCCAACATGTGGTTGAAACGATATCCTTGCCTGCTTGGCAAACTACCACGAACATTTTTAGCAATTCTAAATGAGATATTTCTTTGGTAAAGACCTTTCATTTAATCAAAAACACCACCAAAACTTCTGTTTAAAAGGCTTTGTATGCTACTGGGATACAAAGAGAGGGATCGGCAATGTCCTTGTTTCGGGACGTACGTGGAAACCGGCACGATGGGTCCTGTGTAGGCTTATCCGGCAAACAACAGAAGGAAAACCCAATAAATACTTGCTACGAACAGCTGCGATCGGGCCCAGTGTTTGAAAATTTGGTGTGTTTGCTTTTTCGTTCATTTTCCTGAGGAAGGTCAGGATCGAAGATGTTCACTTTTTTTTGCCGGTGGCCAGCTTCTAGTAAACAGAACAGACATTAATTTGATAAACCTCCTAACACCTGAGATCAACAAACAAATTCCTCTAACCAATTTCAAGGCATTTGTGTATAGCATTTGTTGGGAGAACTTGAAAAACAGATCGACAAATTTTCTTTTTGGTGACCAGATGAATGCGTTTATTCCAATAACCCGCAAGTGTGACTTTGAATTGAAATTTTGAAGAGATTTTAGTTGCTCATCACTCTGTGTTCAGTAAAAGACTAGAATGCTTTCCTTAGTTTGAAGCCGACTTCTACTGAGGCGTTATCCTGCGTGAAACTTGCTCTTTTCTAAGTCCTGAGACATCAAGTATTTCCAAAGCCTTTGCCTAAATCAAATTAAAACATTGCCAAGCCGTGCGGTCTGAAATTGGTATTTTGTGAGTCTTAATAACAGCTAGTATCTCCAAACACCCTTAATTGGCTGATCAAAGAATTATAACTGCTTGCCAACAAAGTCGCGAGTTCAAGTTTATTAGCGAGGACGCTATAAATCCAACTGTTGAGAAAGTCGCGTAACTACACTGGTTTCTTCCTGACTGTGTGGGATTCGAAAACGTGACAAACGCAATATGTTCAACAGGTTTTATGAGGTGAGACGACCACTGCAAGAATTGACTAGCATTGTAAACAGCATCGATGCGAAACTATCAAGAGAAATGTATATCCATTTTACTGTACTGTTGTCAGCTACCTTTCCTATGATTTTCTCAATCGAAATCAGCTTGCGAGTTCATTGTGATGGTCTGTATATGGGCAAGAAGAAAAGAAATTCTAGCGATAAGAAATTCTACCGATGTGGGCTGTTTTTTGGGGTGTTAATTTTCATGTCCGGTCGAATCGTTTCTCACTGGATGGTCTCTGACAGAGAAGACAGAGTACTTCGTCAATTTACACATGTCTTACATGTTATAATAGTGACTACTCCCTTACATTCGTACCCAAGACCTCTCGGCTATACAAATACAGTCAACGTTTCAACATGGCGTCGCGAAAGCTGGTCTTGTCGAAGAGCACCGTTAAACAGACAAACTGTTTGAAAAATTGGAAAACCAAACACCGTTTCTGGGGAAATTTGTTCAAATGCGTGTGCAAGCAAGGTCTACAGAACAGGGAGGACTTGGCAATCCTTTACACACTATTAGTTCGAAGGTACGTGCGACTTTCTACACGAAGCCGCCTAAAACTGGTCAGTTTGCCTCGGTCGTTTTATTGATATACATACGCCGTTCTGTGCAGTGGGTTCTCGTAAAATTGTTTCATATTTTAACTCGTCAGCATTTGAGAAACCATAAACATCTATTGACGTTGCTTTAAAAATTTCACCATTGAAACATTCAACCCGCGATACGTAAACCCTTTAAGAGAGTTAGCTTTGAAAGGGTTTCTCGGAAAGCTTCTTCAAGTTCGAAGCTAATCACAACTCAGTCACGTTTTTATCGCAGCTGCTAATTCTACTTCAGTGTTTGAGTTTATATAAAGACTGTTCGGATACAGGATTACATTATTATGACTAGTTAATGCCACTCTGACAACTGCTAAACGTGTTCTTCTGCATGAACTGCTCTTGTGCGTGGTCCCTTGTCGTGTCTTATTCAGAGGAAGTACGTTCTAAATATTTGCGATTAGTTATGTATCTAATTAAAAGTGCTGGTTGTCGTTGGAACTATTTGTTGAAGGGAACTTAAATTGAAATATCACACATTTTAGACTGAAAGCTGTGTTTTGCTTTGGTCGAATTTCTTCTCCACCACAGCTTGTAAATTTTTGCTATCATGGCAACCGTACGTCTTCATGCTCGCGAAATTTCTCGACATCAAAGGCCGTTATAGCCTATTTTTGAAATCGTGGTCAATTACTTGCCTTATTCCACTGGTGATAAAGAAAACATCCATTTATTGAGTCTACTTTCTTCAATTTAAAAAAAAAAAAAAAGTGTGAATGATGCCATGTTCGTGACAGGATGAATAGCACAGTGTTTTAGTCATGTCCGAAAAGTGCTTGGATATTAAATTAGTCCACTTACAAACACGACAACGTGATGGTTGTCACGCTTTATATCAATCCTAAATATTTCTATCCGTGTAATACTTTACTTTACGGTGAAAGGGGGGACGCGAGAGACAAAGAGACGGAAAATGTGGGTTATGAAACAAAGTTCGTCAACTTCGTATAAACTAAGTCATGTCACCTCGCGCTCTAATCATGCGCATTCTCACACCGCGCGGATCACACGCGTGACTCGACCCCAGTCTGTCGGCTTCACGTTAGTCAGTGTCTTTCTATAAAGCCGTGAATCCATGGACCGTT
>Ga0126338_10000446_pt1 | contig 22103 bp, 13 predicted proteins | sample OrbCmetagenome_2_FD_92529 | JGI IMG/M metagenome (GOLD analysis project Ga0126338, IMG submission 92529) | Coral microbial communities from Petempiche,Puerto Morelos, Mexico - Orbicella C C metagenome | ecosystem: Host-associated > Invertebrates > Cnidaria > Coral | place: Petempiche,Puerto... | reverse complement strand
TTTTTTTTTTTTTTTTCCTTTTTTTTTTTTTTTTTTTTTTTTTTTTTTTTTTTTTTCATTTTCTTCGTTTTTGCCATTTTCTGGTAAAACGCGCTAGTGATACTTAATGCAGTTTTACCTCAGACCGTACCCTGTTACCTCAGCAACATGAGAAGTAATATCTAGATTGTTGCACTCGTTTGCTTTAATAGTAAATAACTAGCTCTCGTTCGTTAGTCGAACTACAAGCCCCCGGGAAGCCTCTTCTCTCTAGCAAGTTGATACCAGACAACAATTAGTATGTCCTCTAAAATAAATCCAGACATCTAATGGGCACGGGAAGAGTTTCATTATTTGTACGTCTTTATATTTTATATTTTAACATAAGCCGCGCGGTTACGGATCCCGAAACCATTTTCGCTGGCCATGGGAAATGTGATGTTTCTTTGAAATTGGGTTTTCAAGTGTAATTGACACTGCTTCGAAACTGGGCTCGGTCAGTTTCCCAGGTAAAAATACCAATCAGAAACCGAGTTTTGGACAGTGAGCGTGCAGCTCGTGATCAATCATTAGACGTTTCAAGAGGAACCTTGAACGCACTGAATTTGTCAGTTTTCTCCTTCAAGCGTATCTATTCGGATCAGTTTCTGCGCCTCCTTATGCCGCCTAATAACTAACCGCACAGCCATATTGTAATTTGATCTATTGGTGTCATCGCTGAATGATTTCTTCAGCTGTGTATTTCTTTCTAACCTTTTATTTTTTTCATACGCAATACTTGAATGCAAAAATTTGCTTTGTGTCAATAAAGAATGTACAACATCATTGTTCAGTTGTCAATTGCGAAATTATTTACTATCTTTTTTTTCTTTCGTTGAAATTAGGTTAATGGTTCGGAATCTATTTTATTGGCAATTAGCGCTTTTTTTTTGTTTGTTTGTTTTCAGCAAGTATTGCATTGAGTTAACAACATTTCTTGTTTGGTGCGCGTGAACATAGGAATACAATTTGGACGATTGGGAGAACAGTACTACCGAACAGGCTTAAGAAAAGTAAGGGGGCAAAATAATGTAAAAGAATATAACTGAATGGATGAAAACGATTCCTGGAAGGCAAGGAACTTGTTTTAATGTTAAGATTCATTTCTGTTTTCATAATTACATAGTTCTGTTTTCATAATGTAGAAATACCATTTTACTTCAGGTGCAAACGTAATTAAAAGTTGTATCTTCCCCAGGTTCGATATCCTCTGGTTGGATATTTGGAGGTAATCTACCAATGGCTAATGAAACTTCCGATTCACAAGGAGAAATTTCGCCAACACACCTGACTTTGCAAAGGAACTCAACCTTTCCCACATCAGCTGATGATGTGATTTCAAAGATTGAATTTCTCAAGTACTGGAAAATGGTGCTTTTGATTCTTTATTCCACAATATTTGCGACGAGCGCGGTGGGCAACGGTCTCGTTTGCTTCATTATATTAAGGAGAAGAGCCATGAAGAGCGTCGTGAACTATCTTATTTTGAATCTTGCAGTCGCGGACCTTGTGTTTACTTGTATATGCATACCGTTTGATATCCCAGTACAAGAAATGGACTATTATTGGCCCTACGGTGCGTTTTTGTGCAGAGTTATATACCCTTTGCAGACTCAAACTTTGTTTGCTTCTGTGTACACTCTCGTTGCATTGAGCCTTTCGAGGTACTGGGCCGTCGTACATCCGCTTAGACAACAACTGAAAGTCGAGAGAGTTAAGTGGGTGATTCTTTGGATCTGGGTTGCATCATTCATTCCGGTGTGTCCCTATATTGCCACCCTCCAGCTGAACCCTACGACGTTAAGTTGTGAAGAGAACTGGAAGAGTGAGAGGTCAAGGAAGGCCTACACGCTGTCACTGTTCTTTCTTCAGTATGTGATCCCACTGACAGTTATTTCTTGCGCACATCTCAGTATTGCTTTAGACCTGAAACGAAAAACGACAACGCGGAGGAAAAGTGTTATCCGCGAAGTTCACTACAAGGAAGCCAGAAAGGTCGCAAGGATGTTGGCAACCGTAACATTACTGTTTGCTGCTTGTGTCTTGCCTAATAACATCCTGTGGCTGTGGCTAGACTTCGGGGCAGCTGACAAAAACGTTTCTTACTTCTGGGAGCTCTTGTCGTTTGGTAACATTGTAGTATTTGCTAACAGTGCTCTGAATCCCCTGTTTTACACGATGATGAACGACGCTTACAGAAAGGAAATCAAGAAAGTCCTTTTAAGGTGTTTAAAAATAGAGTAAAATAAACAAGACAAGAAATTTTCTCCTCCTTTGTCAAATCATTAACATGTTGTGTCATTATTGTCATCTGATTTGATTTTCTTTTTCTTTCTCAATATTTATGTTACGCCATTGATTTTGTATTCTTTAACTTCTCCTTAACCTTAATTGGGAAGTGCGCTGGCCTCGTGGTTAGTGCGCTTCGGCTCTGGATCGAGCAGTCTGGGTTCGAGTCCTGGCTGGGGACACTGTGTTTTGTTCTTAGGCAAGACACTTTACTCTCACAGTGCCTCCTCCCGGCCACCCAGTTGTATAATATGGGTACAGGAGAATTTGATGCTGTGGGGTAACCCTGCGATAGAATAGTATCTCAAACAGGGTGGACTAGAATACTCCTGGTCGCTTCATGCTGGAGATAAGCATCGGCCTGGTGGGTAACTTGGCTCGTTTGCAGACTTTACCTTTTCCTACCTTACCGTTAATTATGCCTGCATTTACAGTACCGTGATTGAAGCCTTAATTTCATATATTTGGGAGGGAGGGAGGGAGGAAGCAATTATACTCGCACAATATAAACTGTAGTTTTGAACTGTAGACTTATGTAACATTTTTGTTGGGTATTAGAACCGAAATCTTCTAGTAGAAAATAAATCCCATAAAGTATATTGCATAATGGAAATGATTTGAATCAATTGGTAAGCAGGTGGTGAACAGGTTGTCAAAATTTTCGCAAAGTGATGAATTCAATAGGCAGAGAGCTGTATTCGAAAATGATAATATTAATAATCAATTGGCTTGGGCGAATGGATCACTAGTGATAATAGAATCCACATCAGAACTTTCATTGGATATTCAGCTACATTAAATTACAAACTCATTGATATGGCTCCCTTACGGTCAGACCTTGACAATAAAAAGAAATTTTTAATCCTGCACCATTGTCCCCAACAGATTTTTGACACAAATACACGTGACTGCACGCAGTGTAATAAATTTGAAAAAATTTGATATGCAGAATATACCTGCAGGTATTTTAAGTACAGTCGAACCTCCGGTTGCGACCACCTCTCGTAAGGAACCACCCCTACTCAGCGACCAGTTTTCCAAAATACCTAAAGTTTCCGAGTCAAATCACTATATTTGGAACCTCTTGTAGGCGACCAGCTCTCGTAAGCGACCGCGACCAACTTTAGAGCTAAAAGCTTGAAATTTCTTTTGTTTTTAACCTCCCGTAGACGACCACTAATCAGATAATAGAGCGGAGACTGGATGATAAGGTGTTGTAACATTGTCGCGATCCGGATAGTACAGGGGATGGAAATATCTTGATGGGAAGAATCGGATTTTCTCTCGAAATTAACTTTTCCAATGAATAAAGCATTTTAAGTCTCCGCAGTTACCATATGCTAATGAGGCAAAATTTTGACCCAGTATGGTCTAAGCTCTCGTAAGCGACCATCTCCCGTAAACGACCACCTAGGGTTGACATTTGGGGTGGTCGCTTACGGGAGGTTCGAGTATATATTTATATCTTTTCCATTATTAATTTTTTTCAGCTATTATCATCAGGAGTGCGATTTTTATTCATTTTATTTATGTTCCGCATTTAAATCGCAATTCGAAAGGAAAAAGGAAGGAAAATTCTAACTGTTCAGCGCTTTGAAAGAGCTCTCCAAAGAGATCTTTAGTCCGTTTAGTACTTTTCGCGAAATAGTCTTAGAGCAGGGTTAAAATGCAATTCTTGTCAGCTGCCGTGCCGCCTCACGTGCATCAGTCATGCATGCAGCTGAGAAATGACAAGACTTATTCTCGAAGTAAACTTAGGATAAACGCATAGAAGACAATTGTCCTGCCCAGCGCTTTGAAAATGCTTTCGAAAGAGACCTCTCTTGATAAAAACGTTGCGGACCTACAAACCTGACAACTTTACACAGCACTTTCTAACAAACGAGAGACAAATATTTTAGCTGTCCTGCGCTTTAAATAAATACGTTTCGAAAGAGATGCTTTTCGCTTTAATCCGTTCGGCACTTTCCGAGAAACGACTTTCAAGCAGGTTAATAAATGCGAGTCCTGCCAGTGGCGCTTTGAGTTAATCATTCATGCAGGGAAATAGCACGACATCTATTTTAACTTCGGAGAAGCACGTACAATTTTCCGGTCCAGCGCTTTGAAAACGATTTCCAGTGCTCACAGTGCGGTAGTCCAAAACAAACTGTTTGTTTTTTTCTTTTCTCTCTCTCTCTTAACTCTCTAGATTTTCAATTTTGGATTTAGACGGACGCGATCCGATGACCGTTAATTGGGCATTGGTTGCGCGATCATGGCACTGAGACTAAAAATAACTTCTTGTTTTATACAGCTGTTTCGACAAAGGTTGTTCCGACACAAGCGTAAAAGCGAATGCGACAATACCGATTAATATTATGCCAATTATGGGTAGTAATAGTTTTGTATTCGTTGTTTGAGCTTCAGGAAGAAAAAGCATAAATATACGTGCTTGTGCTGTGTCCCTCTGTCATGGTGAAATGCCTTTAGCTTCAATCAAGCAACCGTTGGCAGCCATTACCCATAATACTTTTCGACATTGTCGCGTACGCTTTTGCAGCTGTTAAGTACATGTAATAATAGATTCGTTGACAATTGGAAGTTCTAACATGAAGCATATCAAACAGTTGGCAGTTCCTGGCTGTACAGCTTGTCACCTCACAGCGTTTTAACTTTTTGCGATCACATTACATGCTAACACAAGTCAGTCGCTAAGACTTTGTCTTAGCCATTCTTTATATAATCTGTGTTCCTGTTTCCAAGTAAACGTCTTCCTGTTTGGTTTTAAGTGTTTTACCACTTTGCAGTTACCTCCAGTCGTTACGCCTCACAAACATACAGACTGTAAGTATAAATTACTTTGTTAAGCCAGACATTTTGCAGCATGGAGTCTTCAACTAGTTGTTACTTTTTCTGTATACAACGGGAGTTGTAATTTTCTTTCCGGCCACTTCGTTATTTTACATGAGATATCATTAAGTTCGCTTGTAAGCTCATGGCCGATGCTCCATTCGTTCTTTTAATACCATATTTTTTCTCTTATTCGCATATTTTTATTTTAGGTACTCGTTTCTTTTCGATCGATGTGACCGAACAAACCTCATTTTTGTATAATCTTACTTTTGGTTCGACAAGTGAAGTATTTCCGCTTTCTCTAAGTTTATCAGTTATGATTGCTTTCTTAAGAATGGTTGAATGAGTCGGTTAATTTCGAACTGAAAGGCAACGCTTGAGGGAGAAACTACGGTATTTACGTTTAGCAGGTGTCACCCTCTGTCGTGTCCTATGATCTGTTTCCTTGCGCCTGGTTGGGTGTTCGTTAGGTTTAGCCTGTGTACGTGCTCTAGGAATGAATACAGTCGCTTCTGGCGCAGTTCTTTTTTAGGCGCTTCAGTTTTTAATTCTTTACCTTTACAAGTCAACCAAATTAGCATTAGGGTACTATTTAGGGAGTCTTTAGATCAATTTTTTGTATATTGTAGTTAATAAGTTATGAAGTCATTCTTTTCTTATTTTAGTTTTTATCCTTATATTATGTTATTTAGACAAGACCCCTTTGATAACAGTACTCTTGCACTGAAGGGCTATCCTGTATAAATATTCGTGACTATGATTATGATTATGATTATGATTATGATTATGATTATGATTACTATCAGACATGAAATAAATTTAATCATCTACATGCATGTTTTATTTGCAATGTCGGTATTCCTCTTTACGCTATCACGGGAAGGAGCTGTCGGATAAGTGGGTCCCCCCGGATTCTTAATATCTGTTTCAGGTGTTTTCCTGTATCATTCAATGCCTCATTTGTCCTTTATCTTTTATAGTTTTACAGCATTTTGTTCGGCGTGTCGGGCATAGGAATAGAGATGCCTCTAACAATAATATATATTTATAGAATTTGATTAATCGCGGGGATACTCACCAAAGCGAGTATAAGAGACATCAGTACAGATGTTCATGTAAAGCAGCTTATGCGTATTCATTGCTATTTCGGCTAGTTAAGAAAACACAGCGATCATTGCCTCCACCCGGCATGCATTTAATTTGGTCTTTTATACTAGCATTGATAATAATATTAATAATAATAATAATAATCACTATCCATGACAATTCTCTACATTGACTGCTGTCAGACGGTTGTTTCGCTTCCAGCCTACCCAAGCTGTCTCTGTGTCTATGAGCATCGCATCTGAACCTCGATAGCAGTAGCAGTGGATCTAGAGGAGGGAACCCGGGGGCCCGCCTCCTCCGCCCCCCTTTACTTTGGATAAAAAAAGAAAAAAAATCACAGGAGGAAGAAAAGCCGGCAGGGCAAGCAAAACACTCCATTCCCCACTTAGCTCAAGGTCTGGATCCGCCACTGGATGGGAGCGAGTTAGTGAGGCTGGTTTGGTTACCTGCGATGTTTTTCTCCAGAATATTCATTTAACATCCGTTTCCATTGTTTGCCTGTCGTCTATTCTTTTTTCCGCGAAAGATGAAGTACCAGCAATCGGCCCAGCGTAACATCCGCTGTCGCTTAGAAAACGAGAGAAATGCGCCTTACGAGTAGAAAATAATAAAAGGCCTCGACATCTTTTTTATTTGTAGGCTTCAGACCCCTTTCATTGTAAATTTGAGTAGTAATCATGATTGTAAAATGTTTAACTCTTTAATGTTTTGGGGAACTAAAACTGATGTTGATTACATGCATGCACATTATTGCATGGGAACAGGTGTTTACAATTTGCATTTTCATGAAAACGAATCCATCCTTCAAATAACATTAATTGCTTTTTTCCCCTTTTCGCTGTTTAACTGTTTGCTTGGTGTACGTCTGTATGTCGACTAACGAAAACCAACCGGGTTGGTTAACTAAAAATCAAGTTTGTCTTGGAAGGAATTCTGACAACCAGCGAGTGTCATAGCGTGCTTAACACAAACTAAATAGAAAGATGGCTTCTAGAATGAAATAAGAATAGTACTGACTAAGGATTAATACTTGGGAAGATAACAAAAGATGAGGAAAAGCTTTTTACAAGTAAGCCAATTCAGGTAGCCCTTCCGAAAAGCGAGATGCTATGAAATTATTTCGTACATGCTTTCGAAGAAAATAATTAAACACTGTCTCTGCGGAATTGTACACATATGCCAACGCTTGTGACATGGGACTGTCTTTTGGAATATAAATATTTAAAGTAAATCATTGGAACCAGACTACCAATTGCCCGCCTATCGCATATAGCTAGTCGCTGGGAGCTTTTCATGACATGTCATTCAAAGTAAGATATAGACACTTTACAAGGGAACGACAAAGAAATATACAAATAAACGATGAAAAAGGTTTAAAAGGCACTGAATAGGAAATTTAATGATACAGAGAATATTATACAGAAAAAAATAAAAATTATTTCAATCACAATCAAACTACTAGCGGCTAGCACCTATTTACTTTATTTTATTTACATATTTGTTTTTCTTTGGCTTCCAGGTGGTCTTTCGGAATTGTACGTTTTTCATTTAACCCTTGTGCGATCGATGTTCACGACCTAACTAAATAAGCAAATGATGAAAACGAAATTTAATGAGTCTGTTGTACAGGGAGGATTCCTTGCCGAAAATTCTTCAATTTCTACAAACTCCAACACGGTGGCAATGCAGCATTCCGAATCAGTGACATTTGATTTGAGAGCGCTCAAACTAACTCTCTACGCAATTATCTTCTTTGCAAGTGCAGTCGGTAATTCTCTTGTCTGCACAGTTATTTTACGAAGGAAAAAGATGAAGACGGTCACAAACTACTTCATATTGAACCTAGCCATTGCGGACTTGGCTTTGAATTGCATCTGTATTCCGTTCGATATTCCCGTGCAAGAAATGAACCGCAAATGGCCATATGGGGCGCTGCTGTGTAAAGTTATATACCCACTGCAGACGTTGGCACTTTTTGCATCCATATACACCCTAACGGCTGTCAGCTTATCGCGTTACTGGGCAATAAACCGCCCACTTCGTCAGCAGCTTACCATCAAAAACGCCAAATGGATCATCTTCGGAATATGGATTGCTTCGCTGATTTCGGTCACACCGTACATGAGCGTCTTGAAAAAGGACGGTGAAACAGACATGTGCGAAGAGGACTGGTCGAGCAAAAGTGCAAGAAAAACCTATACAGCTTCCCTGTTCGTGTTCCAGTACTTGCTTCCACTAACTGTCATTGCGGGCGCATACGTCAGCATTGGATGGGAGCTTGCACGGCGCACAAAAAACGGGAACGGCTACCTGCAGGATCTCCAAGCGAACGAGGAGAAGAAAGTAGTGCGCATGCTTAAAGTAGTAACGCTGATGTTTGCAGTGTGTGTTTTGCCAACCAACGTTATGTGGCTTTGGCTGGACTTTGGCAACGCTGCTCAATACGATAAATTCTGGGAACTTGTCGCATTCTCCAACATAATAACGTTTGCAAACAGCGCAGCCAATCCAATTTGCTATACGATCCTGAACGAAAGCTATCGCAATGCGTTCAAAGATCATCTGTCCAAGATATTTTGCAAGATCTCCAGAAGTTCTACTTGGGTTCAAATAGAACTTGTGGACAATGCTACAAGCCAAAAGAAAAGTCGAAGGGCTAAAATGAGTTCTACTCTGTTATGAACATAAAAGGGCCTTTTTCTTCCCTTTTCGTTCACCCTGATCTGAAATTTTCACATTTGTAAAATATATTTAACATAATCTATTGGCATTTCATGACTGTCGAGGGAAGAAGTGCTATAAAAGTTATAGGACTTTCGTTTGAGTTGTAAGTCTATGTAATCGCATGGGCCCTTGGGCAATTAAGGATTAATTTCACGCGTATTTTCAATGTTTTCACAAAATTGCCCGAGTCGCAAAGCGACGAAGACATTGAAAAAACTTTGAAAATACCAATGAAATTAATCCTTAATTGCCCGAGGGTACTGGCGTTTACTTGTTTATCACATAAAAGGGCAAAATTCTGTTCAAAGGAAAACTTTCAAGGTCTTGCCGTTACGTAAACAGGTTCGCCGGTTTTCATAAAGAACAGGCTAGCAGTAGAACGGGAGAAGCCTACTATTATAGTAAGCAAAACACAGCAAGTTCAATTCACTCCAAGCAATTTCTTTTCAAATAAAACTTTAAGCAATCTAATTTTATTCACCTCTTTTGCGAAGCTTGCAACGGCGTGAAACTTCTTCATCGATCGATGAAAGACGTAAACAAGTGTCCAAACGAGGTCTAACAACTTCTTGAATCCAAAACTCAATCGCCTTTCCACTGCGACTTAACTTACCAGCAAAATTTACGCTGTTTTTTGCGCCAGTAAGGCAACCTGTGATACTAATGAGGCAACCCGAAGCGAAACGAAGAAATTAACGTTCAGTTTGGCGGTCGTGAAGCTCTGTAACCCTATGCTTCGTGCGACACCGGCCATCCCAACTCAGGCTGGGAATCCATGCATTTTTTGGATGGAAAATCCTTTGCTTTTCCACCAAAAGACTGCGCTTTGCTGCATGTCGATGTTCTTTCTCCTTATGATGAAATAAACCCCCTCAGAAGCGATACGTTTCTGAAATATTAATTCCTTTTCAAAATCCGTTTGAAGCGAGAAACCAACTTGATGCAGGCGCGCTCAGCCAATCAGCATCAAGTAATCATGCCCTCTTTGTGCCCTCGTGATCGAGGAATAAAAATGCCCTCTGTCTCAGCCAATCAGCATTCAGTAATTTTTGTCCCGTATGTGATAAATATATATATATATATTGTTTACACATGATTTTAAAGCGTTTTACCGTTTTTAATGTTTTGAAGAAATTGCGATATTAACTATATGCACGTTACTGATAATGACAGGTGTTTACAAATTGTGTTTTCATATCAACAAAGCCGTCTTTTAGTTAACGATGACTATTAATTTTTTTAATTTTTTTCTCTCTTTTATTAGTTTATGTATTGTGGTCGAATAACGAAGCCGACCGCGTAGCTTTACTAAAAATCAGTTTCAACCTGAAAGGAATTCTGACAACCAGTGAGTCAGTAGCGTGCTCACCACATACGCGGAATGAGATATGGTTCATAGAAGGAAATGGAGAGCGTGTCGACTTATCAAGCCTATTGTGCTTCTGAGGAAATACCAAAAGACAAATACGGGAAAAAATTTCCACAAGCCATCCAGTTCAGACAGCTTGTCGAGAAGAGCAAGATACTATAAACTTATAACTTCAGTCTTTTTTTTTTTAAGATTAGAGTAATTAGACACTGCGAATGGGGAAATACATTTCAACCCTTTCGGCATGAGATGAACGTCTTTCGGAACATAAATATTTAAGCTAAACCGATGGAACTAGACTGTCACTTAGCCAAATTTAGCATTTAAATGAAATCTTCCGTGCAAGGAACAACAATTGTGGGCTCAGATCATTGTTGTGTTTACTATCGCTGTGGCAATTAATTAGTAAATTTTGTGTGCTACCCGACATGAATGAGGATAAAGGGCTAGATGCGCCACGTTTTTAGAAGCTTTTTCGTTTCATCACTCACCTGCAGGCGGACATTCAGGCTAATTTGCTCAAAATTGTGTAGTTTCTCTTTTTAATGCATCCGCGTTTTAACGGAAAATTAAAATTCAAAGCGGCAACTCTGTAAATATAGTATTCTGTCGCTCTTCTTGAAGTAAAAAAAAAAAAAGAGTTGTTAAAAAGCATAGAGACATCTCTGTAAATATAGTATTATGTCGGTCTCTTTTGAGGGTAGAAAAAAGTCTTTAAGTAATATTAAAATTTAAAGAGGCAGCTCTGAAAATATAGCATTTTCTTTCTCTATTATTTCCATTTTTTTTACTTATAACGAAGAAACATCTTTGTCGTCTAGAAGTACATGTAACTGTGTTACCTTTGTAGTCATAACAACCCACTCTTTCATAAGGTACAAATTAGTAAACTCTTACAAGATGATAATTGAATTGACATAATTGATATGAAGTTTCACAAGACATGCGCAATCACCTGTGTCAATTTAAAGTGTTTAAAAGATAAGACGGCAGGGATATTGTTACGCCACGAATCTGCAAGAGAATCGTCAAAGGAAGGTTTAAGAGCGCGTCGATGTAATCCACAACGGTTAAGTTGCAGAGAAAAGGTAGGACTGTGAAGCTTAAGTAATTGTGTCTTTGGTTGCCGACGTGATGTTGAATGCAAAGCTACATGTATGAAGTGGCCAAAATTGAGTCTTAAGTAACATGGACTAGCTGTATCGCGTCTAAACTAGAAGTACAAGTAGTAGTATTAATATTAAATAATGCCGTGTTCTTGAACATATAAATGATAAGAGAAGTTAGACTTTGAAATGAACATTCTAAAGCTTTGGGTTTATGAGAGTTTTGTGTTTCATGATCGTTGTCTAAAAGCAATCTTTAATGCGGTCCTTTGGAGCCTTCTCCCTTGAGGGGTATTTGAATAGACATTTCGCATTATTGTTCAGACTTTTTCTAAAAGGGACTATGGTTTAATCATCGATATGGTGGACAGGTGTGAAAAAAAGACATTTAGCTTGAAAAAGGAAGAGTTTACATTTTTGGTAGTATGCTAAATATCCTGGGAACCAAGAGTATATTTACCTCGGTACTTGAAATAAACGGTATTAGCCAATCATGATAAACGAAAACCTGTTAACTAAATTGAAAATGATATTAGTGTATAAAGAAAACCGACCTTGTCATATGCAAATATAATTATTGCTTGTAATGACTGCTGATATGTTTTTATTGGGTACAAAGAAAACAGTATTAACCTGTCCTTTCACCTATGAACAAAATATTAGCCTGAAGAAGATAATGCCAAAAAAGAAGACTTTGTGGGAGAGATTGCAAGTAATGCGACATAAATTGGACAAGCATCGGGTGTTTGTCAGTGATCATGATTGAAGGTAAATTAGTACACAGAAAAACGTTATCTTTGTCAAGCTTCTTCCTTAGCGATTGTAAGTTGCTTGAACGAACAAGATTGCAACAAGGAAGGCTTCCTCGTTCAGCCATTGGCACGCCACAACTTGAGCAACGAGACTTGAATCGGACTAAGGAAGATGAGAATTCAAAGAAACTCTTGTCGATTTATGCCACAGGAGCAAATGAAATATCAGCTATATATAATAAACTTTGGCCTTAGTTCCGTCAGTTGTTATCATTATTTCTCATCCATGGAATTCAGCGTGATCTTCTTTTCTCATCCCTTCTGGGCTTTTTCTCTTTCAATCGGGAGCGAAAAGGATAACGGGAAGTCCAATTTGAGCGCGTAAAGTTACAGCTACCGGTCTTCAGTATTGCAATTGCGTGAAATGATATTCTAAAGGGCAAAGATATCTTCTACAGTATGATCAGATTGCATTGTACTAAAGGGGTAGCGAATTGACCTTGACAAACCACGAGCTTTGCAAACTTTTCATCGAATTTCACGGAGTCTCGCAGTTGTGTGTTATTTTAGCGGAGTATGAATCCAGTGGACTAACTTGAAATAACGACTTAGCTTGACGACTTGAGCGGTTTTACTCGATACCACTTCACTTGATTGTACTTAGGGATTCCGTTGATTGCAAATTAATCATGATCATGAAAGATACTCATCAAGGCTTTAGCAGACTGGTCTGGTGTAGGTTTGGCCAAGGTCGAACTTAGCTTTGGCAGTTATTCGTCGAGTTTGCGAGCGCAAGTCCGCCTCAAAGGAAGCGACAGGGCGAACTGAAAGGAATAAAGGTTAGAATATTTTTTTTACAAAGTCTACCTTGAAAGTTTTAGCACATTAATCACGGAGAATATTATAAGAACATATAAGACATATCTAATCAAAAACATGCACAGTAACCCTAAGTCATGTATGAACCAGCGGGTAATTTTGTATTTTCTGTCTGACAATGTAACATGGAATGTGCTGCTACACGCCCGTACTAAAGAAAATCACTAGAACCACGATTGAAAGAAAGTGTGTATTGCTGTTTTGTGATATTTTCTACCCTTTGTGCATATTGTTCTTGATTGCCTTTTTATTTGTATAATTATTGCCAAAACAAATACCCTATCTTGATAGTGTTGTTATTCCTACTTAAAGGGTTTCTTTTTTTAGAAACAAATAAAAGATCTCTCCATTTTCATGTTATCCCTACTAATTAACTAGATATTATCAAGCAGAAAAATAACATTATATATCCGCTGATACAAGTGAAACCACACCGGCCCGGAACTCAAAGTAGACGAGCATGATAGGTAAAATTCACGATTTATTTACCTGGCAGTCGGTTACAGGTCTACAGTGACCTTTTTCGCCCAGATAGATGCTATTCAAATTGCTTAAATAAAAAGAAGAAAATAGATTTTTGTCATAAATACATGCTTGACTCGTAAAATTCCTGTGCATACCAATTCAGTGCTGAGTAATTGAAACAAGACGTCCAAAATTACTTTCAATGTAATGACGTCATAACCCACAGGCACTTGTGGATTAGCCAAAGACATCAACCAACAGTTCAACAATAGCAACGAAGCTTGCATGTGTAAACGGGATCTTGTTCCATTTAATGTATTTGTAAACACAACCTACTCTTCAAAAATCAATTTTCATATTATAATTATTCTCAATGACGCATTCACAAGCAGAACTTTGTACATCGTAAAATGAACGCAGGAATCACTCGAAATGACGATAGGTGGCCAAAGCTCTCGGGCCCACATTCCCGTGAAATTAAGTTCCGAACCAAATTATCACGTATCCACCACAATCTTGTTTTCCTCTATCACAGATCTCTTGATAATGGACGTCGATATAAATGGGGTACGTATCAAATGGCATTCGTTTTTCAACAACTTCAAAGTTGGTCGAGAGTTCAGCTATTTCAGTCACGTCAAAACATAAGGCATTTTAGACGCCCAATGAATACCATGACTTTCAACTCGAATACGCTACCTTTTGTTGCAGTTTAACGCCTCTAAGAACCACACGGGACCATTGTTTACCGGTAAGTAACCGAAAAAAGAAAAAAAATATATCTTGCTTTGCTACCTCTTCCAGTTCGGGTGAGTAACTGTTTTTGATTAACATAACCGAGACAGCTTGCTAGGCAGACGAGTTCAAAGGGCTTGCAATTGCCTTTCAGTGAGTTATAAATTTGCTTTCTAAGGCTAAATTTCTGCTCAAGTCCAGCGCAAATAAGCAATTCCTGCTCAGAGGGACAATGCTTCAGGTGCAAACCACGTTTTTGCAATCATAGGCGATTTCCAAACGGCGATAACAAAAATTACTTACTGATTTGCATCATGAACTGCGTTATGTAACGACCCCACAACGTTTATTCAGCAGAACTATAGATTATTGTCGGGATAAACGATTTAATTGGCAAGCTTTTGATACTCAAAGCAACACCCAGCACCTCCCGGTCAAACTGAAAAGCAAATTCTATGGAGTGACGTATTTCAATGGCAAAAATAAAGTGGGCACTTTGGCCAGCATATAGTTTCGCCTAGTCTAAAGCATGCTACTCAACAAATGGTGAAGATTGTATATGTAGAAGAGATATATTTTGTTGAGTTTCCTTACTGAAAACCTCTCCTTGGTTAACGCTAAGCTTGATTATAGAAAATCTAGCAATTGCTCAACGAACCGGAGCAAAAACCAGCTGTGATGATTCCATTATTTTTCAATTTAGGCCCTTGGCACTAACACTTTACATCTCCATATAAATATTTGCTCGCCTTCCCACAAATAACTCTTTCTTTCATGGCGTCAAATTCAAGTGCATTTAATTATGGTCCCCGCTAAGTTCTCTCGACTCATTTCCTTTTTCTAAGTACTTTAAGTTGGACGCGGTTTAGATCGGAACGGAATAGCGTATTTTTTTGCCACTGAAAGCATGGCTGACAATACACATCGAAATATGTAAAGAACTGGTTAAAAGGGGTATGGTTTAAATTTTCTGAGCGCCATGAGGTGATCATGTTTTTCTCGCCATCTGTAGCTTGAGGCAGTAACTATCCCTAAACATGCAATTTTATTGCTCAGAGAAACTATGTGGAATATGCTTTTGAGTCACGTACCTAGGACTTACCAAAGGAATTCAGGCGCGTGCTCGACTAAGGAGACTACCACCCCAGTCGATTCTGAGCAGTCTGGAAATTTTACTATATCTAAACAAACGGCTGGTTGTGTTCTGCCGGCAATCGATCGAAAGTCAGTGACTTCTAACATGGCTATCTCACCAGGTGCAACAAGATAATTAACAACAAAAAAAATCCTTGAGATTACATAACTTCTCTTTGGCTTTCGCCTCCTTCGCGAACGAAGACTATCACATATCGGCAATTACTCATAAATTTTTCAGTGCTGCATGTTTGAGTCCTACAAACGTTCTTTATAACTGAAGATTCTTTCCTTTTAAAAACAGGTGAAATATCTGAAGGCAATCTATTCTAAAATGATCTAAACTTTGTTGATCTGCGCTAACAGCTGGTTACGTTGATCAAGTGATCATTGTCAAAGACCTCGCATAAGTTTATCAGTTTAATGTACGGTATAGATACAATTTATTTTACTTCATTCGTTTTCATCAACCTCTTGAAAGAGGGCTGCTGAGCAGGGTGCTGGCCAGTACATACTTTGATTCACTCTGGTGTTAATAATGGCTTATCTCTGGACAGGAGTCGCCTTCATTCATTCTCGTTTTGTCATCACGCTTTAGTTATGCTTTGATTTTTCGGGGTAGCCTCTTCCAGGCGTTCAGTTAGTTGGGGCGAAACGCGCAAAATGTTATTTTTTCGCGCGCTGTTTTTCGCGCTGCGCCCCAACAACTGAACGCCTGGATGTGGCTATTTTTGGGATAACACATGTATTTGTAATATCGAGCCTCCGGCAGCAAATAAATATGACGCAGTCAGCTTGAACCACAGTGAATAAATCTGAGGCAGTCAGCTTAAACCAGGGTGTAAAAATTATTTTTTATATCTCCATATAATCTTCGGCAACTGCCTTTACATGTCTTAAAATTGAGCGCTCATCGACACATAAATTGACAGACATGTATTAGAACGCTATCATCAAAAAGATCACATTGCCAGTAATAGGGTTTGCCACTAATAGGGTTGATTCTGACTGAATGCCAATGTTCTTAGGTAATCTGCATACCAAATAGTAAGCGCAAATCGACACTAAACCCAAAGTTTATTTCACTGGCTTATGAAGTTGCTACGGAAGTTGTTATAACTTTGAGCAATGAATTTCATTTCTTATTTCTTTTTTATGCTGCTTCATTTTAGGTTATCAAGTCGCGGAACATTTTTCGTGCTTCGGATACTTAAAAATGTAGGTGGAGCTAAGCCACACAACTTTTGGCATATCACTTAGTTTCGGGAATCTTGGCAAAGTACTACTTTTTTCTTGTTAGATGGCATGATGTTTCATTATTTGATTTCCTTGATCGTGAGTTCCTTGATCGTGAGAATCCTGCATGTAGAGATCTGGTCCCAGTCGTTGGAAGGCTGGATCAGTAACGCTATTCAGTGGATAAGTGCGTGTTAACAAAACAAACCACGCTATCCGCTTGATAGTGATTTACCCAGTGGGTATAAGCCCGCACATAAGCTTTATCCACCTTTCAAACAACAGACGGTAGTCTGAGTGTAATTTAATCTTCTTCTTCGATGGGGCATCTAAGAGGGCCATGCGAGTGCATATAGAAAAATACGATGTTGTCTGATAGAAATTCTAATACTAAGATTACATTTTGCGTAGTTCTCTTTGAATTAGCTTCCTCGCCTATCAGTTGATGCCTATGAAACTTGAATGTTGACAGTTGTGTTTGCAATTTTATTCAGTTGTCGACAGTTGTTTATGAATGGTGCATAACGAAACGATGTTATCAATTACATGTATCACGAGCGCCAGGTTATACATGGGAATCCCGATTTCTCGAACCCTCAGGTTTTCGAACCTGCCGATAAACTCGAACCAAAAGTCGTTTCTCCTCCTCAGCCAAACGCTGTAATTTTACCCCCGATTTCTCGAACTATCGGATTTTGCGAACAAATTTTCGTTTCCCTTGGAGGTTCGAAAAATCGTGATTCCAATGTACATTTAGCCCAGACCACGGCACTAGCGACGCAAGCATAAGCATAACCAGGGCATAAGCATAATTAATTGCTTTAGTTTACAGCCGCTGTAAATTAAGGTGTTATGCGCTACTGAGGACGGCCGGACATAAGTATGAGCGTAAGAATATCAAAACCTTGCGTTCTTCTTCTGCTCTGTCGTTATTGTGTCCAGTTATGACATGATGGAATAAGCATAAGCAGGAGCATAAGCATAAGCGAAAGACTTTCAGCCAATCAGCGAGCACTTTATCAGTTATGCCAAAATGTCCTCACTGTAACACCGACATAAGCATAAGCAAAAGAAGAAGGCACATGTTATGGAAATGCTTATGCATATGCTTGCGTCGCAAGTGAGGACAGGGCGTTAGGCACTCTGGCAGAATATATTGCAATATTGTAGATGGCGGAAATACACATAATGCTAATTTTTTAACATCATATTTTTAGGCCCTCTCCGCCTTGAAACCATATTTTTTAGTATGCCTCCCCTCCCTAAATTCATCAGTCCACCCCCTCCCTTAGCAAACCAGATTGAAAATGAAATGTATTTCGGAGCAAAGGTACGCGATTCCAATAGGACCTTTCTGTTCGTCAAAATGGAATGTAACGCTTAGTTTCGAAACTTTCTTTTCTTCTCATAATTTCCAGTTTTATCAAACACGCAGTTGAAGTGTTCAGCGACAATTTATGAGGTTTCGCGTCCTAAATGGATTCCAGCAGATTCTTTCACTGACTTCAATCAATTTCGGCTCATTTTAAATATCACATTCATTTTGTTTTGTTTTGATCCAACAAGTATTTTTAATACCCGTTCAAGGTCATGTTATGACGTTTCGCGGGAAATAGTTTGAAATTAATCTATACATTCATACCCGTGCAGTAATGCATTTTTTGATCCCTTGTTGTCATCAGAACTTTTAGCAGTAGCCATTAAAGAAAACCTGAACACAGTTGTGAGATATAACACGATTTCAGTTTATAATATTGTTCGTAGCGTTCAAAGCTATATTTAAATATAAATTTCTATTTAAAACGTACATATGTTGAGCTGTTTGGCACAGTTAGTAATGAGACTAATTTGAAAACAAATGGTTGAAAATAGCCATATTGTTTATCTCAATCTGTCTGCCGGTTGATATTAATTATTTTAATTAACTTTACCTACATGCGAGTATTAAAAATTAAAACTACTCTTCTTTCTCTGGAATTATTAACTTGTAACAAAATACTGCTTCCTGCTTTCTAGACATTTTCACCTCAGGAAGTAAAGAAGAACGTCAGAATTGATTTATTATCTATACTTAACACCTGGTTTCCCTGTCAAAACAATAGTTTCTCGTTTGTGTGACTCTTAATAGCTATGTGTACGTGAGTTGTGTGGTTTTTGTCTCGATTTAACATTCATTATTAATGGTAACATTTTGTTCATTATTGCGATGGTATAGAAAAACCAAGCAGCACACAATGTGCCAATCTGCATGTGTTCTTCAGATGATGAATAATTTTGATGATTTTCTCTTTTGTTTTCTCTATAAATTTACAGGTGCCACGCAACCTTGATCAGCTCGTCGAGGTGGCCTTTGGCGCGAATTTGAACGGAACTCTTCATTGCGGAAATTCTAAATTTTTCTCAAGACTCCAGACCTTTGTCACTGCACAGAGTCGTATAAGCCTTCTTGGAAAAAGGAGGAGAGATCAGACATTAACAGTCCTAAACAATCCCATAGCTTAACGGTTCAGGCGTTGACTCCGAGCATTCAAGGGCTCGGCGATATGGAAAATAACGCATCTACGATCAACAGCAGCTCTTATTTTAAACCAGCTAACGGCGACAACGCATCAGTGGCGACTTCTGGCGAAACTCCCGCTTTCAAGGCAATAAAGCTGTCATTCTACGCTGTCATCTTCCTTATAAGTGTCATCGGTAACACTTTGGTTTGCGTGGTGATCGCAAGACGTCGGAGAATGCGAACCGTCACGAATTTCTTCGTGTTGAACCTCGCAGCGTCGGATCTCGCCATCACTTGCATCTGTATTCCGTTCGATATTCCCGTGCAAGAGAATCACTACAGATGGCCTTACGGACGGTTCTTCTGCAAGGTCTTATACCCGCTTCAGACCGTGGCCATGTTCTCTTCTATCTTTACGCTAACTGCAGTGAGCCTCAATAGGTTCTGGGCAATCGTTTATCCTCTGCGAAAGCAGATGACGAAAAAGCACGCCATGGTTGTTATAATCATCATCTGGACCGTGTGTATTCTACTGACGGCACCTTATGTCATGGTCTTAAACCTGGATAAGGCTACCATGGAATGCAGAGAATATTGGCCTGGAATTGGCTACAGAAAAACCTACACTGCATCGCTTTTTGTCTTGCAATATTTTTTGCCTTTGACCGTGATCACACTTGCGTATCTAAAAATTGGTTTGGAGCTAAGGGCCTGTTCAAGCGTGAAAAACGCTTTGGCGGTAAATGCCGTTCTACACAATGCACACCGAAACGAGGCTCGCAAAGTTGTGCGCATGCTCATTGTCGTCACTCTCCTCTTTGCCATTTGTGTTCTGCCCAATAACGTGATGTGGCTTTGGCTGGATTTCGGCAATGGGCAAAACTACCCTCACTTCTGGGATATGGTTGCTTTTACTAACATCATTTTGTTCGCCAACAGTGCGGCAAATCCCCTGGCGTACACAATTTGCCACGAGAATTTCAGGGAAGAATTCAAACTGTATTTCACCTGCGATCCAAAGATTTTTCAAAGCATGGCGGAAACCACGATAACCTACACCAGGACCCGGTTACGCAGTCTGACCGGAAATGACAAAAAATCCGTACAGGCTGTGGAATATGGCGAGATATTAGTGGTTGACGCCAAAGAGACTGTTATTTGATAGTTCCTTTGCAAAGTACTGTCTGTAAATAGCACACAAAAGTCAGTAATCTTAGCAATTTAATAGCTACGTTCTTAGAGCGCGCCGGTATAATGCTTTGGACCATGTGGCTACATTTGAACTTCGTCATCTCAAGCGCGGTTATCTTGAACTCAGATCGTTTTCCTTGGTACTGGCTTTTCCAGTCATTTACTATCCGTTGTCTACAACCCAGACTGTCTCGAACTATTAATAGTTTCCCTTAAGAGTTCGAAATATCGCGGGATTGAATTATTTTAACAGGGTAAACATTAGGTGTTTTAGGTGTTGTGAAAGTGCTCAACTTATGAAAGTGAAATAATTGCAAATGCCTTCTTAATAAACGCTATTTACTATGCCTTAGTCTTGTTTAAGATTATCTATCTTCTCAGATTCAACTCGCCAGGATCACCGAACGTAGTAAATTTAAATTTAGCACTTTATGACAGGTTCTCGGGACGAAGCTGAGGGAAACTTTGAGATCCGAGGGAAATAATATCTACCGGTTTCCTGGTAGAAAACAAATGCATTTCTTTCCCATGCCCCCAATTCCATTGTTAATTACCTGCTGTTGTTACATGTGATGTGAACTCCCTGTTGTGGAGAATTCTAACAATATGATATAACAAGGTTCAAGAAATAACATTACACGTGTCGTATTTGCAGATGCAAATACGATCAACTTATGAGCGAAACACACACATGTATATTTTTTCTTTTGAATTTTAAATACATATAACGTCAGCTAGGTGGAAAACGGCCAGTTGCCCAATCAGAAGTTACGATGGGAAAAAGGTTTAAAAGGACAGAAAGTAGAAAATCTCTGATTTTTGCTTAACTGCACCATAATGATCACAAAGTTGCGCTAGTCAGCACTGGAATAGAAGATGGAAAGCACAGAGTTACTCAGAGTAAAACAACCCAATAATTTTTCTCTGAGTGCTACCCCCGAAAATGGAAATGGAGGACCACAAGATACAAACTGAGAAATATTTGACCTTGGCAGGATTCAAACTTCAATACGACTTCGGATTAAAATAAATAATTAAATAATGTCTTTCTTCATTTGATAAAAATCAGGAGAAAAATACATATTAAGTGTTACAATTAATAAAAGATAAAATGACTAAGAATTTATCCAAAAAGCGCTTTACAAATTCAAAACGGGTAAAACTGATGATAAAAAGGTACAACTAAATTGCTTATTTATATTCGAAACACAACCTGTTGTTTAAAACTATTTTTTAAAACGTTCAGTATGTATTTGAGGAAGCTAGCTGCTCTTAGATCTTAGCCATACTGACTCGTGGTAGCATGCTGACTCGTGGCAGCTGTTGGTGCTGTCGGTGTGGCAGCTCATCTTTGTTTTACCGACTGTGCTACAAGGCCAGACGAGAGCAGGTCGTGGAGATAGGAAATTAATGCAGGTGTTGGTAAATTATGGTCGACTTTCAGCCGTCATGATCATTTTCCTTTAGGGAGGATGATGTTGTAATCTTGTTCACTGTCTAACAACTGAAGATAAACAATTAAAAGATATGTATATTAGTAGCAAGCACAAGGCAATCCAAATTCCTCTAGACTACCAACTTTTTTACGCGTTTAAATTATTTACAAAGTGACAAGCACACAAAGCACATCGTGATACAGGCTGTTACGGATGGCACGACAAGACGCCATTTGCAATGCAACTCAACTCGTTTAATGCGTACTTCATGTAAGCTACATAGAACTAGAACGCACATGTTTACTCCAAATATGGTAAGACAAACCA